>Ga0075447_10001127_pt1 | contig 12776 bp, 14 predicted proteins | sample CoawatmetaG10DNA_FD_72352 | JGI IMG/M metagenome (GOLD analysis project Ga0075447, IMG submission 72352) | Marine microbial communities from the West Antarctic Peninsula - Coastal water metaG104-DNA | ecosystem: Environmental > Aquatic > Marine > Coastal | place: Atlantic Ocean: West Antarctic...
AACGCACTATCTTATAAAACCTTAATTACACAAGAAATGCTAAAAAAAGGTTATCTTGCTGCTAACAGTGTTTATGCTTGCACGGAGCATAAACAAGAGTTGGTGGATGGATATTTTGCAGCACTCGACCCAATATTCTCAACTATCAGGGAATGTGAAGATGGGCTGGATGTAAATTCCCTTTTAGAAGGCCCATTGTGCCATAGTGGCTTTAAAAGATTGAATTGAACCAGGAAGTTATGAAAATTGCAATTCGAGTAGATGCTTCCGGCCAAATCGGCGCTGGTCACTTTATGCGTTGTCTTGCATTAGCGGATGCACTGAAACACATAAGTCGAAAAATATTTTTTATCAGTCGTTGTCTACCAGAGTACCTACAGAGGTTGTTAGAAGAAAAAGGACATGCTTTTGTAAATCTCATAGGTAATTCTGATGATTATAAAAATTTAGACAGACTAGATCACTCTTATTGGCTGACTGTCAGTCAAAAACAGGATGCTATTGAATCGATACAGGCGTTAGTAGGTCAGTCAGAAAAAAGCAGCACCTGGGACTGGTTGATAGTTGATCACTATGCACTTGATAGTCGATGGGAAACAGAACTTCGACAAATAGTAAAAAAAGTTTTGGTGATTGACGATCTTGCAGACCGTAAACATGATTGTGATATATTGCTCGATCAAAATTATTACGGAAATATGCATAATCGGTACAATAAAAAAGTTCCTTTATCATGTGAAATGCTATTAGGTCCAAAATATGCCTTATTACGGAATGAATTTCATAAAATTCACCCGAAAGCTTGTCCGCGAATTGGTATACCTAAGAGACTTTTAGTTTTTTTTGGAGGGTTTGATATTAATAACTACACAATGAAAATAATTAGAATCCTAAGTAAGCTTGATACTCGTGGATTGCATGTAGATGTTGTAGTTGGTGGAAAACATCCAGATAAAATAGCTATTGAATCGAAATGTAAAAAACTTGGCTATTCATGTCATGTGCAAACTAATAGAATGGCAGAGATTATTTCCCGTTCAGATGTTGCTATTGGTTCTGGTGGCATAGTCACTTGGGAGAGAATTTGTTGCTTACTTCCAACTATTGTTATAACTACAGCTAGAAATCAAGTGATACCTATTAAGGAGCTAGCTAACTTAGGTTTATTATACTATTTAGGGCATGAATGGCATGGTGTCTCTGATAAAATTATTACCACTATATGTGATGCAATATCAGGAAAATTTAATGAAAAATATCTTATTGATAATAGTGTTCTTGAAGTTGATGGGCTGGGTGTGAATAGAGTAATCTCTTTAATGGATTGAATAAATGGATAAAGTAGTAGTTTTTACATCTTCTTTCGACATGGTCGAAGTGTTAGATCGTCACTTCGATATCAGAGCTATTTTTTGTGAAAATGAGCAGTATAATCTAATGCTTTTCAACTACTCTAAATGGCGGGCTATTCCTTTATTTATGGTAAATAAAGAAAGTGAGATAGAAGAAAAAATTCCAACAGATGTTAGTTTAGGAGTTTCTTTTGGTTTTGGATTAATATTTAAAGAAAAGACTTTCTTAAGGTTTAAAAAAGGGATATGGAACATACATACTGGTGTATTACCTGAATATCGTGGCCGTCATCCAATAACTTGGGCATTTCTTAAAGGTGATAATAAGATTGGCGTAACAATTCACAAAGTTGACGCAGATATCGATAGAGGGCTGATGATTGCTACTGATTATGTTTACAGGGAGATGAATGATGACCTAATTGACATAGATAAAAAGATTCTTAGACTAGTTAGGGATGGACTTATGGTGCATGCCATAGATAATTATAATAAGGGTAATACCAAACTTATCGAAAAAGGAAATTATTTAAAGCCATTTTTTAGTGGTATATCATTTGAATCTGCCTCTGATATAAATAGCGACTATTTATTTAATGCTATTAGAGCTCAAAGAACATTTGGGGGTGTAAAAATTGGAGGAAAATCATATAATGATGCTTATTATTTTGATAAAAATTTTTTGAGTTTAGAGTTAGAAGCAGAATTAGTAGTTTGTAGTGATGGAGTTAAGCTTGCACTTATGCAATTAAAAGCTCTTATATGAAATGTGCAATTATGCAACCAACTTATCTTCCATGGGCTGGATACTTTAATCTTATCTCTCAGGTTGATACCTTTGTATTTCTTGATGATGCTCAATATCAAAAAAATTCTTGGCATAATCGTAACCGGATTCTTCTTAACAAGTCTGTACATTGGATAACAGTGCCTGTGAAAAAATCTTCACTGAATCAAACTATCCTCACCTCGTCAATCGACAATACACAACCCTGGCGGAAAAAACACATAAAGAAGTTACAACAAACTTATGCAAAATCTCCTTTTTCAGGAAATGTGATGGAAATATGTCAAAAACTTGAGTCCACAAAAGTCAATAATTTAGCCAAGTTGAATATTGAAATGATTTGTTGGGTGATGAGCAAATTAGATATTGATACGAAAATAATGCTTGCAAGTGGAATGGAAATTACTATGCAACGAACCAATACTATAATCGAAATTTTAAAAATATTAAAAGCAGATACCTACATTTCACCATTGGGATCTGCTGATTATTTAAAGGAGGATGATTTTATTAAAAAAACAACAGTGGAGTTGTTTTTTCAAGATTATGCCTCTGAGCCTTATCATCAGTATAAGGCCGATATTTTTACAAGCCACCTGTCGATCGTTGATGTGGTTGCCAATCTCGGCTGGTCTGGCGCAAAGCAATATGTTGGTTAATAATAGGGAGATCAAATTAATATGAAACAAAAATTGAAAACAGACGTTGAGGCTCACCCAGAGTTTGGCTTTTTACGAGTTACTCCGACCCCTTCTGCCGAAGAAATTACCGAGTTTTATGCCAATGAATTCTATTCGGGTGACTATAAAAACTTTAATGATTCTTCACTTGAGGTACAACTTAATGATAGAGATTTTTATGAAGGTGGCTGGGAGGATATGGCACTTCACATCAGAGAGATATTAGCTCAACCACTTGAAAAACTATCGCTACTAGATATTGGTTGTGGATGGTCTCAGGCGCTGTTATTTTTTGCCGAAAAAGGCATAGACTGTTACGGCTTTGATCCGGCGCCAGAAGCTGTCGAGTATGGCCTTGGAAAGGGGCTAACTGTAAAGCGTGCAGGTATGAATCGCATGGATGTTTTTGATGGTAAAAAATTTGATGTGGTTATGCTAAACAACGTACTTGAGCACCTTGCCGATCCTGTGGCAATTTTGCAAGAAATCAAAGATAAGGTTCTTAGGCCTGGCGGGTTGGTTGTGATTGATGTTCCGAATGAATTTAATGATTTTCAGACGGCAGGGCGCGATTTGCACCAACTGAAAGACTGGTGGGTTTCACCGCCTGCGCATTTAAATTATTTTTCAAAAGACACTCTGGTTAATTTGCTGGAAGGCACTGGCTATGATGTTAAATTAACTGAAGCATCCTTCCCCCTGGAGATGTTTTTATTATTTGGAGATTGCTATGTTGGCAATGAGCGCCTTGGTAAACAGTGTCATCAAAAGCGAGTGGCTTTCGAAACCAATTTGCGAAAACTTGGCTGTGGGAATAAGCTAAGAGCATTCTACCAAGCTCTTGCGCAATTAAATCTTGGCAGACAAGTCACGGCTTATGCTGTATTAAAATAGCTCATTAACTTCGTTAGGTGCCATAATGAATAATACAAATTATAAACAACAGTTTGAAGAGGAAGGTTTTTTGTTATTGCCTGGCCTTATTTCCTCTGAAGATGCTGAGCACTATAAGGCATTACTGGAGAGTGACTATAATCAATACGCTAACCTGTATATGAATACTAAAACCGCATCAGAGGGCAGCCTTGCAAATAAATCGGGTGAAAAAGTTGTTTTTAATCTACACAATAAGGATATATCCTGGTTTAAACTTTTTGATCACCCCGAGGTGCTTAAAATATTAGATGTGGCGCTTAAGCAAGGGTCATATAATAATGCAGAGCCCTATTATCTAAATAATATTTCAGCGCGTTGCCCGCTTAAGGGTCATCTTGGGCAGCAGCTACATATCGACAGCAATATTCCAGGCCTAAACCAATGTATTGGAGTCAATGTATTGTGGTTGCTAGATGATTTTTCCATTGACAATGGCGCGACTCGTGTAGTGCCAGGTAGCCATAAATGGCAGAAATTTGCTCCTGATGGTAAAACTCATCCTGATGAGGTTTCTATTGTTGCCCCAAAAGGCAGTGCACTAGTTTTTAATGCTGGTCTGTGGCATGGTGGTGCTGAAAATATGTCGGGAGAAAGTAGATGGGCTGTTGCACTGGGTTATGCGCGTTGGTTTATAAAACCTTCGTTTGATTATATGAGGAATACCCCTGAAGACATTTATGATTCTTTAAGTGATAAGCAAAAAGATTTGTTAGGTTTTCGACTGCAACCACCTAAAGACGAGTTTACGCGCTTGCGTCGTCGATCAGATGTTTTTGAGAGGCCTAAACCATACCAACTACCTACAACTAAATGAAGACACCCGAAATTACAATTGCAGGCCGGCGTATTTCGGCTAACAACCCACCTTATGTGATTGCCGAATTGTCGGCTAATCATAATGGCAAAATAGAGCGAGCAATCAACATTATTGAGGCTGCAAAAAAATCAGGCGCAGATGCTGTTAAGTTACAAACTTATACAGCAGACACAATCACTCTTGATGTTGATTCAGAGGACTTTATCGTTCGTGGCGGACTTTGGGACGGGAGAACTCTTTATGAATTATATCAAGAGGCTCATTTACCCTGGGATTGGCATAAGCCCTTGTTTGACTACGCCAAAAAAATTGATATTACAATTTTTAGTTCACCCTTTGACAACACCGCAGTAGATTTGCTGGAAGACCTAAATGCACCAGCTTACAAAATTGCATCTCTTGAGATAGTGGACTTGCCGCTAATCAAATATGTTGCTAGTACAAGAAAACCAATGATTATCTCCACAGGTATTGCAAATGCAGAAGAAATTCAGGAGGCGATTGAAGCCGCACGAGAAGGCGGGTGTAAAGAGTTGGCATTACTACATTGTGTAAGCGCTTATCCCGCCCTTGCAAGTGATTATAATTTAAGAACATTGGCTGATATGCGACAAAAATTTGGATTAGTGACGGGCTTATCAGACCATACAATTGATAATACAACTGCAATTACTAGTGTAGCTTTAGGTGCGTCAATTATTGAAAAGCACGTGACTTTAGATCGAAATGGCGGCGGCCCTGACGATTCTTTTTCACTGGAAGAAGAGGGGTTAAAGGAATTATGTATGGGCGCAAAAACTGCTTGGCAATCTCTTGGGAAAGTTGATTATGGGATGAAATCAAGTGAGCAAGAAAGTGTGAAGTTCCGTCGCTCATTGTATTTTGTAAAAGACATTAAAGAAGGTGAATTTATAACCAGTGAACATGTAAGAAGTATCCGACCAGGGTTTGGACTGCTACCAAAAAATTATGAACAGATTTTAGGAAGGGTTGCAAAATGTGATATAAAGATCGGCACACCCGCTTCATTTGACGTGATTGTGTAAATATGTTATCAAAAATAACCTCATTATCATTCTTATCAAATACTGTTACCAAGCCGTTTGATTATCTCTTCAAAGAGTGTCAATGTGAGCATTTTGAGATTAACAACATAGTTCAAGTTTTAAGCGGAAGGGTGAATTCTGATTATCTTATTCTATTATTGGACATTAATTATTTTTCTTTTGATGGATTTTTAAATGATAAATCAAATGAAAAATTTGATGAATTAGAGGGGTTGCTAGAATCTTTCCGTGAAAATAACAGTACTAAAATTATAATCTCTAATGTGTTTAACGATTATTTAGATATTAACACTGTATTAAATATAGAAGACCACCAGAGGTTGTTAGAATTGAATTCTAAAATTAATAGATTGTCTGGTATTAGCGATATTGCGATATTAAATGTCTATGATTTAGTTTTTATGCATGGGTATCAAAATTTCATTAACTTGAAAAATGGATTTCTATTTCAAGCCCCTTGGACGAAGCTGGCCTATTCAACTATAGCCACCTCCATCGATGAAATCATTCAATTATTCAAATTTAACAGGAAAAAAGTTTTAATACTAGATGCCGACAACACGCTTTGGGGTGGTATTGTTGGTGAAGATGGCGTTGATAATATTGATATAGATGAAAATTATCCGGGAAAAATATTTCGTTATTTCCAACAGCAGCTGAAATTTTTGCAGAATAATGGGTTGCTTTTGGCAATTGTGAGTAAGAATAACTTTGACGATGTTAGAGATGTGTTTAAAAATAAAAACATGCCACTTAAATGGGATGATTTTTCTATTAAGAAAATTAATTGGAACCCTAAGAGTTGTAATATACAAGAGGTGGTTGATGAACTAAATATTGGATTAGATAGTGCGATATTTTTAGATGACAGTTCTTTTGAAATATCTGAAGTTGAAAGTGTCCTTGATATAGATACAATACAAATATCAACAAACAATCCTGTTGATAACTTGAAAATATTTGATCATCTTGTGTCAGTAAAAACCTTAAATATAACGAAAGAGGATAAAGAGAAAAGCTATCAGTACCAAGCCCAAGAAAAACGAAAAAAAGACAAGAAAAATTTTAAATCTATCGGTGATTATTTGAGCAGTATTGATATGGTTGTAAATATGTCTATTAATGACAAAAATAAGGTTAAACGCATTGCACAACTTGTTAATAAGACTAATCAGTTTAATCTAACCACTAAAAGATATTCTGAATCAGAAATCATTGGATTTATGGAAAATCATAGTGTATTTGGTTTTGAGCTGTTTGATAAGTTTGGTGATTTTGGCTTGGTTGCAGTTGTAATTATTGTTAATAATGATATAGATAGCTTTTTGGTCAGTTGCCGTGCGTTAGGAAGGAGGCTAGAGTATAAGGTCCTGTATTTAATTACTAAATATATGAAGAATAATTTAAAAGCAAGCTATACCAAAACAGAAAAAAACTCTCAAGTGAGTAATTTTTATGATAAATTTTCTACTTCTATCGACCATGATAATGATACAGTGCATTATCGTTTGAACAGGGATAGTGTTATAAATGTGGATTATATTAAGGAAAGAAAATGATAAAAGATATAGTCTTGAAGGCGGTTAAGTCTGTCAATAAAGAACTCAAGAATAAAGATTTAAAAGTTGTTTCTGAGGAGACTATTTTGTTTGAGAAGTTAGATTCAATGGCGATATTGGATTTGATATTGGAAATAGAAGACAATATACAAACAGAGTATGGGAAATATATACAAGTGGCAGATGACACCATGATGGATGCTATTAAAACACCTTTTAAAACGGTTGGCACTCTGATTGAATTTATAGAAGTAAAGGTCAGTCAATGATGAGCATCCATCATATTGGCTATGTTATTAAGGACATTGATCAGTATGCCAGTAATTTAGTTGATGGTATTATTATAAAAAGGCTTTATGATGATGTTCAAGAGGCTGATTTGGCATTAATTCAGGCTGACAATGTGCTGATTGAATTAATACAACCTGTGAAGGAAAGTTCATTTACTTATGGTTTCTTGCAGAAAGGGGGTGGTTATCACCATCTTTGTTATCAGGTAGATAGCAAAAATAAAGCAGAAGAGGTGATTAAAGAAAAAAATATGATTAAAGTTCTAGATTGGGTTTTTGCGCCTTTACTTCAGGCAGAGGTGATTTTTGCTTATAGTAAAAATAAAGAGGTTGTGGAATTCGTATGTCAGTAATTAATTCAAATCCTATTATTGATGACTTGTTAGAGATGTGGCGAAGATGTGGCATTAATAGTGGTGATACTGTACTTTTACATAGCGATGTTAAGCGTATTTTGATGCACTATAATTATTTCAATCAGCCAAATGATAGCAAAAAAGAAAAGGTGCTTTCTGTCAATGACATTTTAGATTCATTTTTTCTTGCAATAGGAGCCAAGGGGACACTCATAATCCCTTTGTTTAGTTTTGACTTTTCAAATGGTAAGCCATTTAATATTAATACAACGCCATCACAGATGGGTGCCCTAACTGAAGTTGCTAGAAATAGAACAGGCCATGTTCGCACTCAAAACCCTGTGTATTCATTTGCAATTTTTGGTAAAAATAAGCAATATTTTCAGTCAATAAAATTAGAGACAGCGATAGGTGCTAACTCAGTTTTTTCTAGACTAATGGAGATGGATGGAAAAATTGCCGTACTTGGATTGACAGATAGAAAATGCATGACTTTTTATCATCATATTGAAGAAATGCACCATGTTGATTATCGCATTTCTAAAAGATTTTCGGGGTTGTATACTGATAGTCAAAATAATACAACTAGAAAGACGATTAATTTATATGTTAGGGATTTAGACAAGGGTGTTAACACCTTATTAAACCCTGTATCAGATCTAATGTGGGAAAGTGGTTTATACAGCGGAGAAAGGTATAATGAAGGAATGGGTTTAAGGGTTGTATCGGCGAATAAAATGTATAGTTTTGTTTCTGGTTTGATTAAACAAAACAAGACAAAGGGCTTTTTGTATGAAGTTAAATAATGGCAAATATATTTATAATCTTTGTAAGCAATTGTGGCCCATAACTCGCAGTATCACAGGCGATGGCGTTAGAGATACTCTAAGAATTATTCAGCAAGAAATCCCTAATTTGGCTATTAATGAAGTGTCGACAGGAGCGCAATGTTTTGACTGGGTAGTGCCCAAAGAGTGGAATATTAAGGATGCTTATATTCTTGACCCAGATGGAAAGAAAATCATTGACCTCCAAGAGAATAATTTGCATATTGTTAGCTATTCTGTGCCTATCAACAAGACCATTCCTTTGTCTGAGCTGCAAGAGCATTTGCATTCGATACCAAACCAGCCAGATGCCATTCCTTATGTAACCTCATATTATGAAGAACGCTGGGGTTTTTGTCTAACAGAAAGTCAAAGAAAAACATTGGTGGAAGGTGATTACCAAGTTTGTATTGATAGTGAATTGTCTGATGGTAGCTTGACTTATGGTGAGCTAATTATTTCTGGAAAGAGTGAGAAGGAAGTTTTTCTATCGACTTATGTATGTCACCCTTCAATGGCAAACAATGAATTGTCAGGACCAGCTGTCACTACTTATTTGGCTAAGTGGATTCAATCCCAGCCAAGAGAGTACACTTATAGGATAGTCTTTATTCCTGAGACAATAGGTTCAATTTGTTATTTGAGTAAGAATATTGATACAATGAAAAAAAACATCATTGCTGGCTATAATATTTCTTGCGTTGGTGATGACAATGCATATTCATATTTACCATCACGAAACGAAAATACTATTTCAGATAGGGTTGCATTACACATTTTGGAAAATTTACATCTAGATTTTGTTAAATATAGTTATCTTGATAGAGGGAGTGATGAGAGGCAATATTGTAGCCCAGGCGTGGATTTACCAATTGCCTCAGTAATGCGTACAAAGTATGGTGAGTATAGGGAATATCATACCTCTTTAGATAATTTGGATTATATTTCTTCAAGGGGGTTGTATGGTGCGTATAAAGTTCTAACTAAATGTATTGAGTGTATTGAGTGCAATAAGATCTATAAAGCAGCCATTTTGTGTGAGCCACAAATGGGAAGGCGTAATTTGCGCCCTACATTGGGTGCTAGCACTAGCATGGCAACAGATGTAAAATTAATGTCAAATATTTTGGTTTATGCCGATGGCGAATATGATTTGTTAGATATGGCAAATAAATTTAATATATCAATATTTGAGTTATTAGAAAGTGTGGATATTTTGGTAAAGGAAGGATTGTTGGAGTGTGTTGGCGTTATTAAATGACAGCATGTATGATTTTAATTTATACCACATAACTATCTAGTTATAATTATTAGGCTTGCCCATTTGTAGTAACTTATATATACCATTGGGTGTAGGGTAGATTAAAAACTGATTTAATAAGGGGTCTATACATGAATTGAATATAGTCAGTATTCTAGTTGAATGGCCCCTAATATATATTGTTCACTTAACTATAATCAATTTTATAAATTAACAATTTAAAAGGTATTAATGAAAAAAGTTTATGTGTCATTAATTGCTGATCTTGTTCACGCAGGCCATATTAACGTTTTAAAAGAGGCGGCAAAGTACGGTGAAGTCACCGTTGGTTTGTTGACTTCAGTGGCCATTAGCGAGCTAAATGACAGTGCTTATTTAAAGTACCAACAGCGCGAAGAAGTATTAAGCAATCTATCTATGGTTGCTAAAGTGGTTGAGCAAAAAACAGCAAGCTACAAAGACAACTTGCTTCAGTTAAAGCCAGATTTTGTGGCTCATGGTGATGACTGGGTGAGTGGCAAGAAGTCTAAATATCGTGATGAAGTTGTTGAATTACTAGGTCAATGGGGTGGAGAGTTAGTTGAAGTTGGATACAGTTCAGACATTAGCGATAAAAACCTTAAAAACCAGCTGATGAAGTTAGGTATCACAACAGTTCACCGTCTTGGCAGCTTAAGAAAACTCATTCAAAACAAGCCTATCGTGCGTATCCTAGAAGCGCACAACGCTCTAAGCGCACTGATTGCAGAGAATACATCGGTTGAGCGCAATGGTGAAGAAGTTAGCTTTGATGGTGTGTGGTCAAGCTCTTTGACCGACTCAACGGCAAAAGGTAAGCCTGATATTGAGGCAATCGACATGACTTCACGTATTAATGCTGTAAACGATATCTTTGAAGTGACAACTAAGCCAATGATTTTTGATGCTGACACTGGCGGCAAAATTGAGCACTTTGAGTTCACAGTTAAAAGCCTTGAGAGAACAGGTGTAAGTGCCGTAGTAATCGAAGACAAAACCGGACTTAAGAAGAACTCATTATTTGGCAACGATGTTGCACAAACTCAAGATAGCGTTGAGAACTTTAGTGAGAAGATTGCACGCGGTAAAGCCGCGCAAATCAGCGATGACTTTATGATTGTTGCTCGTATTGAATCACTTATTTTGGAAGCGGGTATGGAAGATGCGCTAATGCGTGCTAAAGCCTATATCAATGCAGGTACAGATGCAATTATGATTCACTCGCGCCATAAAGATCCAGCAGAGATTATGGAGTTTATGCAAAAGTTTAGAGCAATAGACACAAAAACACCAGTCGTTGTTGTGCCAACCAGTTTTAATGGCGTGACAGTTGAAGAGTTTGTTGAGATGGGTGTGAATGTCGTAGTGACAGCAAACCACATGCTCAGAGCTGCTTATCCAGCAATGCTCAAGGTTGCAAACTCAGTGCTTGAAAACGGCAGAAGCCTTGAGGCTGAACCAGATTGTATGTCAATCAAGGAAATCTTGGAGTTTATTCCTGGTACAAAATAATGGCACTTAATACAGTAGATTTTGTTAATACTTTAATAGAGAACAATTACACGCATCTTTGTGTTGTTCCTTGTAGTTTTGCAAAAAATGTTATCAATGAAGCGATTAATAATGACAGAATAGAGTACTTGCCAGCAGCCAGTGAGGCTGTTGCTTGTTCTGTTGCTGCCGGCCTTAAGATGGCAGGTAAAAAACCTATAGTAATAGTGCAGTCATCAGGTCTAACTAATATGGCAAGTTGTATTACTAGCCTATTAAAACCTTACGGCGTTACATTTCCTATCCTTACTAGTTGGCGCACTTACAAAGAGAGTGACAGTGAGATACAGCACCAGCATCTTGCAGCTAAGTTGCCAAAACTGATTAACGCTTATGGATACCAACAGCATATTTTGGATAATCAAGATTTGGATAATGCCATTGCTCAAATTAATGTCTGCAATGAGAGTCATACAATTTGCGTTATTAAAAAAGATAGCTTTGACAAAGTTAAGTTGAAAAATGAACATGCGCTTGATTTATCGGCTTACACGCCCAGAAGTGAATTCTTAATATCGTTGAACGAGAAATTCAAGGGTAAGGATGTCTTGTTTATCGGTACAACAGGTAACGCAGCAAGAGAAATGTATAGTTTTATGCCGGATACGCATAATTTTTATATGGCCGGCAATATGGGTGGGGCGTTAAGTATCGGCTTTGGCGCAGCCAAAGCCGGCAAAAAAGTTATTGTTTGTGGTGGTGATGCAGAATTTGTTATGCACATGGGCGGACTTACCACTGCTGGTAGAGACGCAGACCAAGTAGATTTGACTTATATTCTATTTGACAACGAACAAAACAAATCCACTGGCGGGCAAAATACTTATCAAGCACATTTAGATTATATCAATATTGCCAAGAGTTCTGGTTTTGATGTAGCTGCTGATGTGGTTAAAACAGTAGACACTTTTAACTCAGTTGTTAAGGATGTTGAAGGGTTGAAATTTGTATGCGTTAAGTGCGGTCTTGATAATGAAACACCAAGGCCACCATTGGAAATAGTAAAGGTAAATAAATTTTAATTATGAATAACTGGCAAAAAATTTGGAACAAGGATGATAGGATTAACTCGATAATTCTTGAAAGCTTAATAAAAGCAGATGGATTTGATAGTGGCGCTGGAAGTTTTGGTGTAGAAGATTGGAAGAAATATACAGCAGAATATTTTTAGAAGTTAGGCATAAGCTATGGTGACACTATTTATGATGTTGGTTGCGGCAGTGGTGCATTTTTATATGATCTATATTTACAAAAATATAGTGTTGTGGGGGGGGG
>Ga0075447_10001130_pt1 | contig 12770 bp, 12 predicted proteins | sample CoawatmetaG10DNA_FD_72352 | JGI IMG/M metagenome (GOLD analysis project Ga0075447, IMG submission 72352) | Marine microbial communities from the West Antarctic Peninsula - Coastal water metaG104-DNA | ecosystem: Environmental > Aquatic > Marine > Coastal | place: Atlantic Ocean: West Antarctic...
GAGTTAACATCAATATTCACATTATAAATTCTACCAATCGCATTATTATCTAAGTAACCTCTTAACTTAGTAAAGCAAGGGTGGTACCGCATCATGAATGCAACAGAAAAAATAGTATTATTTTTCTTAGATAATTTCAAAAGTTTATTAATATTATTATTATTATTAGACAGGGGTTTTTCAATTAGAACAGGTACTTTATTCTCTATTAAAACTAATGCTGAATCAATATGGAGGCTTGTTGGATTACTAACAATAGCAAAATCTAAATTAAAACAAATAGCATCAGCAATTGTTTTACAAATAGTTATATTGTATTTTTCCTCAATATTAACATTTGTATCCAACTGAAGTTGATCATTTATTTCGTGGCTAATATTTTTTTTCCTTACTGCATAAACCTTGGCTAGAGGAAAAAGTTTTTTTAAGACCCTTAGATGCCTTTGGCCTACCCCCCCTAAACCAATAAATAGAACATTCATATTTTTTAATTTTCGAAAAAAATTAGAATTTTATCCATAATTATTTACAAACCAGTCCATTTGCTCTTTAAATATTTCTACACCATTGTCGTCACGGTAAGCCTGCATGATAAAAATACCTTTGTAATCAAACCCAATTAATTTTTCAAAAAAAATATCAAAGTTTGCGTTTCCAGAACCTAAAACTACTGGACCACCATTGAGTGTCCTATCTTTTATGTGGATATCTGAAATCCTATCTCCATAACACTCTAATTCTTCAACTGGATCAAAACCTAAGGAAGCGCTATTACCAATATCATAGTTAATAGTCACATTATTTGAATTAATATTTTCCAATAAATTGACAAAATCTCTTGGTGGTAGATCTGTTTCTAGTGCAATATTTATATTTCTTTTTTCAATATTTTTAATCTGACCAGAAATATTTTCAATAAATCTATTAGCATTGTGAGAGCCTACTAATGAGGAATTATCAACACAAGGTATTACGATGTCATTCACTCCTAATATACTTGAACTCTCAATTAATCGTTCTAAAACTTTAATGCTTTTTTCTACCTCCACTTCATCATGATGATGAAGTGGAGCCTCCATAAAATAGTCTGCACAAATTGACTTAACACTTACTCCATGAAAATTAGAAATAGAGAGAATTTCATCAACTCCTTCATTGTGCATCAAGGGATTATCATTAAAGTCATTAAAATCTAAAATAAACTCAATACAATCTAAACCTAAATTTTTTGCAATTTTAAATTCATCCTGCCAGTATCCTTTTGGATGTGCCTGATATCTCCCTTCATATTTAGGTAATAATCGCCCTTGCATAACTCCTAGTAAATTTTTCATATAGCTATCTTGAAAGATGCTGGCGTAAATTAGCTGCAATTGGGGCTTCGGCATCTATGATTTTTTTAACACCATCCCCCATTGAAATTTCAATTTTTCTAACTGAGCCAACTAGTTGCCTTAAGCCCGCAGGCTCAACAGAAGCTGATTGATCAGACCCATACATTGACCTATCTAGTGTTATGTGTCTCTCTAGAGATGAAATACCTAATGCAGAAGCAGCGCATGAGATTGCTATACCAACTTCATGACCACTATAACCAACATTACATTGAAATCTATCTCTAAAAGTATCAATTAAATTAAGATTTGCATCTTCGTCTTTCATTGGATACGTTGAAACAGTATGCATAAGCTCGAATGAACATTTTTCTTTTTTGAAAATATCAACCGCATTATGAATATCTTCATAAGATGTCATACCTGTTGAGATAAAAGTATGCTTACCCTCTTTTGCAACCATATGAAGAAGCTCGTCATAAACAATCATTGCAGATGCAATTTTGTTATATTTACAATCAAACTTTTTTAAAAATTTCTGACTATTCAAGTCCCATGCAGATGCAAACCACTCAATATTCTGTTTTTTGCAATAACTATCTATTTCACTATAATCATCACCATCAAATTCTAAGCCATTTTTTTGATCACGCTGTGTTTTGCCCCAGGGACTCTCCCTATTCGAATCTAAAAAATCTTGTTTATATACCTTATCAAGATCGCGTTTTTGAAATTTCACAGCATCGCATCCAGATTCTACTGCAACATCTATTAATTTCTTACAAATCGACATATCACCATTATGATTAATTCCGATCTCAGCCGTTATGAAAATTGCCATTTCTTTATTTCTCCTTATTCTGAATAAAGTGTTTTTATAAAATTAATATTAAAATGATCTTCTAAAAGCTCTCTTAATACTCCTTGACCACCTTTAGAAATTAGTACGATATCAGCAATATCAATAACTGATGAATGGCTATCAGAAGGACATGCTGAAAAACCACAATATTTCATTGCTTTATAATCATTTACATCATTTCCAACATAGCATAATTTCTCTACATCGTGACCATATTTAATTGCCAAGTCATTAACAGCTATGACCTTATCTTCTATAGCCTGATATGCTTTTATGTTTAATTTTTTTGCCCTTGCAGTAACTACAGGATTCTTTTCGGTTGAAACTATATAAGATGGCTTATTTAATTTCCTTAATACATCAAAAGCGATGCCATCAGAACGATTACAAACTACCGTCTCTTTCCCATTCTGATCAAGATAGACAAGATTATCTGTCAAAACACCATCGAAATCAAACACAAAAGCATCTATATCATCAAACTTCATATTTAAATTAAGTTAATTAATTGATAGATTATATAGTCAATTCTATTCACTTATTCTGCTAATGCTATAGTGATTCGAACTAATTTTGAACCTTTAGTATTTTATAAATATTAATCTAATTTATATGGCCTTAGTATTTTTCATTTTAAGGTATATTATCGAGAGATAAATTTGATAATAACTTTATTTAGATGAAGACAGCAATATTTATTACTGTAAGAACTGGCTCAACCAGACTTCCAAACAAAGCACTAATTGAAATTCAATCAATCCCAACAATAGTTCACCTTATTAGGAGAATGAAAAAAGTTGATGTAGATAATATTATTTTATGCACAACAACATTGGAAGAAGATAATATTCTATGTGAAATAGCAAAAAATGAAGAAATAGATTTTTTTCGGGGAAGCGTTAAAGACAAACTTGTAAGATGGAAGGATGCAGCAAAAAGATTTAATATTGATTTTTTTATTACTGCTGACGGGGATGACCTTTTCTGCTCAAAAGAACTTATCGATTTAGCATTAAGCCAGAATTTATCTAATAATTTTGATTTTATTGAGAGCCCAAACGCTATTCCTGGTGCTTTTTCATATGGAATTAACGTAGAAGCCCTTAATAAAGTTTGTGATATAAAAAATTCAGAAGATACAGAAATGATGTGGGTATATTTCAAAGATACAGGATTATTCAAAATTGAAAATCTAAGCAACATCCCTTCTATCTTCATTAGGGATGATATTAGAATGACATTAGATTATAGTGATGATTTACTTTTCTTTGAAAAAATAATAGACCATTTTTATGAAAATTTTGAATTTAACTATAGCCTTTACGACATTATTTCTTTTTTAGATGAAAATAATGAAATTATTAAGATTAATAGCTATTTGCAAAATGAATGGCGTAATAATCAGATTTCTAAAACAAAATTAAAATTACTTTGATTGAGGTTGAATAATAAAATAGGCATCTACTCAAATCAATAAAAAAAATTACCCTAAGTTATCTATTAATTTTATTATCAAAGTTGATTTTTTGATTTCTAAAGTTTGTAATACTCTCTTAGGACATTTTTGAAAACTTATAATTTTTTTGCAATTTTTCTAAACTCATCACTATTTTTTATTAAGTACTCATAGGAGCCACTTTCTTTAACATTTCCATTTTTCAGCAGATAAATAGTATCACAATCTTTAACTGTAGAAATGCGATGAGCAATCATGATAATTGTTTTTTTATGTGATAAATTTTTTATTGCCTCAATTATTACATCTTCAGTAATCCCATCAAGAGAGCTGGTAGCTTCATCTAATACTAGGACATCTGGGTCATGATAAAGAGCCCTTGCAATTCCAATCCTTTGCCTCTGACCACCACTTAGCCTTACCCCTCTTTCACCCACTAAAGTATCATATTTAGCTGGTAAAGTTTGAACAAAATTATGAAGACTAGCCATTTTTGCGGCTTTTTCAACCTTCTTTAAATCTATTTCATCAAAAGGAACCGCAAATGCTATATTTTCTAGAATGCTATCGTCTGTTAAATATATAGATTGTGGTACATAACCAATTTGTTTTTGCCAGCCCAATCTATTCTTACTATTTATTTCAATACCATCTATTGAAATACAACCTGAGCTAGGCTGAAGTAAAAATAAAATAATATCTATTAAAGTTGTTTTACCAGAGCCAGTGGAACCTACAAGACCAACAGTTGTATTTTTCAATATTTCAAGATTTAGATCATTTAAAATATTATTTTCATCGCTTTCATATGAAAAATATAATTTACTAATCTTAATTTTATCTCTAAAAGGAACTATCTTAGCCTCATTCAATTCTTGTTTAAGAGAGTCAGAGTAATTAAATTCTTTTACTAAATTTTCAAAAGCTGGAAGATTAAACTTTAGATTAGCTATGCCACTATACATTTGCTGAAATGCAGGCATTAGTCGATAACCTACCATTGCATAAAGACCAACTACTGGGAAAATTGCACTATTCATACCATCATTTAAAGAGATTAATACAATAATAATTATAACCATACCGGCAAAAGCAATTGCTTCAAGTAAGTAGCGAGGCATTGATGTGATTAATACTCTGTGAGCTTGAATAATTGCCATTTTTTTTGCAAAAAATGCATAACGTTTAATAAATTCACTCTCATTAGAGTGCAATTTAATATCTTTAATTCCTGACATTGATTCATTAATTGCCTTATATGCCTTAAAGTCATATTCAGTTAGCTCTGTACCTTTAGCCTGAAGTTTGCTTTTAAAAAATAAAAAAATGAGTGCGTATGCCCCACCCATAATTAAAGTCGATAAGGCTGCTATTAAAGGATTTACATAAATTAATACAGCGAGTAAATTTATAATAATAACTAATTTTGATAAAATCGTAATAGATTGCATTACTACTCCACTGGTTACTCGTTGAACTTCAGAGATTATATTTTTTGTTAAATCAGAGGTATTTCGGTTTAAAAAGAAATCATAATTTCGGTTCAAGTATTTTTCAAGCAAACGGACTGACAGTCTATAACCAATTTTATTTGTAAAATAAACAGTGGCCCAATTCATGAAAGCTTGGTAAAAATTTGAAATTACTATCGTAGAAATTAGAACTAAGCCAAGGAAAATAATAAAACTTTCAACACTTTGCAAATTTAGAAAATTATAAATCATAATAAAATAATCATTTTCAAAAACAATTTCTGGTGATAAAACAACAGCTATAAATGGAACAACTGCCGAGACACCAATAACTTCAAATATGCCCAAAAAGATAATACCAATAAAGATAAATACAGCTTTCTTTAGCTCTTTATTTGTAAATAATATTCTAATTTTATGATTTAACTTCATTATAAATTATTAAATAAATCAGCGTTTAAAAGAGATAGACCCTGCTTATCTTTATCAGACAATATTGGATTATTTCCATTTAAAGGCCAATCAATATTTAAATCTGAGTCATTCCAATTTATACAACATTCATATTTTGGATTGTAAAAAGCAGTTGTTTTGTAAGCAACTTCTGCAGTTTCGGAAAGAACGAAAAAACCATGCGCGAAACCTTGAGGGATCCATAGTTGTTTTTTATTTTTATCTGATAATATTTCACCTACCCATTTTCCAAATGTTGGCGACTTTTTTCTTACATCTACTGCAATATCAAAAACTTTCCCTTGCACAGCTCTCACAAGTTTATCTTGGGCCTTTGGAGGAAGTTGGTAATGCAATCCCCTCAAAACACTTCTCTTTGAATGTGAATGATTCTCTTGAATAAAAACTGGTGACAGACTAGTTTCTTTTTCAAATTGTAATTGATTGTAGCTTTCAAAAAAAAATCCACGACTATCCTCAAATACCTTTGGCTCAACTAATAAAATTTCTGGGAGAAATAATGCTTCTACATTCATTTTAAAGATGTGATTCCTTTATAATTTTTAATAAATATTCACCATAGCTACTCTTACTCATAGGTTTTGCAAGTTCTTCAAGTTGATCAATAGTAATCCAATTCTTATAAAATGCTATTTCCTCGGGGCATGATATCTTTAGCCCTTGTCTATGTTCGATAGTTTGAATAAATTGTTGTGCTTCTAGCAAACTATCATGTGTTCCAGTATCAAGCCAAGCATAGCCCCTACCCATTATCTCTACTGCTAGATTATGCTTATCTAGGTACATTTGATTAAGGTCTGTAATTTCAAGCTCTCCCCGGCTAGAGGGTTTAATTTTTTTTGCATATTCAACTGCCTTGTTGTCATAAAAGTACAGTCCTGGAATTGCAAAGTTCGATTTTGGACTACTTGGCTTTTCCTCCAAATTAATAGCCATATGATTATCATCAAACTCAACAACTCCATAGCGCTCTGGATCATTTACATGGTATGCAAAAATAGTTGCACCTTCTTGACATTTATCAACAGATTCAAGAATATCTTCAAATGCATAACCATGAAAAATATTATCACCAAGAACTAGCACAGATGGAGCTCCATCAAGAAAGGATTCTCCAATAATAAAGGCTTCAGCAAGTCCATTTGGTGAAGGCTGAATTGCATAAGATATATTCAAGCCCCATTTAGCACCGTCGCCTAAAAGTTTACTAAATAAAGGTGTATCTTCAGGAGTTGATATTATCAATATTTCTCTTATGCCTGCAAGCATAAGAGTTGACAAAGGATAATAAATCATTGGTTTATCAAACACAGGCAATAATTGCTTAGAAACTACCTGAGTAACAGGGTAAAGCCTAGTGCCTGAGCCACCTGCTAAAATAATTCCTTTTCTTTTCATTATGTTTTCCGTAAATAAATTTCATTAATTACTCTATCTACAAGACCCTCCCAAGAGGGTAGATTGAGATTAAATGTTTTGCATAATTTTCCTGAACTTAATAGTGAATTTAATGGTCGATTAGCTGGCAATATAAGTTCTGATGAACTAATTTCAATTATTTCAGAAGATTTTACAAGAAATACCTCTCCAAGATTTTCTGCCTCACTTAAAAAATATTTTGCAAAAGCACACCAACTAGTAGATCCTGAGGCAGTAAGATGATAAATGCCTGAAAACTCCCTTGATTCTAATTTTTTTTGACATATTCTGTAGATACATAATGCTGAAATATTAGCAACTAGTTCAGCAGAAGTTGGAGCTCCAACCTGGTCACTCACAATTCTTAATTCATTTTGATTTTTAGCTAAGCGAATAATAGTGTTTAAAAAATTCTTACCCCTTATGGAGTAAAGCCAACTCGTTCGAAAAATAATATGTTTACATCCACTTTTAGCAATTAATTTCTCACCTTCAAGTTTACTTTTTCCATAAATTGTTTGTGGATTAGGTTTATCTTCCTCTTTATATGGACTTAACTGAGAGCCATCAAAAACATAATCAGTTGAATAATGAATTAACCAAGCATTGATCCGTTTGGCTTCATTTGATAATAGCTCTATAGCATTAGCATTTATTTGAAAAGCTTGTTCCTTCTCAGACTCTGCTTTATCAACATTAGTATAAGCTGCAGCATTTATAATTATGTCTGGAGCAAACTTCTTAATGATGCTTTGAAGCTCGCATAGATCATTAAAGTTAGCATTATCCCTGTTACATATCTTTAGATCTCCCAGAGGAGCAAGGGACTGCTGAAGTTTCCAGCCAACTTGGCCATTAGCACCAAATAAAAGCAACTTCATGAATAGTTCCTTTCCACCCAATTTATGTAATCACCACTAGTTACATTTTTTACCCAATCTTGATTATTAAGATACCAATCAACAGTTTTTTTAATGCCTGTTTCAAAAGTTTCTGTTGGACGCCAGTTTAGGGCTTTTTCAATCTTTGAAGCATTGACAGCATAGCGCTTATCATGGCCAGCTCGATCTTTAACATAAATAATCTGAGATCTATAAGAAGTTGCATCAGATTTAGGGAGTATGTCATCTAAAATTTCACATAAAAGATTGACTATCTCAATATTTGTTTTTTCATTTAAGCCCCCAACATTGTAAATTTCACCAACTTTACCAGTTTTTAACACAGTATTAATTGCGTTACAGTGATCGAGAACAAAGAGCCAGTCCCTAATCTGTTGTCCGTCTCCATAAATAGGAATTTCTTTTCCGTTCAATGCATTATGCAATACCAACGGAATAAGCTTTTCGGGAAATTGAAAAGGTCCATAATTGTTAGAGCAGTTAGTTGTTAAAACTGGAATACCATAAGTTTTATAATATGCTCGAACTAAATGATCAGAAGCAGCCTTACTAGCTGAATATGGGCTATTTGGTTTATATTGATTAGATTCTTTAAAAGCTGAGTCATTTGAATCTAGAGAGCCATATACTTCATCAGTTGAAACATTAAGAAAACGAAAATTATCTTTGTCTTTAAGTGACATATTACTCCAAAAACCTCGAATTGACTCTAGAAGATTGTATGTTCCAACAATATTGGTCTGAATAAACTGATCAGGCTCGTGAATTGATCTATCCACATGAGATTCTGCAGCAAAATTTATAATATATCGAGGATTGTAATAATTAATTAGGTCAGTAATTTTATTACGATTTAAAATATCTTCTTTAACAAAAAAATGTTTTGAATTACCCTCTATACTTTTAAGGTTTTGAAGATTCCCAGCATATGTTAGCTTATCAATATTTATAACTTTCTCATCATTTTTTGCAAGCCAATCTATTACAAAATTACTGCCTATAAAGCCTGCACCACCAGTAACCATGATAGTCATATATGACTTCCTATAATTTCAATCATATTTTTTTCTAGAAGTTATTAAAAAAGAACAATTTTCTTACTAAGAAAATACCACTAAGTCCAAAAGTTAATTAACTTTGTATTAAATTCAAATTAAATTATACATAAATAAGCTTTAGACTTACCAATGAACTACAAACCCTTAAGGGTAATTTGTATTAAAATCTATGATTAATAATTATTACAAAAATAATAATGGTCTATAGTAATTTAAATTTTAATGATAAAACTATTCTAATAACTGGTGGAGCTGGATTTATTGGAAGTAATTTAGCATTTTATTTTCAAAAAAATTATCCTGACTCGTTGATTGTTGTATTTGACTGCTTTAGAAACGAAGAACTTCTCAAGAATGGCAATTTAAAAAGCTTTGGTCATTATAAAAACTTAATTGGCTTTAATGGTGAGGTAATTTGTGGAAACATTAACAACAATGATGATTTGTCACTTTTACGTAATTACAAATTTGATTATATATTTCATCATGCTGCGATTTCTGATACTAGAGTTTATGACCAAGAAATTGTCATGAGAACTAATGTTAATGCATTTTATGACCTATTAGAAATTGCTAAAATTAATAACTCTGTAATGGTTTATGCTAGTTCAGCAGCAACATATGGCTCTCTCCCTTCTCCCCAAGCTGTGGGCAAAGAAAGACCTGAAAACCCCTATGGATATAGTAAATACCTTATGGATCAAATTGCAAATCTTTACTCTAAAAAAAACCCTAATTTAAAAATAATTGGATTAAGGTTTTTTAATGTTTATGGGCCAAAAGAATATTTCAAGGCGAAAACATCTTCAATGGTAATTCAACTTGGACATCAAATTTTAGATGGAAAATCACCTCGTTTATTTGAAAGTTCAAGGCAAATATCACGAGATTTTATTTATATTGAAGATGTAGTTCAAGCCAATATTAAAGCTTGTAATTCTAATCAAAATGGGACCTATAATGTAGGAACAGGAATATCTAGAAACTTTCAAGAAATTGCTGATATTTTACAAAAAGAATTGGGTACCGAGTTAGGAACAGATTACTTTCCCAATCCACATAGTAGCTATCAAATTCATACCCAAGCAGAAATTTCATCCTCTAAAAAATACTTGGATTTCAAACCCATGTTTTCTTTGGAGCTTGGTATTAAAAATTATATTCCTGAAATTAGACGCTTGCATGGTGAAAGTATTTTATGATTGATATATTTACAAACACTCCAAAAATTTTGGTAGTTGGTGACTTAATGATTGACCAATATCTTTGGGGTAATTCTGAACGAATTTCACCCGAAGCCCCTGTTCAAGTGATTAATATAAAAAATGAAAGTGCATCACTTGGTGGCGCTGGTAATGTCATTAATAACCTCAAAGTATTAGGAGCAAAAGTAGATATTTTAAGTGTGATTGGTGACTGTGAAGCTTCCATTGAATTAAAGAAGTTAATTAAGATTGCCAATATAAGTACAAAATATTTGATTAAGCAAAATAATCGAATTACTTCAAAAAAAAGTAGGGTCATTTCATCTCAACAACAAGTTATTCGATTTGATAGAGAAATAACTGATGATATAAGCATCAGATCACAACATCTTATCCTTGAAACTTATAAAAAAATTATTGAAAATTATGAAGTTATATTATTGTCAGATTATGGAAAAGGTTTACTAACACATAACTTAACGTGCTCTTTAATTAATACTGCGAATAAACATAACAAAAAGGTTCTTGTTGATCCTAAAGGTAAAGATTTCTCAAAGTATAAAGGAGCATATTTACTTACTCCTAATAAAAAAGAAGCAAGTGAAGCAACAAAAATTGAAATCTTTGATAATTTAAGCTTGACTGATGCTTTAATCCAGCTTAAATCAGATTATGAATTAGGAGTATCCCTGATAACATTAAGTGAGCAAGGAATAGCAATTTTTGATGATAAATTAAATATAGAGCCAACTGCATCTAAGGAGGTGTATGACGTCACTGGAGCTGGTGATACAGTTCTCTCATCTCTTGGCTTTGCTTTAGCTTGCAAATATGATATTAACACATCAGTTAAATTTGCGAATCTTGCTGCAGGAGTAGTGGTTGGAAAAATTGGAAGTGCGACAGCCTCTCAAAATGAAATTATCGAATATGAATCAAGCCTTAATAAATCCTCTAGTGAGGCTCATATCAAAACACTAAATGAAATCGAACTCTTAAGTCAAGAGTTAAAGTGTAAAGGAAAAAAAATTGTATTTACAAATGGATGTTTTGATTTACTTCATGCTGGTCATATTAGATATTTAGAGACTGCTAAAAGCTTTGGGGATATTTTAATACTTGGATTAAATTCTGATAAGTCAGTCAAACAACTGAAAGGCACAGGTCGACCTATAAATTGTCAAATGGATAGAGCATACATTCTAGCTGCTCTTGAATCAGTTGACTATGTAGTCATCTTTGATGAAGACACGCCTTATAATTTAATAAGTACTATCAAACCTGATACTTTGGTTAAGGGAGGCGATTACAAGGATAAAAAGATTGCTGGTCAAGATATTGTTAATGAATTAAAGCTAGTAAATTTTGTTGAAGGAAAAAGTACTACTCAAACTATTTTAAAGATTCAGAAGGGAAAATAATATGAAGTCAATAATTAAGAATGAATTTATCGAGCATTTAAAAGTCAGTGAAATGTCAATGCTTACAGTTATTAATCCTATTGAAAAAGCTGCAAAGCTTTGCATCGATAGTCTACAAAATGGTGGAAAAATTCTAATATTTGGAAATGGTGGTAGTGCTGCAGATGCCCAACATATAGCTGCAGAGTTGGTAAGTAGATATAAAACTGAAAGAATAGGACTTGGTGCCATTGCACTAACTACTGACTCATCTATACTTACAGCAATTGGAAATGATTATGGTTTTGATAGGATTTTCTCTCGTCAAATTGAGGCTCTAGCAAAACCTGGAGATATTGCAATAGGAATCAGTACTGGAGGCACCAGTATCAATGTAATAAATGCATTTAAAGTTGCCAGTGAAATGAACTGTAAAACTATTGGCCTCAGTGGTAGAGGAGGAGGTGAATTTAATAAGCTCTGTGATATTAACTTAGTTATACCTTCAGATGACACGCCAAGAATTCAAGAGATGCATATTCTAATTGGGCATACTATTTGTCATCTCATTGAACAGAATTTTACTAGCAACTAATCAATTAAATTAATTGCATCTAACACATCCTTTGCTTTAATTAATTTCATGCAATTATGATGAATAAGAGGGCAATTACGCTTTAAACAAGGCTGACACTCTAGATTTTTTTTAATAATAATGCTTTTTTCATTCATCCACTGAGAAGTTTCTTTCTCATCAGTTGGGCCAAAAATTGATACTGTTGGAACTTGTAAAGCTGCCGCTATATGCATAGGCCCACTATCTCCAGTAATAAATAGATCAAGACTGGCAATTTGACTAACTAGCTCCGTTAAAGACGTGTTGGAAACTAAGTTTGTATAATTACTGACGCGATTTTCTATCAAATAGACCTCAATATCAGCTGCGATATCTATTTCATCACTACCACCAAAAATAACAATATCATACTGACTAGATAAATTACAAGCCACATGGGCAAACTCTCTTGGGTACCAACGCTTTGCACTCCCATATGAAGCACCTGGATTAATACCTAGTAGTTTTTTCTTTTTCCTATAAGTGTTTTTCTTTTCTATTTGAAGTATTAAATTAACAGGGATTGAATTAATACCTAAACTATCATTAATAAAATTATTATATTTTTCTAC
>Ga0075447_10001131_pt1 | contig 12769 bp, 16 predicted proteins | sample CoawatmetaG10DNA_FD_72352 | JGI IMG/M metagenome (GOLD analysis project Ga0075447, IMG submission 72352) | Marine microbial communities from the West Antarctic Peninsula - Coastal water metaG104-DNA | ecosystem: Environmental > Aquatic > Marine > Coastal | place: Atlantic Ocean: West Antarctic...
CGAAGCTTTCAAAGGTTACTGTAAAGGTAACTGTTTAAAATACATTTGGAGATTTTCTTACAAGAATGGGCTCGAAGATGTTAAAAAAGCACTTTGGTATCTAAATAAACTTGAAGAAGCTATGGAAAAAGAGAAAACTCTTTAGAACAACCTGTGATTAAATGTATTAAAAAGTTGTTTAAACTAAAGCTAAGGCCTTACTACAGCAATCAAAACGTTACTAGCGAGCTCTGGTGAGGTCGTTTTTCAGGTTATCTTTACTTTTTTTACTTTTAAAGAATAATTTGTCAGCCTTTCTTTGTAAGCTCTTTTCTACCCATTTAAATACAAATTCTTTTAACACTTCCATCTTTTTCTTGCTTGCCTTAATCTTGAATTAGGATCTTTAGCTGCTTTAGGAAACTTCTTCATTTGTCCAGCTGATCTTGCACAGTAAGATTTTCTTCTTCCTGCTGCTTTACTTCCTTTTTTAACTTTACCAGTAACTGCGGTCTTTAATTTAGATCCAGGATTTGCACGTCTGTGCGCAGCAACACCTTTGGCCGTCATGCCAGCTCCTGATTTTGTTTTACGATAATTAGCGCCCTTGCCCGATGTTGTTTTACGAATAGCTTTTTCTTTTTTTCTAGGCATTATTTTTTCTTTGCTGTTTTTTTAGCTTTTTTAAAAGATTTAGCAGTAGGTGCTCCTTTAGATCCTGGCTTACGCATCTTCTCATTAGAACCTGCTTTAATTCTTTTTCTTTTAGCGTGTATATTTGAATATAATCCCATTATGCTCTCCTTGCGGTTTTAGTTCTTTTAAAAGACCTGTTAGATTTTTTAGCTTCCATTTTTATATTTTTACTTTTGTTGTTTAAGGGGTTGTTGTCTTTGTGCGCAACGTCTTTACCGTCTCCTACACTCGCTTGCCCCGAAGCAATCATTTTTCTTCTAGCTGCATTACGACCTGCTCTTCTTTTCTTCTGAGCAGAAGTACCCTGATATCTGTCGTACTCTTGTCTATAATTTCTAGCCATTTAAATAGTATACACTTTGAGTGGTTTCTTTTTACCCTTTACATACATTTTTTTTACAAACTTTGTGCCTTGTACCTGCGTAGCTGTAGGCTCCCCAATCAATATATCTACTCCAACTTCTTTAGTTGCGGATTCATAACGTGCAGCACAATTAACAGCATCTCCAATAGCAGAGTAATCAAACCTAGTACTAGACCCCATATTACCGATCACCGCTGGTCCAGTATTTACACCAACCCCAATAGCAATCTCATGCGACAACTCCTTGTTAAGCTCTTTAATAGCTTTCTGCATCTCTACTGCGCAGTCAACTGCTGCTTTTGCATGCTGATCTAGATTAAGGGGGGCGTTGAATATGGCCATGCAAGCATCACCAATAAACTTATCTACCATACCGCCGTGCGCTTGGACGCATTCAACTTGTACAGTTAGAGCTTTATTCATTATTTCAGTTACTTCAGTAGGGGATAGGCTTTCGGATAAAGAAGTAAACCCTCTTACATCAGTAAAAAGAAAAGTACACTCTTTAAGCTCGCCTCCTAGGGTAAGCAACTCGGGGTTATCTTGCAAACGTTGTACTTGCCTGGGATCTAAGTAATGACCAAACTGTTCTTTTATTTGTTGCCTTAGCTTAAACTGCTCCCTAAAGCGTAACCAAAACTCTTGTACAGATATAAGCACTAGTGATATAACACTATAACTAACATCTATAAGTATATTGTTTGTTATTAAATAATAACCTCCTCCCAGAATACTTACAACTAGTGTGCCCGTACATACAGCGCTAGCCGTTACCTTACATGTGCGTATTATAAATATGGCTAATGTAAGTACAGTTAGTAATATAACTAATTCATATAATAGTCTATTAGCTGGTATGTAAGGAACATCTGCAACTAATAAGCTTTCTGCAAATGATGCTTGTATCTCATGTGGATACCTAAGACCTACTGGAGTAGAAATCTGAGGCTGCACTCCTGCAGCACTAACTCCCACAAACACAAATTTACCATTAACATCCATATCGTCGAGCGTGGTCCGTGGACTATTAATCCAAGACACCCATCTACGGCCGACTGAATCTGTACGTATCTCTCCCAGGTTAGGTAGTTTTATGCCAACTATTTCATTGGCCTCTGTATTAATAATATAGGTACTAGAATTAGTAATAACCTTTAATACTTCTGTTCCAAAGGTAGGTACCCATTGGTCATCAGCATTCCCCTGTAATAACAAAGGCATTCGTCTTACTAACTTATCTACATCTACTCTAGCAGTAGCTAAACCTTGGCTAACATTCTTTCTTAGCTCAGGAGTATTTTGTATAACGCCCGATACCCTAAGTCCACGAGCCCCGTCCCCTAATATTACTGTACCTTGGGTTGGAGGGTACGCACCATTGGTATTTTCAAACATGCCTAAGACACTCGGGGAAGTGCTTAGCGCAGTGTTGAAAAGGGCATCCCCTCCAAATCGATCAGGCTGAGGAAAGGTTATAACCCACCCAACTCCTATAGCGCCGTTGTACATTAACTTATCGTGTATACCTGCTAAAACAGTTCTAGGAAAAGGCCATCCTCCCATCTCTTCTAAGTCTTTTTCTGTAATATCTAAACGTACAAAGTGCCCACTGGGGTCTGGAGTATGTACGAGAGAATCAAATATCTTTAATCTAAGTACTTCTAACGCTGTAAAGTTAAACAGCAAAGGTATGGTAAGTGCTAAGACTGCAATAGGACCTAATAGTTTTTTCATTATCCCCCCTGAGTAATAGTAATAGTTGATTCGCCACCACCATTTACTTTAATTACATTAGACACACCATCTTGAATAAAGATAACCGTATAAGAGTTACTACTGTTTAGATCCACTTGTACGGACTCATTCACTTGTCTTCGTAAGCTAATAACTTGCCCTGTAATAAGTGTAGTTATTTGAGTATCGGGATCTTTGCCTAGTAGAGTACCTGATACCTGTGCACTTATGCCCTGGCTAAGCTTATCATCCTCTTGTACTAAAGCTAAAGCATCTAATACATTAAGCAAGTCTTCGAGGAAGTTAACATCTAAGTAGTTTATATCTAGTTCTGTAAATTCTAGCTGGTCATCTTTTAAATAATCTTCCGCAAGGTAGTCTATATCCAAATCATTAAAGTCTAGTATGTTAGCGGTTTTAACCACTGCTTGTTCTTCTATAACAACTTCTTGTTTGGCAGGAGTAACAATCAACATGTTATCAATCATGTCTAGTGTAAGGTCTAATATGACAGGCTTGCTTGGGCTAGATTCATAAACAGACACAGTTGTGGCTTCATAAGGTTTGTTAAGTAATACACTACCCATAGCTGTAACAACTTCTATCTCACCACTAGATAAACCGTTGGGGCCAGGCAAAAGTATTATTAATGATCTGCCTAGCTCATCAACTGTAGTAGTAAAATCTGTACCCCTAATAGAAATATCAGCCGTAGGAGTAGACAATTTAATATTGTTTTTGTTTATTTTATTTAGGTTACCACTTATAAACCTAGCGGTACCAAGACCAAAAGTAATTGCCATCTTAGCTTTACTAGGGTCGGGGTCGTAAATGTATTCGGTAATAGTAAGTTTAGAGTGTTCTGTAAGTTTAACTCTAGAGTCATCAAGAAACGTAATTGCCATTCTACCATCTGTAGTAATAGCTTCATCGTTGCTTTGTATAGCAAAGTCTAATGTAGCATCTAGGGGTTTGTTTCTTACAATTTGTGCCGAACCATTTAGTTCAGATATACCGCCAATATCAGCAGCCGACTGCTGTTCCTTGGTCGTTTTGGATAACACAAACTGTGGAAGAAGCATTACCGCCAATAGACAGAATCTTAAGCCAGTCATTGTCTTGGGTACTCAGTTGTTGGATATTAAAGGTTCTTTGACCACCCGTGTGATCTAGATAAAAATAACCACCAGCAGAGGCCGTTACGCCTGTACCTGTATAGTTAACTGTATTGTCACTACCGTCTATATCCATAAAGTTAGTAGCTCCATCAATGTTAATGTTTGAAGTAATAGTATTGTTAGAACCTTGAATGATCCAGTCTAAGTCTAGTGTAGCAGCCAATGCAGACGTAGCTTGGTTTAACGTGAACGTATTCCCAGCACCTGTAACAGCTACATTTTGATTAGAGCTATCAGCTCCATAAGTGTTGGTTGGATCTACCTGGATTGTAAAGCTGTTTGTTGAGCCCGTAAAGTTGTAGATACCTGTAAAGCTATCTGCCCAGATGTCACCGAGGAATTTATTAGTAGCACCAATCATATTGATGTCTAAGGTTAACCCTGTACCGTCTAAATCGAAAGCCGTAAGGCTTCCTGCGCTAGATGATAATCCACCAATAATGTTGGAAATACCGAGTTGCTCGAGGTCTATGTTAGCTCCAGTACCGGACTGGGTCACATAGATTTCGTTATCTGCTCCTGTAACTCCTATACAAAAAACAGCAAGTAGACTAATTAGCTTGTTCTTCATACAATTATTCTACTCCTACTAAAGGATTTTGTCTAATCCAGTACCCTCTTTCATAGCCTAGGTTGACTATCTCTAGTACCCCGCCTTCTATTGCTTTCATCAAAGCTATAGTTGAAGATTCATTAGAAGCATTGCCTAACTCTATCTCTACTAAATCAGTATTAGATTCTATAAACCTAAACACGTCTTCTGACTTTCCGTAAGAGAATATAGTCTTCTGGGATAAGACTTCTAGTAACACTTCCCCGGTAGCAACAGACACCATACGCAAACTTACAGTTACATTGTCTTCTCTATAGAACAAACTTACCCCAATTCCAAGATACCTAGCGCCTGCACCCCCCGATTTTAAATTTGATTCATACGATATTACTGCCCCTTCTATTAATACACCTGCAAATAACAAAGGAGCTAATTGCTTTTTCTTTTCTTCTTCTGTGGCAAATTTTTCTCTTGCAGATCTTATTAACTGACGCTCTTTAACTAAGTTATCTAAGCCAACCCTTTCTACTACCCTAAAAAAGTTACCATTGCCGGCATGTTTTAGTGCTCTTATTAGTAGTGCATTGGGTTGTTGTGTTATGGCTGTAGAGAATAAAGCAAACTCTGAATTACTTTTACGTTGGCCTGTTTGATCGGTTAAGGATGTAGGGTATATAGCTACAACCGGTTGTACTTTAGGCAGGTCTACATTTTTTAACTCAACTGATTGTAGATCTTGTATAGATACTACGTCGTTTAGATTTAATCTTTGTTCGTATGTGTCTTCTAACTGATAGAAAATAGAACAACTAGAAAGTAAAAGTACCGATAGGTATCGTAATCGAAGTAACTGTGCCATCTGCTTCCGTTATTGTTAAAGTTAATGTAATACCATCACTTGAATATACTATGGTATTTCCTTCTAGGGTTATTGTACCCGACTCACTAGGAATTTCACCAAATAGGTTGTTTACTAGCTGTCTTGATAGCTCTGCATACACTCTAGATTCTAGGTTTCTTAAAAATCTGGCGAGTGTGCTGTTTTCTTTTTCTCTTTCTATTTCGTCTTGTAAGGCTTTAATCTCTTCTTTTATAGTTAGTTTTCTTGAGAACTCTTGGTTTTCTATAGTGAGGTAGTGTGAGCTAGTTCCTACGCCATTAAAGCTAGGAGATTTAAATTTGTGTACTATTTGATCTGCTAAAAGTGTTTGGCAAGATATACCTATTAATAATAATACCCCTACTATAGCTACAAACTGGATTACGGAGTCCGCATCTTGCATTCTTTTTCTTCTACGTATTTCTTCTTTTGTAGGTCTGCCTCTTTTTCTAATCTTTTCGTTGGTCATCGCGGTCCGCCTTTGCTATTCTATCTGTATTCATAAGTTGTGGTACTCCAAGTATAGTCTTCAAAAGTGTGTCTTGTCTAATTATCTCATTGTCTACAGACCTAACCCTGTCTATTAGGGCTATTAAAATACCATGCTGTGAATCTAATTTCTGACCTAATCTCTCTTCTATTTGAGCTATTTGTGCGCTTACTTTTTCGTCAAGCACATCTACCTTAGTTTCCATTCCATCTATGATTTTGTTTATAAGTTTCCAAATAAACAAACCTAAGCCTATAGCTGCTGCTATTGGAAAACCAACTTCGTTTATTAGTTGTACTACTGAATCCATGTCCTTGTCGGGAGGTTACTTGCCTTTTTTAGCCATAGCCGCTTTATGCGCGGCGCGCATTGTAGTGCCAGACATCATCTTACGTTTCATGAATTTCATGTGCGAAGCTGAATGGTGTTCCCCATGTCTTTTTAAAGAAGCTTCTTGTCTTTTTGTAAGAGATTTCTTTTTGTAAGGTTTACGTTTTGTTGCCATTTATGTTTTTAGCTTTTTTTTCTTTGTTTTGTTTATTATGTCCTGAGAGGTCATGCCGTAAACAGCAGGTTTCTTTTTAGCTGTGGCTTTCTTAGGTTTTTTCTTTGTTTTGTTTATTATGTCCTGGGAAGTCATGCCATACATAGTAGGTTTCTTTTTAGCTGTGGCTTTCTTAGTTTTTATCGGTTTTTTCTTTTTCTTTATCATTATTTTTTCCTTTGTTGTTACTATTAGCGCTGTTAGGCGCTCCTCTTACCATTGTAGATTGTGCATAAGATGCGCCTGCAATAGTTACAGTGGTAGGTTTGCTTTTGTGCCTAATACCCACTACTTCTTTTTACAGTTTTCTTTTTAGCCGGTTTCTTTTTCTTCTTTGCTGTTGGCCCTTTCGGGTATGCGCCTTTCATTCCCATGTCGTTTATTCCTGAGTTACATTTCATAATAACTAATAGTACCTTATTAAGGAGCCGATGGCCAACTAATTGGGTCAGCTGCTGGTAAGTCTCTGAGTGCCTGTCTGTACGTAACCCATTCTGCTTTTTTAGAATCCGATAGGGGAGAGTCTGCAGCTTGAGTCCAATCTGATTCAGATAGCAATAATGTACGTTGCGCGCGTACAAAGTCTAAAGGATCTTCATCTATAGCAGTTGCTGTGCCGTCTACAAATCTATATTGTCCCGGGAAATAAGTTCCTTCTACTGCAGTTTGTCCACTAGCTACTGCTACATCCGCCACGTCAGTTACATTAGAAGAACCCGTACTTATAATTACTCCGGAAGATGTTGTGTATACTGTGTAATTCATTATTGTGTATTATCTATTGTTACATACATAGCTTGGTATGTTTGATTAGGTATCCCGCCCGATACATTCCAATTAATTCTCCAGTAGACTGTGCTTTGTGTACTACTTAAACCTGTCATTGTACCGTCCCAAATAAACACGTAAGTTCTATACACACCAGCATTAGCATTCATTTTAGGGCTTAAGCTAACCGGGCTACTAAAATTAGAGCTAAAGCTGTATTGAATTGTGCCATTTCTAATATTTCCGTATACTCCTGACACTACAACCCTATATTTAGCATTGTTTCTGACCCCGGCCGTGGTACATGAAATGTTAACAACGGTAGAAGTTTTACTAGTAATTGTGGTAGAACCAGGAAACGACCCAGCAAAAGAAATCACACTAGCCTCTACACCTAACGGTACAAAAGCACCATTAGACCTGTGACTTTTTATATCTGTACTAACATTATCAAAATGCTTTACATTAAGAGTGTTTACGTTAATCCTAGCCGCATCGATAAGACCCGCATTAAGTTTCTCTGCGTTTAGATTAGCAATCTTGGCGTTATCTACAGCTAAGTTGTCTATCTTTGCAGTAGTAATAGCAGCGTTCGCTATATTAGCCGCTACTATAGTAGCATTAGATATTTTTGCACCTTCTATAGTTGCATTAGCTATACGTGCATTTGTTATAGCGCCATCTTGTATACGGGCGTCGGCTATAAAAACTGAGCCATTTGCCACAATAAAAGGAGCTGTAGCAGCTGACCCGGCGCTAGAGCCCGTAGCATTCCATATAGCAAACTTATCAGCCCTGAATTGAATAGCAACTCCAGAATTATCTCCAGAAGAAGAGGCGTTAGCTTCTACTACCATTCCTCCTACAGAACCATTCGCATTTACTTGCAGTACAAATGCAGCTGCAGCATCTCCATTTAAGGTAGACACCGCACTTGTTAAAGTTGATACCCCTGCAGTTGCAGCAACATCTACAACAGCCACCCAATTACTAGTTCCTGTCCCAGTAGCTCTATACTGTTTATTAGAGTCATTTGAATCGAACCACAAATCCCCTACAGAGATAGCAGTGGGAGCATCATTTTGTGTAAATATTCTAGGGTGGCTATCATTTGCAGTATCTCTAACAACTACCCAATTGGAAGCCCCTGTAGCAGAAGCTCTATATAGCTTGTTCCCATCATTTGCATCGATCCACAAATCCCCTACAGATATAGCAGTGGGAGCTGAGTTTTGTACGAACGTTTGAGTTTTATTCCCTACAGTTGTTGTAAGGTTAGAAATAGATGTAGCGTTTGCACTATCCGCATTTGATCTAGCCGTTTGTTCTGATCCTATAGCCGCAGTAAGGGTGTTATTGTTGCTAGTTACTGTAGAAGTTAAATTACTAATACTTGTGGATAAAGCAGTGTCTGCATTTGCCCTAGTTGTTTGTTCGCTTGATAGAGTAGAAGCAGTACTAAGAGCAGCCCCTACATCTAGTAATACCCATTCTCCAGAAGTAACCGCATCTGAACCAGCTGACGCAGCCCTATACACTTTGTTGCTATCGTTTGTGTCTATCCAAAGATCGCCAGCAGCTATTGAAGTTGGTACGCCATTTTGAGCAAACGTTCTAGCTTTAGTTCCAACTGTTGATGTTAGGTTTGAAATAAGTGTTGCTGAAGCAGTGTCTGCATTAGCTCTAGTAGTAGCTTCTGTTGATATGGCTGATGCATTATTGTTGACTACAGTTGTTAAGTTTGAAATAAGACTTGCCGAAGCCGTATCTGCATTAGCTCTAGCGGTAGCCTCAGTAACTATTGCAGCTTGACTGGTAACATCTCTTACTAGCACCCAATTTGAACCATCCCACCGGTAGTGTTTATTAGAATCATTTGTATCAAACCAAATGTCCCCTGTATTTACTGCAGTAGGGGGGTTAGCTTGCGTAAAAATCCTAGGGTAATTATCGTTTAGGGTATCTCTAACGGCTACCCAACTAGAGTTATTTGTAGCAGTGGCTCTGTACATTTTGTTGTTATCATTAGAGTCTATCCAAATATCTCCAATTGCAGTAGCTGTAGGCGCATTATTTTGGATAAACGTTCTAGCTTTAGTAGTGACTGTTGCTGTTAAAGCATTTATTTCAGAAACTCTTGCAGTATTATTACTAGATAAAGTAGCTACATCCGATTGCGCAGAAGCCATGGCCCCCGTAAGTGTGCTGCCTGTAAAACTAGTAGCCCCAAATACGCTTACTAAAGTAGAATCTCTGGCTGCAACCCAATCATTATTGGCGGCATTTCTTGTATATACTTGGCCGTCATCAGTATCAAACCATAAATCATTTACTGTTAAAGCTTTACCATCTTCCCTAGTACTAGGTGCTCCGCTACTTCGTATAACCCTAGATGCAACAGCCGCAGTAGCTGCAACCGCTACGTCTGCATTTGTAATCAAAGTTGTTAAAGCGTTGAATCCGGGTAACGCAGATAGTTCTTCAGAAAGAGCAGCCATAGTAGCGGCTATATCTTCTATCGTATTAGCTTTAACCCCGTTTGTTTTATTAAAAGGCCCTTTTACGTTGTCAGTGCTTACAAACCTAACCCAGTAAAAATATGTTTGGCCGTAACCAACTACGTCTGTAACTACAAATGAGTTACTAGTAGTAACTAAAATAGAACCACCTATTTCGTCATTTCTTGAACGAAATACTTCTGTATACGCGTGGTTATCATATGGTGCATCATTCCAACTTATTATTACTTCAGTAAATGCTCCCGAAGCTTCTAGCCCCGTAGGGGCTGGGGGTATTGCTAAATTACCACCAGGAACGTTTGGTATAAAGTCTGGAATACTACCTGCGTTAGGATTAAAAGGATTGTTGTGTAGTTGTTTGGCTAGGCCGCTATCGATAAGTTCTCGTAGTGTTACAGCCCTATCTCTTGGATCTCCCCTTCTACCAAGTCTTACTTCTTGAGCTTCCTTCATAGAGTCGAGCATGGACTTTAGTTCTGGGTCTATTTTCGCGGGTATATTTTTAATCGCCGGTACTTTAGTGCCTTTGGTGGACATTATATCTGCCTCAGTTCATCTATAGATTCGCCTATACACACCTCATTTACTACTTTAGCACTCTCTACTTCTATAGCAAAGGTTGTGTGAACGCTAGCAGGTAGCCTAACTAAAGGTTCTGTTATAGCCGTAGTACTAAAACTAGGAGTAGTGCCTGTGACACTAAAAGCATTTCCAGCAGTAGCTATAATAGCGTTATATATAACTACGCCATCCCCATACACTTTTAAACGTACCGGGTATGCTTCTGCATCTACTTTTAAAAATCCCATACTAGTAGGTTTAGGGGGAACAAACTCTTTAGACTTCCAATTATAAGTTAAGCTAGTATTGCTACCTTGGAATTTTTTAATCCTGTTAGCAATTATTAAATATAACTGGCTATCGTCGGGGTCAGTAAAGCCCCCACGTATTAGTGCACTAGCATCTAAATTAACTAAACTGTTTGCACCGCCCCTAGGGTCAAATATAAACCCTCCAAAACCACTTCCAGTAGAGTAGAAACCTACATAGCGCCCTTCCCACAAAAAACCTGTGATAGTAGATGGGTAATATAAAGTTTGCCATTGACTAGCGGTTATTAGATCTTCTGTTATAACCCGCACATCTGATCCCGCAGCTGCGACAAGTCCGTCTGGGCCTGCGTATATAACATATGGACCCATATCTACCATTGATCGTTTATTTAAACAGGCTTGTCCTATTTCTAATCTAATTGCGGTCATTGATTGCGGATCTGTTCCGGCTATAAGATAAGGAGTACCCTTAGTTCCTACAATAACTCCATTGCCTGCAGATGCTATGCCCACTATTTCTTCTTCTAATGTTATTCGATACGCTACGGGCCAAGCGTGGGGTAAGAATGGTTCAGAAAAACATATTCTTTTACCTGTAAACCCAGCAAATACACCGTTTGGTAGCGCAATAAGCCCCTTCATGGGCCCATCTGGATACAAAGCTGTACCATCATCTGGGGGGCCAATATGAAAAGTAGAAGGTATAAGTTCAGCTAACTGATCATTATCTGATGTATCAGAGTAAGTAGTGGTAGCAAGTGTTATTTCTGCAACAAATTGAAATGCCGTAGTATTAGAACCCGTATTAGATCTATATATACGTTTTTTAGAAAGATTAGTGTTTGATTTATTTGTGCTGGTTTGTAGATCACTAAGGGCTACATTTTGGCTATCATCTGTGGTTATAACAGTAGAAGCTGCAGATGGGGGGCCTTCTTCTCCGTATGCAGATACAAACGTATACACATAAGAAGTATCATAATCTAGTTCTGCATCAGACGGGCCATTAAAGGTAGCCCCATTTGTAATAGTACTAGAAGTAGCAGCACTAGTAGCCGCCCCGCTGGTTTCAATTGTTAGGGTAGTAGCGCTTGGTACAGTAACTATTTTAAAAGTGTTATTAATTTCATCTGCTGTAAGACCTGCTGTTGCCCCAAAGCCTGCTAAAGTTACATACTTTTTTACCACTGCCCCATGGTTACTAGCTGTAGTAACAGTAAGAACTTGAGAACCACTTATAGTAGTAATAGTAGCGTTAATAGAAGTGGGTGCCGCTACAGCTACTGTAGGCGCTGCTGTAGGCGCTGGTATTCCTAATCTGTAGAAACCATCAGGATAAGGAGCACTTGCTATTAGAGTAGCGCTTCTGGCCATTCTAGGGAATGATTGCCCAGTCCAGTAAACCGTATTGTTAGTGTCCCCAGCTATGGGCCCAGGTACAATATTTACGTCTTCATCAAACTGTAACCATTTTTGTGGGCTAGCATCAGTGTATTTAAATACGCTTTGTTTGTTAGAGTTAGCAAGGGTTGTTACACCATTAGAAGGATTAGTAGTAGAGTTGTCGGTAATAGGTACTAAACGTCCGTTCTCAAGATTAACATCAGTAGCTGTTTGGGCTATTGTGTCACCTAAAAGACGCGGGGATATCCTAGGCGCTACGCCTCCGAATGTAATAAGTTTAAAGTAAGCCATATCACCTCAAATTATATACTATAAATTAAGCTAATAGCTCCAAATACGTGGAGAAGCTCTCGAAGTATCCATGTCTAAATGTATAAACCTAGAACCTCTATTGCCTTTCTGTGATATGCCTATTCTTGGTATACCATGTTTAAAAGCTACTTCTACTACCATGTAAGCTTGATCCATACTTAGTAACACATCTACAGCTTTACCAGAAGCATGTGCGCCTGGCGTAGTTTTTTTAGCTTCTATTGGATGTTCTGGGGATCTATACCCACTAGTAATTTTAAAAGGGAACCCACATTCTTCTCTGATAGCGTCTAGCTTTTTCATAAAAGCGTCGTCCATTTCGCAAGTGCCAGTATGTTTGCACTTTAGCTCGTTTTCAGTAAAGTATTTCCAGTTACTCATCGTCAGCGGTTTGCTCTTGCTCGACTTGCACTTGAGGTTTAATTTTATCTTCTTCAATAATTGTTTTAAGTTCTGCACTAACGCCTGCTTGACCAGCTTGCAGAATTTTTACTTCTACTACTATGTCGTTAAGT
>Ga0075447_10001138_pt1 | contig 12730 bp, 14 predicted proteins | sample CoawatmetaG10DNA_FD_72352 | JGI IMG/M metagenome (GOLD analysis project Ga0075447, IMG submission 72352) | Marine microbial communities from the West Antarctic Peninsula - Coastal water metaG104-DNA | ecosystem: Environmental > Aquatic > Marine > Coastal | place: Atlantic Ocean: West Antarctic...
CCTTCAAAAAGGATTCTTTCTCCAAAATTCTTACCTAAATTTTCTACTGCTAATAAATTCATAATGCACTATTTTTTCCAGCCAAGTAACCAGTTGTCCAAGCGGACTGAAAGTTAAACCCACCGGTTACTCCATCAATATTTAATAATTCTCCTGCAAAGTAAATTCCTTTATGGCGTTTACTTTCCATAGTTTGCATATTTATTTCTGATAAATCTATCCCTCCACAACTTACAAACTCTTCTTTAAAAGTTGTTTTCCCTTTCACTTCAAATTCATCATTTAAAAGCATATTCATCAGGCGATTTTTATTCTTTTTAGCTAATTCATTCCAAATTTGATCTTCAGCTATTTCTAACTTATTCAACATAAAATGCCATAAACGTTTTGGGATTTCTAAAGGATTGTGTTTGTATATTTGCTTCCTACTTGAAGTCATATTACTAAATTGACTTCTTAGCTCTTCTTCATTCATTCCTAACCAATTCACCTGTACGCTAAAATTATAGTTTTGTTTTGCCAAATCCTGAGCTCCCCAAGCAGATAGTTTAAGTATTGCTGGTCCGCTCATTCCCCAATGAGTTATTAATAAAGGTCCTGTTTGCCTTAACTTGCTGCCTTTGATACTTGTGATAGCATTTGGCACACTAAGCCCCATAAGTTCAGTTATTGGGTTTTTAGGCATGTTAAATGTAAACAATGAAGGCACTGGGCTTACAATTTCATATCCCAATTTTTTTAACCAATCCAATCCACTTTCTTTTGGGCTTCCTCCACTAGCAATTATTACTTTATCAAAAATAAGCGTTTCTCCATTAATGGATAGATTTATTCCGTTTTCACTAGCAGTTAAAGCGGTAATTTTACTTTTATAAGAAAGCCTGATGGCTAAATTTTCAGCTGTATTTAGTAATAGATCAACAATAGTTTGGGAACTATTACTTGAGGGAAACATTCTGTTGTCTGCTTCAGTTTTTAAGGTTACTCCTCTATTTTCAAACCAATTAACAGTATCGGTTGTAAAAAAGTGATTGAATGATTTTTTGAGTTCCCTTCCTCCTCTGGGATAATTTTTGATAAGTTGGGAAATACTAAAGGTTGCATTGGTGACATTGCACCTTCCTCCTCCAGACACTTTAACCTTTACAAGTACTTTATCTGTTTTTTCAAAAATAGTAACACTTGCCTGCGGATTAGTTTCTTTTGCAGTAATAGCTGCCATAAAGCCTGCGGCACCACCACCAATTACTGCTATTTTCATTATCTTCTTTTTACTTGTTCAATTAGAGCTACAATGAAAGAAACTAGAACTATTATTTGAAAAATAAAATATACAGATGGTAAAATAATGTAATCGCTTAATGAAGATAGTAAGTAAAGGTTAATAAATCCAGTAGTAATTAAACCTACAACTGAGTAGTAAATAACACGTCCTTTTAATTTTCTAAGACTAAACATTAAAAAACTAGCTAGAAGTTCAAAACTGCCAATAAACTGTGCATATATATAAGCAATTTCCCCTTTATCACCTTCTAAACTAATTACATCAAATTCTTTAGTAAAAAATACTACTAAAATACCTAATGTAAACAAAATAAAAGAATAAGCCGTAAAGAGTATTTCTGTTATTGACTTTTGTTTTTTCTGATTATTAGTTTTTGATGCTTTTTTGTTATCTATCATGGTTGTAGATTTATGAAATTCAAAGATAATAAAAATGGAGGCTTTTATACCTCCATTTATATATCTATATTTTATGTTCTTTATCTGTAGCTAATTTTACGCATTCTTAATGATTCTGGCGTAACTTCTAAATACTCATCAGCTTGAATATATTCCATACTTTCTTCCAGCGAAAAATCAATTTTTGGTGCAATAACAATAGTTGCATCAGTACCTGACTTTCTCATGTTAGTTAACTGCTTTCCTTTAATAACATTAATATCCAAATCATCTTCACGACTATTTTCTCCAATTACTTGTCCTTTATAAATAGCTGTTCCTGGTGAGATAAAGAATTTCCCTCTATCTTGTAATTTCCCAATTGAAAATGCTGTTGAACTTCCTGCTTCCATTGAAATTAATGAACCTTTCATACGCTCAGAAATTTCACCTTTATGAGGTCCGTATTCTCTGAATCGGTGAGTCATAATTGCATTACCAGCAGTAGCAGTAAGCATATTGTTTCTTAATCCTATTAATCCTCTTGAAGGAATGTCAAATTCTAAATGTTGTAAATCACCTTTTGGTTCCATTATCAACATATCTCCTTTTCTTTGAGTAACCAAATCAATTGCTTTACCAGAAAATTCAGCAGGCACATCAATAACTAATGTTTCCATTGGTTCACATTTCTTACCATCAATTGTTTTGTAGATTACTTGTGGTTTCCCAACTTGTAATTCAAATCCTTCTCTACGCATAGTTTCAATAAGTACTGACAAATGCAAGATACCTCTACCGAAAACATTAAATTTCTCTTCAGAAGTTCCATCTTCAACTTTTAATGCTAAGTTTTTCTCTAATTCTTTATATAATCTATCTCTTAAATGACGAGAAGTACAGTATTTCCCTTCTTTACCAAAGAAAGGAGAATTGTTAATTGTAAAAAGCATACTCATAGTAGGCTCATCAATAGAAATTCTTGGTAATTCTTCAGGGTTATCTAAATCAGCTAAAGTATCTCCGATTTCAAAATCATCAATGCCAACCATTGAACAAATATCACCAGCACGAGCTGTTTTTACTTGAACCTTACCCATACCTTCAAATACATGTAATTCTTTAATTCTTACTTTCTTTCTTACACCGTCTGCTTTACAGAGAATATAATCTTTTCCTTCTACTAAATCTCCTCTAAAGATACGACCAATTGCAATACGACCAACAAATTTTGAGTAATCCAAAGATGTAATTTGCATTTGTGATGTTCCTTCATTGTATGGTGCTGCAGGAATTTCAGAAATTACGACATCTAATAAAGCAGAGATGTCATTTGTTTTTTCTTTCCAATCTAAACTCATCCATCCTTCTTTTGAAGAACCAAAAATGGTAACAAAATCCAACTGATCTTCAGTAGCATCCAAATTAAACATTAAGTCAAAAATTGCATCTTGAACTAAATCAGGAGTACAATTTTCTTTATCTACTTTATTTACTACAACGATAGGTTTCAATCCTAATTCAATTGCTTTACTTAGTACAAACCTTGTTTGTGGCATTGCACCTTCAAAAGCATCAACTAATAATAATACCCCATCAGCCATTTTAAGTACACGTTCAACTTCTCCTCCAAAGTCAGCATGCCCTGGTGTATCAATTACATTAATTTTTACATCCTTATAAGTAACGGATACATTCTTAGAAAGAATAGTAATTCCTCTTTCTCTTTCTAAATCATTACTATCTAATAATAATTCTGTTCTTTCTTTTCTTTCGTCAAGAACTTTACATTGGTCAATAATTTTATCGACTAATGTTGTTTTTCCGTGATCGACATGGGCAATAATTGCTATGTTTCTGATTGATTGCATATTAAAATTTTAGGCGGCAAAATTACTCTTATTTTTCTCTTAAATAAGAAAAGGCCAACAAATGTCAGCCTTTTCTGTAATATTAAAATAATGATCTTTTTTAACTTCCATTTCTCATGGTTGCCAATAGTTCTCTATTGATTAATGATTATGACCTTTGTGTAAGTCTTGCGTATCTTGTTTAACTCCCATTAACTCAACTTCAAAAATCAAAGTTGCATTTGGTGGTATCACACCTCCAGCACCTCTTTCACCATAAGCTAAGTGAGGTGGTATAATAAAAGTTGCTTTTCCGCCTACTTTTAGTAAAGCAATTCCTTCATCCCATCCTGGTATTACTCTTCCTTCTCCTAATGGAAATTCAATAGGAGCGTTTCTGTCATATGAAGAATCAAATTTAGTGCCATCAGCTAGTTTACCAGTATAGTGTACGGATACTGTTTTCCCTGCAGTTGCTTGAGCGCCAACACCTTCTTTGATCATAAAGTAAGCTAAACCACTTTCAGTAAATGTAGCTCCTTCAGTTAATTTTTTCATTGTCTGAGTTGATTTATCTGCTTTTTCAGAATTTGCTTTTTCAATTTCTGCTTGAGCAGTTATAAATATATTATTTGCATCAAATTCTTTTGCGGCAGAACCCTCTCTAACAATAGTTACTGAAATCATTATATCGTCTTGAGCAATTGAATTCACAACATTCATACCTTCAACAACATTTCCGAAAACTGAATGCTTCCCGTCTAACCAAGATGTTTCTTTATGAGTAATAAAAAATTGTGAACCATTAGTAGTAGGTCCTGAGTTTGCCATAGATAAAATTCCTCCTTTATCATGCTTTAAGTCAGGATGAAATTCATCAGCAAATTTATATCCAGGATCACCAGTTCCGTTACCATCAGGACATCCACCTTGAACCATAAAGTCAGCAATTACTCTGTGGAATTTTAATCCATCATAATAAGGAGTACCTAATTCTTTTTTATTGTTTTTTAATGTTCCTTCAGCAAGCCCAACAAAGTTAGCTACTGTAAGTGGAGTTTTTTCATATTCCAATTGGATTAGGATTTCTCCTTTAGTGGTGTTAATTTTTGCGTACATACCGTTTTCTAAATTTGATTTTGCATTATTATTAGTTGTATTTTCTTTTTTATTGAAAATATTTTGTGAAAATGAGCTTAATGTTACAGCACATAGTATTGATAGGATTGTTATTTTTCTCATAGTTTAATTAGCTTTATTTAGTTCAGTTTTATATTTATTTATTATTTTTTCAACTTTTGTAATTGTTTCACTTACTGTTAGTTCAGATATTCCACCTGAAGCATTCATGTGCCCTCCTCCGCTAAAATATTTGTTAGCAATTCCATTTACTTTAAAGTTTCCTTTTGAGCGTAATGAAAGTTTAACCATTCCATCTTTTTCGGCTATAAAAATAGCAAATTTTATTCCTTCAATTGCTAATGCATAGTTAACAAATCCTTCAGTATCTCCTTTCTTAAATTCAAATCTTTTCAATTCTTCATCGTTTAACGAAATAATGGCAGCATTATTTTCTGGATACAATCTTAATTTTTCATTTAGGCAATAACCTAATAATTTTATTCTTGTTGCAGATGAATTATCATATATCAAATCATGAATTTTAGCGTTATTAGCTCCTGCATTAATCAGCTGGGCAATTACATTGTGGGTTTTTGCAGTAGTTGATGCGTATTTGAAACTACCTGTATCTGTCATTATTCCTACATATAAACATTCAGCTATAGCTTTATTTAAGTAAGTAGTCATATCCATAGCATCTATCACCTCAAAGACCATTTGAGCTGTGGAGCAGGCACCTGTGTCCGAAAAGATGATATCTGCAATCTCACTATCGGGGTCTTGATGATGATCAATCATAACTTTGGTTGCATTGCTGTTTTCTATTGCATCAGCATAAGTTGCAATCCTGCTTAAATGACTAAAGTCTAAAAGAAAAATTAACTCTGCTTCACTAGTAATTTTATTAGACTCTACTTCATTTTCATCATAAGTAATAACATCGTTGTTACCTGGTAACCAGTGTAAAAATTTAGCATACCCGTTGGGCGTTATTATTCGTACTTCATGCCCTAGTTGCTTTAGCAAATGCAATAAACCTAGCGATGAACCAATTGCATCTCCGTCAGGACCTTTATGGGTTGTTATAACTATTTTTTTAGGTCTACTTAATAGTGCTTTTAGTTCTTGTGCATTTTTTGTCATAAGCTGCAAAAATAGTAAAAGAAATAATAGCTAGGATGCTAATAATTTCTAATTTTGCAGCCCTTAATAAATAAAACTTTAAAAGATGTCAAATATTACATTTACAATGATTAAACCAGAAGCTGTTGCAGCTGGAAATACTGGTGCTATCTTAAACAAAATTGAAGTAGCAGGATTTAGAATTGTAGCTTTGAAAAAAGTTCATTTATCTAAAGAAAGAGCTAGTGAGTTTTATGCTGTACATAGTGAGCGTCCATTTTATGGTGAGTTGGTTGATTACATGTGTGAATTCCCAATTATGGCTGCTATTTTAGAAAAAGATAATGCGGTTGCTGATTTTAGAACCTTAATTGGGGCTACTAATCCTGCAGATGCTGCACAAGGAACAATTAGAGCAGAATTTGCTGAGAGTTTAGCTAAAAATGCTGTACACGGTTCTGATTCTGATGAGAATGCTAATATTGAAGCTGACTTCCATTTCTCAGCTGAGGAAAGATTTTAGTAAAATAATTTTTGTTAAAATTTAATTATAGCCACTTGAAGGAGTGGCTATTTTTTTATAGTATTTCCTAAACCTTATGAATTACATAGGTAACTACTCCCCAAACCTTAAAGTCCATATCCTCAGTAATTTCAATAGGTGTGAAATTTTCATTCTCCGGCATTAGGTATAATTTCTTATCCGAAACATTTACTCGTTTTACAGTAAATTCATTGTCAATAACTGCTAACACGATACTTCTGTTTTCAGGTTCAATCGCTCTATCCACTAACATTACATCACCACTTTGTATCCCAGCATCTTTCATGCTCTCTCCTATCGCCTTTACACAAAAAGTGTGGCTAGGGTTTCTCACCAAATGATCATGCAGATTCAAATCCAAATCCATAGCCTCATCAGCAGGTGAAGGGAATCCTGCAGGCACACTGCCTTCAAAAAGAGAAATAGTGTCCAATTTATCCGTTTCTAAAGCATAGAAAGCAAGCTCGTCAGTAGTTTTTATAGATTTTAGTTTCATTGTAAGTGAATCGTATGAGTTTATTTTAAGACTATATCTTTTAGGAAAGGTTTTCCTAATCGGTTATTTATTTGTTGTAAAAGTTCAGTTTTTTTGTAGCTTAATTCATTACGCATGGGTGCTGACTTTAGTTTAACATACAATATGCCTTTGTATATTTTTCTACTTATAATGTATTTTATTAAAGCCTCTCCCATTAAATCATCCCAAATTGCCAAAGCATCTAATTCGTCAAGCTTACCCGATAGCTTTGGGTTTTTCATTAGCTTCCTTATGATGTCGCCAACATTATGTGTGTTTTTACCTCTCATTATATTGTTGCTCCATTTTCAATTTTAAAAATACTAAAAGGAATATTAGCTTTCGTTAAAATCTCCTCACTCCTTTGCGCATGGGTGTCTGTAATAAAAACCTGCCCGAAAACTCCTTTATTTACAAAGCTAATTAATTTTAATACTCTGTTATCATCTAACTTGTCAAATATATCGTCCAGCAAAAGAATAGGTTTAAACCCAATTTGATTTTTAATAAACTCAAACTGTGCAAGTTTTAAGGCAATTAAAAATGATTTTTGTTGTCCTTGTGAACCAATCTTCTTTATAGGATGATTGTTCATCTCAAACAGGATATCATCTTTATGGGTTCCTACTTGGGTATAATTACTGGCTCTATCTTTTACTTGTGAAGCGTTTACTAAATCCTTAAAATCTGCTTCATTTAATTGTGAGTTATATACAAGATTAACAACTTCTTTACTTCCTGAAATTTCAGCATAATATCTATTGAAAACAGGAGTAAGTTCCTTTAGGAAATCGGTTCTTTCACTATGAATTAATGTGCCTAACTGTACAAGTTGATTGTCATATGTTTCAAGGGATAACTCATCAAAATATCCTCTTTCAGAAAACTGTTTTAATAACGCATTTCTTTGTTTTAGTGCTTTATTGTAATTGATAAGCGTTTTTAGGTAGCTCTGCTTGTATTGTGCAATACTGCTATCCAAATATTTACGCCTTACATCACTCCCTTCAAGTATTAAATTACTGTCAGTTGGCGATATGATTATGGCAGGAAACTGCCCAATATGTTCTGAAAAACGCTTGTATTTTTTCTGATTCTTTTTAAGTACTTTTCCCTCCCCTTGTTTTAGGTTACATTGTATTTCATCAGTTGTTTCCTGTTTGGTGAAATTACCCTTAAGCATAAAATAGTCCATTTTGAATTGAATATTTTGTGCATCAACATGGTTAAAATAGCTTTTTGATTGTGACAAATAATGAATGGCATCCAATATATTAGTCTTCCCAGCACCATTATCACCTACAAAACAATTTACTTGCTCGGTAAATGAAAAACTACTTTGAGTATGGTTTTTAAACTGATTTATCTGTAGGTTTTTTAAATGCAATGGGTTTCAATTGGTTTTAGTCTTCCAGTTCTTTACTCACAAATTAATTTTTATAGAGTTCATGATTGCTTGGCAATTCAAAAAACTTATATTTGCGCTCCAAAAATAAGATTAAATGGCTAAGAAAAACAACAAAACAGAAGATCAATTTGCTCAAATTGAAGAAACACTTTCAAGGACTGAACAATTTATTGAAGATAACCAGAAAAACTTGATGACAGGAGTAGGTGCTGTTGTTGCAATTGTAGCCTTATTTATCGGCTATCAAAACCTTTATATTGCTCCAATGGAAAAGGAAGCGCAAGCTGATATGTTTATGGCAGAGCTTTATTTTCAGAAAGATTCATTCAATTTAGCCTTAGATGGTGATGGACAATACTTAGGATTTCTTGATATTGCTGACGAATACAGTTCAACCAAATCAGGTGCTTTAGCAAACTATTATGCAGGATTAGCTTACTTAAATACTGGTGATTTTGAAAATGCTATTGAGTATTTAGGTGATTTTTCATCTGATGATATTGTTCTTTCGGCTTTAGCCTTAGGTTGTATTGGTGATGCTTATATGGAATTAGCGGATACTGATAATGCACTTTCATATTATGAAGATGCTGCAGAAAAAAATATCAATGAGTTTACAACACCAAGATATATGTTAAAGCAAGCTATGATTCATGAAGCAAATGGTGATGTTGCTGATGCTTTAGCTTTATACAAAGGAATTGAAGCTGATTATAAAGCTTCTCGTGAAGGTAATGGAATTGAAAAATACATTGCCCGAGCTGAAAACGAATTGTAATGACTAAGAAAAATACTAACCTCTCCCATTTTAATAAGGAAGAAGTTCCCAATGCCAAAGGTCTAACCTTTGGTATTGTTGTTTCTGAATGGAATGGAAATATTACTGAAGGACTTTATAATGGAGCTTCTGATGCATTAATTGAATGTGGTGCTAATGCTAATGATATTGTTAGATTTGATGTACCAGGAAGTTATGAATTAGTTTTTGGAGCTAAAATTGCAGCTAAAAACAAACCTGATGCAATAATCTGTTTAGGCTCTGTTATTCAGGGAGAAACAAAACATTTTGACTTTGTTTGTAATGCTGTAGCTATCGGAATTAAAGATTTAAATATTAGTTTGGATATGCCTGTTATTTTTGGAGTATTGACTGATAATACCATGGAACAGGCCGAAAACAGATCAGGTGGGAAGTATGGAAACAAAGGAATTGAAGCCGCTATTACTGCTATAAAAATGGCTGTTTTAAATAGAAAATAAATTTTTGCTTAATTTGTTTTTTAAAAGCAGAAAATTTTTAAGTTTGCAGCCCAATTTACATTGGTCGAGTAGCTCAGCTGGATAGAGCATCTGCCTTCTAAGCAGACGGTCACAGGTTCGAATCCTGTCTCGATCACAAAACAAAAAACTCAGTAAGCAATTACTGAGTTTTTTTGTTCTACAATTATAAGCTATCTTCTATTCGATAATTATTTTTTTTTCTACCGTTCCATCATCATATATGTAAAATAGAGGTTGGTTAGTCTGTTTGCTTTCTTTTCCTAGTAAGTCCAATACTTTAAGAAGTTCTTTGTCTTTAGCATGCTCTCCTATTGCAGAAGGCGGAGTGTATTCACTTATACTTAAAGTAGATAAAGTTAAATAATCACCGATATTTGATCCAATAGGATATCCTGCTACAATAAAAGCTCCGTAAAAAGTAATATCTCCAGTGCCAATAGATGGAGCCTCCCAATCAAAACTCCAAGTACCTGAAGAATTTCCAGCTGCTGTATGTGTAATTGCATTACCATTGTTTACTAACTGATTTGCACTAGGATTTGTATTAAAAAAAGTACCAGTTTTTGTACTACCTGTATTTTCCTCACATGTTATTTCGAAACCGTCTGCCAAAGAGCTAGTTGTAATAGTGTAAGTATTACCTGGGGTATATCCATTGCTAGGAATATTTGAGGTAATATCTGTTGTAGATACGTTTGTACCTGCAACATTATGACAAGATGTACAATCTGAATTATCCATTGGTGATCCTGTTTTTCCTCCAGGAGATCCTGTAAGCTTACCAATTGTCGATTGTGGATAGAACAAAATTGCTATTGCAATAATTGATCCAAGAATAAATATATGTTTTTTCATATTACAATAATACACAAAATAAATATATAACATTTAAGTTAGTATTACAGCTTAGGTACATTTACATAATTAAAGTAGGCTGTAAACTAAGATATTAAACATTATAATTTAAAATATTCTGCTAATAAAAGTTTAAATAATTAATTTATTTAATTTTCATTATAAAAGTTAGTCATAATAATGGCATGAGGTAAGGTTATAACTGATATGCCAATTATAGAAAAAAGAAATACCGATATATTGATATACCCAAAATTCATTAACAATAAGAAAATAACTAAAAATACTATTGAAAGAAAAGTATGCGGGTACAATAATTTAATGAATTTAAGTAGATTCAAATCTGACTGCAAAGATTTTAAGTAATCAAACTCTTGTTTTAAAACTTTAATTGAATGAAGAAAAATAAAGTATAATGTAAAGCTAATGATTATTGGAAATAAATAAAAAGTAATATGAATTAAGATCAATAAAAATAGTTCATTCATTAACTGCTGATTAGAAATACTTAATTTATAATTTTCATAAACTAATAAAGAAAATATGATCAGATTACTAGAGTAAAAAATATACTTGAAAATTTGAATATTAAATACTTGACTAAACTTTTCAGTATCTATAAACTGATTTGATAGATACAATAATTCATTATTGTTATAAAAAATTAAAGTCGAAAGTAAAGTAAAGCCCCAAAATAAATAAATAATTCTTTTCTTATTTACAAAGGAATAGTCTACTAATTGTGATTCACCAAAATGGTAAGAAGATAAGAATAAAAAGAAAATAAGTGATACAATTGGCGTTAGCCACCAAAAAAAGCAGTAAATAATTATAGTCACTATATATATTAAATAAAATCTAACTCTCGTAATTTTGTTAGATGATAAGTAAATAATATTATCAATTGCTCCATGTGGAATACCAAAAAGAGAAATTAAAACTATAGACCCTATAACTTGAGTGAGCATACTAATCTCACCATTTAAAGTGAAAATAGCAAAAAGAGCATAAACAAATATTAGATATGTAAATGTAAATTTATTCAAAAAAAATTAGGGCAGGATTTCTCCTGCCCTATTTTTTTAAATTGTTAATCTACTTCTTATTTGATTCAGCTATAGCGATAGAATAAACCACTAATCCAAATCCTATTTTATTGATTGCATCAGCAATGTTATACCATACATCAACACTTTCTGGTGCCATAACACTACTTAACCATCCGCCTTCCATACACATGTAACCAATTGGATAGATTGACCATCCTACTAATACAAACCAAGCTAAATATTTAACACCTTTCTTAATAGCGTCAGAATTACTTTTTTCAGCTAATTGAGCTACCTCACCAAACCATACAGTGTATGCGATGTATAAGTAACCAATAGTAGAAAGAACCCCCCATGTTACAGAATGAGCTGTAGTTCCATCTGAGAACGCTTCTCCAATGTATCCGCAAACTAACATCCAAGTTGAAGCAAGAATTAACTTCCATAGAAGGCTTTTCTTAGCTCCAGCTAATTTTGTAAGCAAGTAAAATTCTACACACATTAATGGAACGGTTAAGATCCAATCTACATATCTGAAGAAAGTTGGTGAAGTTTCAGTTGCCAACCAGTAGTCTCTCATGTAATAGTAATGTACAGCTGCTATACCTGTAATTAGTGCTGACACTAATAAAGACATCTTCCATTTGTCGTCAACACTTCCTCTTTCAACAAAGAAGAATACAGATGCTGCCAACATTGCAATATAACCTATAAAGAATGTAAAAGCTACATAATTGTCAGGTGCTATTGGTTCCATAATTGATAATAACATTTTTTTATTTTTTTAATTAATATTTGGTAAACATACAAAAATATTTAATATGTAGATCTTTATGAATAAAAAACTATACAAAAAAATATTATTATAATTTTAATTAATACTCTTAAACCTTAAATACTAATAAATAAAGATTTAAAATAAAAATTAAATACAAAGAAATAAGTTAAAAAAAAGTAAATTTTATATTAATATTTGCTCATAAAATCACTTACTAGGCTATGAAAGTGATGGACACCTTTCTCCATAGTTGGTGAAAATCGACCATGTTTATAAAAGCGAGAGGCAACTCCTTTTTGTACTTGTTGAACTATCTGTTCATCCTCCAATTCTACTTTTTCTAAATCAGCACCTGCTCCACTATCTAATTTGCTTTCATCCCAAACATAAGATTTAAATTGAACCTTTGTTTCATTTACTGAAATTGGAGTTATAATATTTATTGACAATCCCCATGGGTAAAAGTTAAGCATTAAGTTAGGAAACAACCAAAAGTAATAAGCAGCTATTTTTCTTCCATAATCTTTTGATTCTTTAGGTAG
>Ga0075447_10001142_pt1 | contig 12711 bp, 13 predicted proteins | sample CoawatmetaG10DNA_FD_72352 | JGI IMG/M metagenome (GOLD analysis project Ga0075447, IMG submission 72352) | Marine microbial communities from the West Antarctic Peninsula - Coastal water metaG104-DNA | ecosystem: Environmental > Aquatic > Marine > Coastal | place: Atlantic Ocean: West Antarctic...
GTAATGGGGATTGTTTTTATTGCTATTTTTGCCTATATACTGACCTTTGAAGAAGGTGGAGTTCAGGCGGCTATACCTACTCTTGGAGCACTAACTCTTGGAGCACAACGTCTACTTCCAGCAATGCAACATTTATACCAATCATATAGTTCTATTCATTCATCAAAAGCCTCTTTCCAAGATGTATTATTTTTATTAAATCAGAGTCTTCCAGATCATGTGGATAAACCTTCTTCATCTTTAATATCCTTTGAAAAAGAATTTTCTATTCACAATTTAAGCTTCAGATATTCAGAAGAAGAACCCTGGGTATTCAAAAATATAAATTTAAAATTGAAAAAAAACACAAGTATTGGTATTGTAGGGACTACGGGTTCCGGTAAAAGCACTCTAATCAATATAATTATGGGCCTTTTAGATTCCTCTGAAGGGCATATTGCTGTTGATGGGGTTAAAATTTTAAATGCTAATAAAAGATCATGGCAGTTAAGTATTGCGCATGTTCCCCAAAATATTTTTTTAACTGATGGTACTATAGAAGATAATATTGCTTTCGGAATTCCAAAGGAAAAAATTGATCATTCTAAGGTAAAAATAGCTGCAAAAAAAGCTAATATTCTTGAACTAGTTGAAAGTTGGAGTGATGGTTTCGAAACAACTGTTGGAGAGCGAGGTATGAGAGTTTCTGGCGGACAACGTCAAAGAATAGGAATTGCAAGGGCACTATATAAAAATGCTGATGTATTGATTTTAGATGAGGCAACAAGCTCACTAGATAATGAGACAGAGAGTTCAATCATGAAAGAGATAGGCGCCTTAAGAGGTGAAATTACAATATTTATAGTAGCACATAGAACTACAACATTAAATGATTGTGATCAGATAGTAAACATAGAAGAAATTTCAGACTAAAAATGAGTATATTTAGGAATGATAGGCAAAGAATATGGTGAAAATACTTAAGTTGATTGGAAGAGAGGATTTATTGTTTTCTAAAGATATCTCTAAATATTCTAATGAGATGCTAAGTATTGTATGTAAATCTAAATTTTTAGTAATCGGGGGAGCTGGATCAATTGGCCAGGCAGTTGTTAAAGAGATTTTTAAGAGAAGACCAAAAAAACTCCATGTAGTTGATATTAGTGAAAATAATCTTGCTGAGTTAGTTAGAGATATTAGGAGTTCAATTGGATATATTAAAGGTGACTTTAAAACCTTTGCATTGGATATTGGCTCAATAGAATACGATGCTTTTATCAAATTTGATGGAAAGTATGATTACGTATTAAATCTATCAGCTTTAAAGCACGTTCGTAGTGAAAAAGATCCATTTACATTGATGCGCATGATTGATGTAAATATTTTTAATACGGATAAAACTATTAGACAGTCTATTAAAAATGGTACAAAAAAATACTTTTGTGTAAGTACTGATAAGGCTACCAATCCAATAAACATGATGGGAGCAAGTAAGCGTATTATGGAGATGTTTTTAATGCGTAGGTCTTTAGATATAGATATTTCAACAGCAAGATTTGCTAATGTTGCTTTTAGTGATGGCTCATTGTTACATGGCTTTAATCAGAGAATTGAAAAGAAACAGCCAATTGCCGCGCCTAATGATATTAGGCGTTATTTTGTAACCCCGCAAGAAAGTGGAGAACTTTGTTTAATGAGTTGTCTTTTTGGTGAGAATAGAGATATATTTTTCCCAAAACTGAACGAGGCTTTGAACTTAATATCTTTTGCAGATATTTCTGTTAAATATCTTAAAGACAAGGGTTTTGAGCCATATATTTGCAATACAGAAGATGAAGCTAGAGAATTAATTAAAATTCTTCCAGAGCAAGGAAAATGGCCTTGTTTGTTTACAAAGAGTGATACAACTGGAGAGAAAGATTTTGAAGAATTCTATACTGATAAAGAAACTCTTGATATGAATCGTTTTGAAAATTTAGGTGTAATAAAAAATGAGCCAGAATACAATGAAAATCAATTAAACAATTTTGAAGACACTATTAGGCAACTTAAGTCTGACATGAGTTGGGATAAAAAATCAATTTTGAATGAGTTTTTCAAGGTAATTCCTAAATTTAAATATCATGATAATGGCAAGTATCTTGATGGCAAGATGTAATGTTTAAAGAGGTCATTAATTTCATTCAAGAAACCTATAAAACTAAGGAATTTATTTCTTTGCATGAGCCAAAATTTGTCGGTAATGAAAAAAAATATTTGAATGAGTGCATCGATTCGACATTCGTATCATCTGTTGGTAAATTTGTAGATGAATTTGAAGAGAAAATTGCAAATTATACTGGCACTAAATATGCTGTCGCAACAAGCAATGGGACTTCAGCATTGCATGTATCATTGCTACTAGCCAATGTAAAGCAAAATAATGAAGTGATTACACAACCGCTTACTTTTGTTGCGACTTGTAATGCTATTAGTTACTGTGGTGCAGAGCCTGTATTTGTCGATGTTGATAGGAACACTATGGGATTATCACCAGCTGCATTGAAAGAATTTCTTGAAAATAATACGTCAGTTAAAAACCAGCAGTGTGTAAATAATAAAACAGGTAGAGTGATTAAAGCCTGTGTACCTATGCATACTTTTGGGCACCCTTGTAGAATAGATGAAATTAAAGATATTTGTGATAAGTATCATATATTTTTAATTGAAGATGCAGCTGAAAGTGTTGGTAGCTTTTATAAAAACAAACACACTGGAAGTTTTGGGCAGGTAGGAGTGATGAGTTTTAATGGAAATAAGATTATCACAGCTGGCGGTGGTGGATGTATTGTCACCAATGATAAAATACTTGCAAAAAAAGCTAAGCATTTAACCATGACTGCTAAGGTAGCACATAAATGGAATTTTAATCATGATATGGTTGGTTATAATTATAGAATGCCAAACCTAAATGCTGCTTTATTAGTTGCGCAATTGGAAAATTTAGATAACTTTTTACATAAAAAACGGAAATTGACGAATATTTATGAAGATTTTTTTAAAACCACTGATTATTCTTTTGTTAAAGAGCCAGCAGAATGTAAATCAAATTATTGGTTAAATTCAATTATTCTTAAGAACAAGCAGCAGCAAAATGATTTTTTAAATGAGACTAACTCACAGAATGTAATGACCCGTCCAATATGGACACTGATGAATAAATTACCAATGTTTGAGCATGCTCATTGTGGCGAATTAACAAATGCAGAATGGTTAGAAGAGCGAGTGGTTAACATACCCAGCAGTGTGATTTCGTGAAGGATATAGTTCTAATTGGTGGAGGTGGTCATTGTGTATCAGTAATTGATATTATTGAGCAAGAAGGCCAATTTAGAATTGCTGGAATAGTGGATATGCCAGAATTTTTAGGTTCTAATATTCTGGGGTATCCAGTTATTGGCAATGATTCTGATTTAGCTAGCTTAGCAAAGAAATATCAATATGCCTTAATAACAGTTGGTCAAATTAAATCACCAGCACTTAGAATAAAATTATTCAATTTAGCCGCAGAGCTTGGGTTTATCTTGCCAAGTATTATTTCACCGAGAGCCTATATTTCTAAGCATGCAATGATTGGAAGAGGTGCAGTTATAATGCATGATGCATTGATCAATTCTAATGCTCAGATTGGTGACAACTGTATTATTAATTCAAAAGCATTGATTGAGCATGATTGCTCAATATCTAAACATTGTCATATTTCTACGAATGCAACCATCAATGGGGGTGTTACAGTGAAATCTGGGAGTTTTATTGGTAGTGGAGTGATAACTAAAGAGTCAATTATAATAGGTAAGAACAGCTTTATTAAGGCTGGGAGTTTAGTAACATGAGTGTATTCATTATTGCAGAAGCTGGTGTTAATCATATTGGCTCGATTCATTTAGCAAAGAAATTAATTGATGCAGCATCTATCTCTGGAGCTGATGCCGTTAAATTTCAAACTTTCAAGGCTGAAAATCTAGTAGCTAAAAATACTCAAAAGGCCGAATATCAAAAACAAACTACAGATGAATCAGAATCGCAGTTTGATATGATAAAAAAGCTTGAGCTTGATGAAGATACTCATAAGGAGTTGATAGCCTACTGCCAAGAAAAAAACATAATGTTTTTATCTACGCCATTTGATCATGAAAGTATTAACCTTTTGAGTGATTTAGGGTTGCAAATCTTCAAAATACCCAGTGGTGAAATCACTAACTTGCCATATTTAAGACATATTGGGTCATTAGGTAAGAAGGTTATTTTATCTACAGGCATGTCAAATCTTAAAGAGGTTGGGGATGCTTTGAATATCTTGATTAATGCAGGCACATCTAAAAATAATATTACAGTGTTGCATGCGAATACAATGTACCCAACGCCAATGGAAGATGTAAATCTGAATGCAATGTTAACAATACAAAAAAAATTTGGCGTTAGTATTGGTTATAGTGATCATACAATCGGTATTGAAGTAGATATTGCAGCAGTTGCAATGGGCGCAAGTATTATTGAGAAGCACTTTACATTGGATAAAACAATGGATGGGCCAGATCATAAGGCATCGCTAGATCCCGATGAGCTAAAAGAGATGGTGTTATGTATTCGAAATATTGAAAAAGCATTGGGTGCTTTTGAGAAAAAACCTTCACCAAGTGAAAGTATCAATATAGATATTGCAAGAAAGTCTATAGTTTCTAAACAGGAAATCAAGAAAGGGGAGGCCTTATCAGAAGAAAATATTACTACTAAACGACCTGGAAATGGAATAAGTCCAATGGAATGGGATAATTTAATTGGAAAAAAAGCCAATAAAGATTACCAAATGGATGACTTGATATGAATAAAAATATGTTTTTATTTATACGTTTTATTTTATTAAACATCAGAATGTACGCCTTGAGTTTTTTAAAAAAATACGAAATATTTAAATTTTCTATTGCAAATAATTGCTCTGTTGCCTTAAATTCAACTTTAACAGGAAGTCTATCAAGGTTAAAGGTAGGCGAAGGTACTGTCATTAATGGTAATGCTAATTTTAGATTCAAATATGGAGAAATAGAAATAGGGCGAAACTGTTTAATTGCAAATAATGTTTCAATCATATGTCATAGTTATACAATTGATGGAGTAAAGCATATTTCACAAAATGAAACGTATTTTAAAAATGTAACTATTGGAAACTATGTTTGGATTGGAGGAGGTGTTATGGTCTTACCAGGAGTTGTGATAGGCGATAATGCAATTATTGGAGCAGCATCGCTGGTAACAAAAGAAGTTCCTTCTAATGAGGTATGGGGAGGCGTGCCTGCTAAGTTACTATATAAAAGATGATTGACTATGAATAGTAAAAATTTCATTGCGCTAAAAGATAATTTAAAGGGTTTTTTTTCCATAGGTGAAATGAAGCGGCTTGAAAACGCTGAAGTATTGCTATGGTGTCATGATATAAATAGAAATTATATGTATAAAGGTGTCAGATATTCATCAATAACTGACTCATTGAATGATAGATTTGTCAAGATGGGACTATCAACAGCTACAATCGCAAGGCCATATTCAGTAATTTCAGAAAAGAATTGTTATGGTGATGTGTATCGAGTTAATGGGCTGATTGCTAGAGCGGTATTTCTGGATTACATTATTAGAGTAGTTATAAAGATAATAAGAGTACCAGCAGAGACATTAAAGATATATTTTCAAATCATTGCCTGGGAAAGGATTTTAAAAAAAATTAAACCAAAGATAATTATTGGTATAGAGCCAATTAAAGAATTGTGTATAGCTGCGAATAATAATAATATCTATACTGTTGATGTTCAGCATGGGACGCAAATAGATTCAACAGGTCAGTATGCAGGGCATTTCTATAGAATGGGATATAGAGGTCCTGCGCAAAAAGGTTGGCCAGATTTTGTAGCATGTTGGGATAAAAATTCAACAAAATTATTAAAAAAGCACAGAGGAGATTATACTAAACCGATAACTTTAGGTCATCCATGGGTTTTCAGATTCTTATCAAATAAAGATAAATTAGATTCACTTGTCAATGAAGCGTCCACTAAATATAAACTAGAAAGTAATTTACCTGTAATACTATACTCGCTTCAATACTCAAGAGACTCTAATGGCAATACTGAGGCACTTATTAAAATACCAAGTGAGTTAGATAGTTTTATAAAAAAAGAAGGGCGGCGTTATACATGGTGGTTAAGGGTTCATCCACAATTACTTAGAGACGAGTTTAGAGAGGAAACATTTAATAAGTTGGAGGAGTTATATTCTGATTATAGTAATGTAAATTGGTATGAAGCAAGCTATGCGCCCTTGCCTTATATTTTAAGTAAAGTAGCGTTGCATCTTACAAGAGATAGTTCAGTAATATTAGAGGCTTCTTGGTACGGCATTAAGTCGGGTCTTTTTGACAAACCACATATGCACAAGAAGTTATCAAGTTATTATAGCAACCTTATCGATAAAGGTGATGTTGAGGTTATAAATGGATATGAGCACATAAAAAAATTTATTCATTATGGATGTTTAAAGTCATCTAAAAATGATAAAGATGAAATGCTAAATAATTATGAAAACGTATTAAAAGATATAGTTAAAAATGTGAATACTAATGTTTGAAATAAATGCTAAGAACATTCCTTAAACGAAAAAAAAAGAATATTTCTGTTTTACATGCCATTACAATGAATTCAAATCCAATGGAAGATGTAAATTTAAACTTTATACAGACTATATGTAAAGAGTTTGATGTTGTGATAGGCTTCAGTGATCCCACTCTGTGTATTGAAGTTATAGGTACATTGGCACTAACTGATTATCAGACGGATGAGCTAATATGATACAAAGAAAGATTTGTGTCGTTACTGGTACTAGGGCAGAATATGGGCTTTTCTATCCTATTCTAAAAAAAATTCAAGAGTCAAAAAATCTTCAACTTCAATTAATTGCTACAACTGCACATCTTTCAAGTGAATTTGGTTTGACCTATAAACAGATTGAAGAAGAGTTTTTTCTAGATGATAAAATTGATAACCTTTTTTCATTAGAGACTAAGTCATCGGTAGCAAAATCTACTGGGCTAGCAACAATGTTACTTGCAGATAGCTTTGAAAAACTAAATCCAGATATCGTATTGCTTCTAGGGGACAGGTTTGAAACACATGCGGCTGCGACAACAGCATTGTTAATGAGCATTCCAATTGCACATATTCATGGTGGTGAAATTACTGAGGGCGCTATTGATGAGCAGATTAGACATTCCATTACTAAAATGAGCTACCTTCACTTTTGTTCAACTGAGACATACTGTCAAAGAGTTATTCAAATGGGGGAAGACCCCTTAAGAGTATTTAATACTGGCGCGCCTGGTATTGATAACATACTAAATTTTAAATTATTATCAAAAACTAAGCTTGAAAAACAAATTGATTGGAAATTTTCTGACAAGACAGCTTTATTTACATATCATCCTGAAACATTGTTAAACAATGATCTTGTGAGTGATTTAAATGAAATTTTGAGGGTTTTAGAGGAGAGCTCGCTTAGCGTTTTATTCACATATTCTAATGCAGATACAGGCGGAAAGATTATTAATAAAAATTTAGAAATCTTCTGTAAAAAAAATCCAAAAAGATTCAAGCTATTTAAAAATTTAGGTAATTTAAAGTATCTAAGTGCTATGAGTCATGTGAATCTTCTTATTGGGAATAGTTCGAGTGGAATTATAGAATCTGCAAGTTTTGGTAAGCCAACTATTAATATTGGAAATAGGCAGGCAGGTCGAATGAAGGGAAATAATGTAATTGACTCTAGCATTAAAGATTTAAATAAATCAATTAAATTAGCACTATCTTTAAATTTTAAAAAACAGTGCCGAGATATTAAAAATATTTATGGCATAGGAGAAGCTTCGATAAAAATTGTGAAAGAATTGATAAATCAACCACTTTCAGCAAAGAAATTTTTTATAGATACTAAATTATGAATACAAGAATAATAGCAAAGTTAGATGTCAAGCCGCCATATGTAATTAAGCCAGTTCATTTTGAAGGATTGAGAAAACTAAGTTTTCCATCAGACCTAGCTAAATTTTTTTATGATCAAGGTGCTGATAGGTTATTCTATATTGATATAGTTTCATCCCTTTATCAAAGAGAAATTTTATCTGAGGGAATTAAAAAAACTCAATTTGGAATAAGGATTTAAATTGATTAACTGGAAAGACATACTAATAAAGCCAACTGATTCATTAGAGCATGCAATCAAAGTATTGCATAAAGGTGGAGTTAGAATTACATTAGTGGTTGATAAGAATAATAAGTTATTAGGTACAGTTACTGATGGTGATATTAGGCGCGCACTAATTAATAAACTTACAATGACAAGTCAAATAACTCATGTTATGAATAGCAATCCATTTAAAGTCCATAATAATTTTTCTACAAAAGAATTAATTCAATTTATGACAAGTAAAGGGTTAATTCATATGCCAATTATCAATAAAGATGAAATTGTATGCGGCCTTAAAACAATTGAGCACTTAATTAAAAATCCAACTTTTAAAAATCCTGTATTTCTGATGGCTGGTGGATTTGGAAAAAGATTGCATCCCTTAACTGAAAATACTCCTAAGCCATTATTAACAATAGGAGATAAGCCCATTATTGAAACTATTATTAAACAATTTATAGAGTATGGATTTCATGATTTTTATATTTCAACTCATTTTAAATCTGAACAAATTAAGGAATATTTCAAAGATGGCAGTCAATTTGGAGTTAGTATTAATTATATTAATGAAGAAACACCTCTAGGAACAGCAGGCTCATTAGGCCTTCTTCCAAAAGATATTCCAGAATTACCAATCATAGTAATGAATGGAGATCTTTTAACTAAGGTCAACTTTAATAACTTGTTAGAATTTCATAATTCGAGTGGTGCAGACGCAACTATGTGTGTTCGAGAGTATGATATTAAAGTTCCTTTTGGAGTGGTTGAGATAAAGAAAGGCAGAGTAGAAAGAATAACAGAAAAACCAGTTCATAAGTTTTTTGTAAATGCTGGAATTTATGTTCTAAATAATAAATTAATTAAACAAGTTGATGGAAAATCATATCTTGATATGCCAAATTTTTTAGAGAATGAACTAAATAATAAAGGAATTAATGCATTTCCGATACATGAGTACTGGCTTGATATAGGACGTATTGAGGATTATAAAAAAGGAAATCAAGATGCTGCAATATTTAATAAATAAAGCTTTATTAAGAAAAATCCTGGTGTATTCGAGGTAAATAATTTTTTACAGAAAGTTATTGATGATAATTTTATGTCTGAAGAGTTTCAAAAGTTTCTTATAGTAAGTTGACTAAGCTCTCATTCTTGGATTATTGGGAAAAAATGAGTACTTAGAGTTGATAAGACAAATTATGAGTTGAAATAAAATATGATAAATAAAAATAAAAGTAAAATTACTAATCAATTTTTAATACGTGATCAATTGTTGAATCCAGAGCTAACCCGACCGAGTTGGCTCAATGATAATTCTAGATTGTCAAATAAGTTATGGTTGGATAAAAATGAATCTGTAGATCCAGTTTTTAATCTAATAGTTTCTCAAGTAGTGAAAAGTATTCCTATTGAATCAGTATTTAGCTATCCTGATCTTGACAAGTTGTATATTAAACTTTCAGAATCAATCAAGCTTTCACCATATAATATTCTGCTTACAGCAGGTTCAGATGGTGCAATAAGATCTTGTTTTGAGGCTTGTATCTCACCTGGTAGTTCGGTTATGCTTTCTCGGCCTACATTTGCTATGTATGAAATATATACAAAAATCTATGGAGCAATCCCTTTATGGCTTGACTATAAAGCTTCACCGTCGGGTCCATTTTTAGAGTGCGATTATATTATTAGTGAGATTAAGAAAAATAAACCTAATATGATTTGTTTACCAAACCCTGACAGCCCTACTGGAACTATTTTTTCTCCAAAAGACATAGAAAGAATTATTAATACTGCCTATCAGGTTGATGCCCTGATACTAATTGATGAAGCTTATTATCCATTTTATGAATGGACAGCTGCACCATTGATAAATAAATATAGTAATTTAGTCGTTGTTAGAAGTTTTAGTAAGTCGTGGGGTGCTGCAGGATTAAGAGTTGGGTATGCTATTGCGTGTGAAGATTTGATAGAAAAAATACACAAACAACGTCCAATGTATGAAATAGGAAGTGTTTCAGCAAAGGCTATCGAATCACTTTTAGACTATAAAAGTGAGATGGAGTCATCAATTAATAGGATTAAAAATGGTAAAATCTATTTTCAGGAATCAATGAGAAAAATTGGGCTGAGTACTTATCTAAGTTATGGTAATTTTTTCCATGTCTCATTTGGAGATTATTCTAAGCTGATTCATAAAGAATTAGATGGTAAGGCATACTATAGAAAAGATTTTAATATTGAATGTTTGAATGGCTATAGCAGATTTTCTGGTGCAACTATTGAGCAATATAAACCGATAGTAGAGTCAATAGAAAAAATAGTTAACAATAAGCTAGTACAAACCAACCCTATAAAATAAACTTATCAACAATGAGCCTACCTATAACTGAAGATGCACCCAATACTAAAACAGATTCATCTATCACTAATTAAATCACCCCAACTCTTTTTATGATCATTGCCCATCATTAACCCATTAACATCACAAACATTGCATGGTGAAAAGCCACGATTTGCATCAAGTAAAGACTTTCGAGCATCCATAAACCTCTTTCCTGTCCAAATATCAAGAAAGTTCTTTTTATAAAGATTACCCGTAATATAATTTTTTCTCCAATCATTAGCACATAAAATAACATCTCCGTTGTAATCCATAAAAAAACTATAAAATGGATAATTGCATTGTTGTTTTAAAGGTTCTTTTAGTGGCTCAATTACAAATTCTGCATTGGATAAAGCTCCGGACCTATTATTGAGAGTTATTCCAAAACTTTCTTTTTCTGAAAGCCATCTTGGTCTAATAACCAACTTAGATTTATCAATACCAGCTTCTTTTGCCATATTATTAAAAAATAAAACTTGAGATTCATCGTCATAAGCACTAATGAGCAGAGTTGTTAAACCGGAATCAAATAACTTTCGCATTCTTAGAGGGTTTAAAGGATCACCATTTGAAACCAATTCAATTTTTGCATCAGGCATATTCAACCTTGATATTCGAATTAATTCAAAAATATTTTTATCTAAAAGTGGCTCACAAAATCCTGAGTATACAAAAATACCAGAGTAATTCACTTCACCCAATTCATGAGTGAGCTTTTGAATTAAGGCACTATCAATAAATTCAGTAACATCAGGATAATCAGGGTCACTTTTTGGGCAAAAAGAACAAGACCTATTGCATTTACCGGATTCGTTTACTTCGACAAGTGAAGGCAAAGCAATACCATTATAAAAACAAAGAGATTCATCTATAATTTTGGTTTTTCTAGGTATAGCAGGATCAATATATTTACTTTTCATAATGATGATTTATAGAATAATGGGTCATTGAACCCATAAATAACGGTCATTATACCCATGAATAATGTATGGAAAATTAACGAAATAATAAAAAATTATTACTTAAAAATTACTGACAAATATAATTAGATATAATGACCCATTGTTCTATAAATCATCATTAAATTCCTATTATTATTGATATAGGAGGGAATATTGGCATTACAGCAATTTACTTTGCTAAATTATTTCCTGAAGCGACAATATATAGCTTTGAACCTGTACCTGAAAATTTTGAAATTCTTAAAAAAAAATATCAAGGAATATAAAAATATCAAGGCTTTTAATTTTGGCTTGGGTTCTAAAACTGGAAGTTTTGAAGTTTACTTTAGCAGTGACGGAGGTGTTGACGCTTATCATTATGGTTACTCTCACCAAGGGGAATCTGATGGTAAAATTTTTCACGACATGCTGCAAGGAAATGAGAGAGAAAAATCTGGGGTTCCATTTTTGAAATTTCTATTTGATTACACAATTATAAGAAATAAAATTTATCCAATAGAGATTTATTTTCCTATTTGCATGAAAATTTTTATAGATTTTCCAGTGCACCCTCGCTTCAAATTTTATGATTAATAATGAAGCATGTTTATAGTGTTTTATGTGAATTATTAAATTAAACAATAATACTAATAGAGTAAAAACAATGAAAATTATCGCTTTAATACCAGCAAGAATGGAAAGTAGTAGGCTTCCGAATAAGGCACTTTTAGATATTCATGGACTTCCAATGATAATACATGTCGCTAAAAGATCCAAATACAGTAAGAGTGTTGATGATGTTATTGTGTGCACTGACTCTTTGGATATTTTAAATGAGTGTGCTAAGCATGAGGTAGATTGCTTCCTTACCAAAAAAATTCATAAAAATGGTACGGAAAGAATTTGTGAAGTAGTAAATAATATTGATATATCAGATAATGATTTGGTCATTGATATTCAAGGAGATGAGCCTTTGATACATCCTGAAACTATTGATAGACTTATTTCAAATTTTAAAAAATCTAAATTTGATATTATGCTGCCATACATTGAGTCGAATGACTTGGGTAATGCTAATATAGTTAAGCTATCGACTGTTGGTGATGAAGTTTTTTATATGAGTAGAGCGGACATTCCATATTC
>Ga0075447_10001143_pt1 | contig 12706 bp, 17 predicted proteins | sample CoawatmetaG10DNA_FD_72352 | JGI IMG/M metagenome (GOLD analysis project Ga0075447, IMG submission 72352) | Marine microbial communities from the West Antarctic Peninsula - Coastal water metaG104-DNA | ecosystem: Environmental > Aquatic > Marine > Coastal | place: Atlantic Ocean: West Antarctic...
ATATTACCACTTGCATCTATATCAAAATTAGTTGTTTCTGCTCCAGTTGTTGCATCTACTGCAATTTGTTCAAAACCCTTTTCGGACCTTACTGGTCCATTAAATGTTGTGTTAGCCATATTTTTCTCCTAAAAGAAATAATCTATCATCTTGGCAAAGTCTGCTAGGGCAGTTGATAGACTGATTAATAAAAATACCTAGAATAAAAAGGGAGACCGAAGCCTCCCTTAAAGAATCAAGACTTAACTTGAACCCGGTGAACCATAGATACCTAGTGGGTCAGATACGCCGAAGCTATATCTTTCTCTACTTTTATATCTAACATTACCAGTATCAAAATCTCCATCCATAGACGTTTCCAAAGCAGTTCTTTGGAAATGCTTCATGCCGTTCGGTACATCAGTAATGATGTAAAATGCATTTGTATCTGTAAGATAATGGTTAACCATATATCCTTCAGGTATAGCACCATTATTGGTGATAGCATTTATATCATTGTCTGCTGTTCCCGGTCTCATTTGAGACTCTAAAAGACGAGTTGCCGTAAACTGCAGAGCAGGTGGAACAATTAATCTTTTAGGTTTAGCTGCAATAAGCAATCCTCTTTGGTCTTTGAAAGCCGCAATATTAATGATTGCATCTTCTAAAGATGTCTCATTAAGATCAGCACCAGTTACTGGTCTATTGCTGTTAGTACCTCCATTAACTAATGGATGACCTCCACCACCAGTAACTCCATCACTAGCTGCTGTAAATAAATTTACACCATCACCTGATTGGAAGCTGTTGCTAAATCCATTGTTTAATGGAGCTGCAGATTTCACTTGTTTTGTATAAGCCATTGCTCTTGCTAAAGCCTTTGTATATCTAGCAGATAAAGAATCGTAGAGGTTATCTTCGATTGCTTCTTCTGTGATTGCAAAGCCTAATGCAATAGTTTCATGGTTATACCTAGCTGTAAAACTTTCTTGTGCAGAATCATAGTTGATTGCTGAACCCTCATTTTTTACACTAGCTTGACCAAATCCACTTAACTGTACTTCTTCTTCAAAAGACCTATCCGAAGATTCAGTTTCGTAAATCATAGTATGCTCATCATCGTACTTTTCGTATTCCAACCCAAACAGAGCATTAAGTCCGGGTAGAAGTTCTTTCATCATTTGTGGTCTTGCGATAGCCATTATAATTTCCTCCTAGGGGATTAGATGCCTGTTGTATTAAGCAATTGATGTCCAACATTGAACATAACAATTACATCTGTAAATCCATCACCTACTGCACTATCTGGTCCGTCAATGAACTCAATAATTTTTACAGGTAATGTATTCGTGGTTGCGATTGTAGAAGAATCTACAGAGTTTTTACTTCTGCCAATACTTGTACTTCCAGCAGTTTGTACAACTGCTGCATTGTTTCCTAATGCTGTTTGAGCCAAGGTTGCGTCACCTTGCATTCTCAATTCAACAAAAGGGTCGTTTAAAACATAAGCACTAATATCACTAGCAACAGTTGATGCTGGATAAAATTGTGAAAATGTTAATTGTTTTGTATTCGGGTCTGTATAAGAACATCCCATGAATACTCCTATTGGGGTTAATGTTGCTGTGCCATTATCAAGTGTTACTACACCTGCACTGGTCATTTTAACAAAATCTCCATAGAATATTGCAGTACTGTCGTTAGACGCAACTTTGTAATGTCTCATTTTTCCTGTGTAGGAGCCACTTGCACTTAAAGTTCCGACTGGTTCAGCACCCATTGGTGTTGCCGTTGCTGACATATTAATTTCCTTTTAAATAAAGTTTATATATAGCAGCTCAGTAAAATATTTACTTAGAGCCACCGCCAAAAGTTGACCTTGTTTTGCGTTCTGGTTTTAACATAGGCATACGAGGGTCATTTTCTTTTAAATAATTATTGTCCACAGCTTCCATTTGAGTTTGTGCCATATTTTTATAGTACGCATCTCTTTGCTCCATAAGTTCTTTTGGAGCTTTGCATAACAAAAGTCCACCAACTTCCATGTTACCTTTCCCAGCCCATTCTGAGCCGTGGTCACTTACTAAATTTAATTCAGGATGGTCTTCTGCTTTCACAGGTTCCCAGCCTTCTCTAAACTTAGAAGAAACATTAACATTATTTGGTTGACCTAAGATACTTGTTGCCACCCATCTAAATACCCATCCGTCTTGTGGTGCTGGATTAGGTAATTTGGATTGTGGTTCCCATGTATCAGTTCGTCTTGCAGTTTTAGTTCTGGATTCTGCTTCTCTTGCTGCTCTTGTAACTTCTTCAGTTACTTCTATATTTTTATCTTCAGCCATTATTCATCTCCTTAGCGACTTGTTTGGCATATTGCTCTGGTGTTATCCCAAGTCTTCTTGCGAGGTTGACTTGAGTTGCTGTTAACTGCACTTTGCGGGGTACTGAGCCGTTACTTCTAACAGCAGGTGCTACCACCGATGATGGTTTTTTGGAAATCGCAGTTGTAGTAACGACTTCGCCATTACTTTCAGCTTGTTCTTTTGTTCCAAAAAACTCAGGAAATTTGCCATGCATACGCTTGTCAACTTCCTGATAATACTCGTCACTTGTAGGAACTATATTTTCATCTTGTATAAGAGTCTCATGTAGTCCATACGCATAACCAGTCATATCTCTATGATCTTTACTTCCAAACCATTTATTCTCTTGCAACCATGATACAGCTTTAGCATCAGGTGGTGCATATTGTTCAGATACATTTTGTTGTACCTGTTGTTGAACAGGTTGTTGTACAGGTTGTTGTACAACTTGGTTTGTTTGTTGATAGTAATTTAATTTTTCATTAGTAGATTTTAAATCAACTTGAGAATTTAATATCTTCTCATTAGCATCTAACATCTTATCACTATCACCGCTTTCATAAGCGTCTTTAAATTCTTGTTTTGCTTTTTCTAACTCAGCAGTTGATTTAGCAGATATTTGACCTAGTAAAGCTTCTTCACCTTTGTTTATTAAAGCTGATAATCTTTTGTTTTCAGCTAAAACTTGTTGAGCATATCCTACTGATTCATCTCTAATTTTATGAGATGCTTCTTTTGCTCTTCTTTCTTCGTGATACTCATACTTGAGTCTATTAATTCTTTTTTTAACTTGGTCATCAACACCATCAATTTCAGATTCTAAATCATCATCATTTTTTGATTGTGTTCTTTGTGGTTTTCTATCATCAATTGGTCTATCGTCAAGAATCTCAACTTCAATTTCTGATTTAGTTTCTTCAGATTTTTGTTTTCTTTCATCAGGAGTTTTACCAATAGTGGTTGTTACTCCAAAAAATTTATCTTCAGCAGAAGTTGCAGGTTGAAAAACTTCTTCTATAACTTCTTGTTCTACGGTGTTATTTTCTTCTATCATAATACCTTAACTATACCTCTTGGGTCTTCGACTACAGCTTCAACGCTATCGTCATTGATTAAACGAAATTCTTTTCCATGTACTAAAAATCTAGTACCTGAATAAGAACGCATAATAATCCAATCGCCTTCTTTACAGAAAGGTCCACTTGGAAATCTTGTTTTATCGTTGTAACAGTCTTCACCCATTTTAAGAACAAATCCACAAATTGAACCGACTTCTTCGATTTGCATTGTTTGTTGTGCTTTTATAATTCCGCCTTTAGTTTTTTCTTCGGCTTCGGGTAAAGCTATTAATAGCTTGTAACCTTTTGGTATAGGTAGTTGTTTTGCTTTACGAGCTTGTTCATCACTCGTTACAGCTTTAACAGATTCTACTTTTTTTGTAGACGCCATTCAATTCTCCTTTGCACTAGATATAGGTCTAGGTCCTTGCGACTTTATTGTCGATTTACTATTTCAAGTAGGTCAAGAATATCTCTTTCTACTAAAGCTAGTCCAGCTATTATTCCCGTGAAATACCTGTATTCTTCAAAATCTTTACAGTTGCCTGTACTCATATGGTCAGCATGTTCATTCATGCGATCCCTTATCTTTGTTTGTAAATTATTAACTATATTTTCTTGTGAAGCACTCATAATTATTTATTTTCAAACAATGTTTCTACTATCTCTTTACCAATCTTAACACCTTCTAACTGTTCTTTGCTACTTAATTTTGCATTTTCACTTGCAGCCTTAAATCCAATCTGTGCACCAGCTATTCTTTCTTGTGATGAAATTCTTTCTTTTTCTATTTCTTGATTAGCTTTTGACTTCTCAAGGTCTGCTGAAATTTTCATAGAATCGCTTTGCATTTTGCTTTGAACTTGTTGTTCTCTAATTTGTAATTCTTTTTCTCGTTGCTGTACAACAGGGTCTTCAAGTTTTTCTTGAACTTCTTTTTGTCGTTTCTCAGCTTGACTATCTGCTAGTACTCTTTCAGCAGCTTCAGACACAAGTTGTGATAATTGTAATTCAACATCTTCCGGTAATGGTTCATTAGGAGGTGGAAGAGGTACACCCATTTGTTTTTCAATTTCTTTTCTATATTGAAATGCTATATGTTCTGTTACATGCTCTGAAAATGCAGCCATAATAGATGAAGCATTTGGACTTTGACCAACTAGTTCTCTAATTTTAGGGTCTTGCATAGCAGCCATATGTACTTTGATATGAGCTTCATGGTCTTGATACATAAATGCTTTAGTAGGTTTGCCATTCATCATATTCATATTTTCTGAAACAGGGTCTGTTGGTTCTATTTCAGTTTCTAATGGAACTATTTTATCAGCATCTCTAATACCTAGTACATCAAGCATCTGTCTGTGTAGCTCTTGCATGTTATACATTTGAGGTGCTTGTTGTGATAACTGAAGTGCTGCTTGATACTGCATTATTCTTTGAGCTTTTGTAGCAGCATTAGGGTCAGACACAGGAACTATATCTACTTTACTATCAAAGTCTTCTGATACAAGTTCTTTACCTTTAATATCATAAGGATATTCTGTTGGTCCATGATCGAATATTATTCTTGATAATATTTTTAATTCTTGTTTTAAAGAGTTATGTATTCTAGCTTGTACTGAACCCATAACTTTTAAAGACCTTTCTAAAAGTGCCAATGTGGTGCCAACAGGAGCCTGACTATTCATATCAGACACTTTCATATCTGCTAATGAAGCAAACCTTCTTCCCTCATCTACTAAGTTTTGTAAAAGAGAATACAAAGTAGACGAAGGTTCCTTGTAAGGAAGGAAGGCTATGTTATCTTTGATGGCACCACCGGGCACATCTACATCTCTAAACTCACCCGGCATGATAGGGGTATCATCGCCTTTGATTCTTAATCCTCTGGATTTTAAACCACCCGGTAAGTTACTGAGAGTTCCTGCATCAACCAACTGTCTTAATAAACTTGTAGCTGATTTAGCTATTCCGCCTATAAGATGTATTAAACCAAAACCATAAAATCCCATTCCGGGTAGGTATTGATAATGAACGAAGTGATCTCTTCGTTTTTTCTGTAGGTCTTCTTCTAAAAAATTTCTACGAATAGAAAGAATAGTACCTGATTGATAATCTAGTGTGACAACATAAGGTAATGCTATACCTGTTGCTTCTTCGTCTTTCATGTCTTCAAAACCTTCTAAGTCAAGGTCAACATGCATTTCTAAAACAGTATGTCTTTGGTCATAGTCATATGATGAGCTATCACCTGTTAATTCGTCATATTTACTTTGTATATTTGAATGATTAGCTGATGGTGTTTGTAATTCAATATCTCTATAAAAACCAACTACCTGTAGCTTTCTAATATCATTAGTGCTTTTCTTCATTACATGAGTTGCTCTGTCGCAAGTAGTAAGGTCAGATGCACCATAACTTACAACAAAATCTTCTGCCGGTACAAACATACTAGCTGGTCTATTTAATGTTGGGTCATAATATACTTTACGAAAAGCAGAACCTGCCAATGGCAAATTAAATAACATCTTTTCGGTTTCAGTTCTGTATTCACTCATTTTTTCAGTTAATAGATAATTAAGATAATCTTTAACTCTTTCTGATTGTTCTTGTTTTTCTGTAGTTAGTTCACCAATTATTTTGGTATCTACTGGTCCTTTAGCTGGAAATAGTTCTGTAATAGCTTCTGCTTGAAATCTTACAACTGATTCAGTTAGTAAGGGATGGAATACACCACAAGCACCATTCCAAGGAACTGTTCGTTCTTCTTGTTTTAAACCTAACTGGTCTAATCCTTTTGTATAAGTTTGTTCCCAGTCACTACGAGATTCTCTGTCTGAATTATAATAACCTACTAGTTCATTTGACAATGACTCAAGTTCGTTTTTATCCATAAAATCTGCGATATTATCGTCAAAGTTTTCTGTTTCGTTTTCAGAGCCTTCGTCAAAATCTATAATCATTCCGCCTTCTTCAGACATAACAGATACTTCATCAGGATTAGTAATTAATATTTCTAATGGTGAATCTTCAACAAATTTTTCCGGTGTCTGTAATGGTTTCTCTGCCATTTAATCTCCTAGTAATAGTTAGCGTCTCGTGGTGGTAAGTCTTCATCTTCTTCGTCTGAGTGTAAAGGTATAAATCCACCTTGTCTAAATCTTAATAATGCTTGTGTAGAAGAATCTACTAAATCGTCATGTTCACCTGAAGGGAATGAAGCAAATTCTTCAATTACTTCTTCTGAAAATCTTCTATCAGGTGCCCAAACAATTCCAGATGCAAATAAATCTGCAACAGCATTAACCCTAGCTATCTTATCATTACCTCTGCTTGGTGTATATTCTGATACTGGTATGCCCATTTGCCTTAATTCAAATATCAAAGGCAGACCTGCTGCTTTAGCTTCAACAACAAATGCTTCAGGTTGCCAATCGTTATACATTTCAAAAGCTTTCTTTTTTAAATCAGGAAACTCTAGTCTTTCTTTGTAAGCATCCAATAATATAACTTGTGGTTGTGTAACTCCATCATCGTCTGGTTTATAGAAAACACCCCATGTGGTACACGCAGAGTAGTCAGAACGCTGTGTTTTTAAAAATGCTGTGTCCCATGACTGTATTACAAATTCACACTCAGGAGGCTTCTCATCTTCCCAAACTTTCCACCACTCTCTCTTGATTATGGCAGCACCTTCCGATGTAGGGTCTTGCTGGTATTGTGCAGACCATTTGGCTACAGGTAACTCAGCTCGTAATTTTTCTAATTCTTTAATGTCCCAAAACTCTTGCCATAGACTTTTACCTGATGGCAATATAGCTGGGAACTCTATAACTTTCCAATCATCAGAACCTTCTCTTTGAGTAGAAGCTTTTAAAATTTGTCCGGTCAAGTCTCGTTTGTGCCATCTTGTCATAACAATGATGATTGCACCTCCGGGTTGGAGACGCTGACGAGGACCAGAAGTATAATATTCATAAACCTTATCAAATACAGAAGGGTCTCCACTTTGTCCTTCTTGTTCTGAATGAGGGTCATCTATAATAAGCAAATCAGCACCTTTACCAGTAACTGCTCCACCTATACCAATCGCAAAGTAATCACCACCCTTGTTCGTATTCCAACGACCAGCAGCTTTTGAATCCGATTGTAATCCAACATTAGGAAATACTCTTTTGTAATCTGCAGAACCAACAAGGTTTCTAACTTTCCTACCAAAACCAACTGCCAACTCTGCAGTATGAGCAACTTGGATTATTTTTTTTTCAGGAAAGCAACCTAAAAACCATGCAGGTAATAAATAAGATGCAAACTCAGACTTAGTATGTCTAGGTGGCATGTTTATTATTAATCTTTTTAATTTACCATTCTTAACATCGTCAAAGGCATCAGCCATAATCTTATGATGGTAACCTTCAATGAAAGCACTCCACATTTCTTTTGCAAAAAATAAAAAATGTTCTGCTGATTGTTCTTGATTCTTTGTATTTTTATAATCGTCAAGTAAATCCAATAAAGCTTTTTGTTGTTCTTCGGGCAAACTTGTTAATTTGTCTAGATCAATCAAAGTGTGGCACTCCTAAAAAAACAAAGTATGGAGTAGTAACTTTGTTGGAGTATGTAAAAATATAATTAGAAGCACCACAAAACTCTTCTAGTTTAATACTAGTATCTAGTATAAAACTATATATAAAACTTAGTTTAATACTAGCTAGTGTTCTACTAGTTAGTTTTAAACTAGATAAACCGATAAATCTCCCTATTTTGTACATAGTTTCATATCTTCACTTGTTCGTCAAGGCTTTTATTAAAGTTTTTAAATGGACTATTTCTAGTACTCATAACTGTACGCCATCTATTAGGTTGCATAGTAACCCAGCCACCCTCTTCTAATCTTTTAATCATAGCGTGTATAGTACTTTTAGAAGATACTCCTACAGCTTCTGCTATTGATTGTAATGATGGTCCACAACTGTATTGCTTCCAATGGCTTTCTATTGCTTCCAGTACTAGTAATTGCTTTTTTGTCATAAATATTCCTATAGGGGTCTAGGGGACCCTAGAACATTATACGAACATTTATATAAAAAAGATACCAGTAAGTAGGTTGAAGAAAAAAAATACCCCCCCCTATGTGAATATGAAAAATATGAAATTATTTGTGCAAAACAGTGTGTATAGGGAGCTAGTCGAAATTTTTATATACTGGGGGTGGGAGTGGGTGGGGTCTGGCTACCTTTTTTTTAGAGTTCCTACGCCTACGCATGAGCAACTAGTTGTTACCAGCAAACAGTTCATGAATCTTTTGCTCCAACTCTAACTTGATCTCGTCGCTTGTCCTGTTATTGTTAGTGGTCTCAACTCTATCAGTAAACAATGCTACCTCTGATATCTTGCCAATCATTTCCAATGCCCTAATCCTAGCTGACTCATTGTTATTAATATCCTTGGCTTCTTTAATCAATTGATCTGTGACGAACTGTCTAAGAGAGAGGGCTGTACTAACCCCATACTGCTCTTTCCTCTTGAATCCAGCCTTAACCCTTTGGGAAACCTTTGGGTGGCTCATGAGTACTGATGCTTCTCTCCATATGCTACTGTCTTTCATGTTCTTGGTACTATATGAATTGCGATATGACTCACTAGCAGTCATGCCTGATAGTACCCCTTGTATAAACTTCTCTTGCTTAGGTGTTAACCCATCAATACTTGTTACCTTATTGTTACCCTTATCTTTATCTTTACTACTCATATATGTCTATTAACCTATTAATATTTAATTTATTTTACATATGTTTATATGTGCCTAAACCCAATCATACGCTTACTTCGTAAGCAACACTAGTCCACACAGCGAACATTAGAGGAACATATATATCATTTAATCCTTGTCATTTGTGGGGTAATAAACTAAGATGCATTTGTCATTTGGGATTGACGGCGATTTTGCCCCCTTTTCAAATACACCCTAGTGGGATGCTCATAGTCCCCATGAGAGCCAGTCGCAATGACATGGTTCGAGGGTTCAAGCCTAGAGCCTGAATCGATACATGGGACTTAAACGAGAAAGAGGTAACCAAGAAATCCTCACCACGAAAAATCCGGACATCATGTCTTAGTGCGTTTATCTTGGGTTGAGAGAGTGTCGCTTAATTGAGAACGTCTCTGTCCATATGCGAATGTCTTAGCAAGACTAAAGGTTTGGATGGTTTCCGGAGAGTTTAAGCCCTACAGGACACAAAACTCAAGGATATCGATGTGTGCTAAGGCTATGCTGGTGATAAACCGGCGTGTAACTTGCTTGTCTCTAGGGACTAAACTTGTAAGTGTGAAGAGTAGCTAATCCCAAAGCGATAAAATATAGGTAATAATTTTAATTTAATGGAGAAAATATATTATGAAAATAAACAAAGTAATTGAACATTTAACAAAGGCTGTGAATAAATATGCTGACGAGAGCATATTGACTGCAAAGCAGATTTGGGAGGATTTAATAATCAGAGAATGTGAAGAGGGAAATGTTGAGATTCTTTTTGATGGTGGCACTTGTTACGACATCATCAACGAAACATGGAGTGATTATGGTGGAGATATGGTATGGGAAAATGCTGAAAAGATTTTTGGTTTGAAAGAACTTGAAAAACTAGGGCATGAAGCTGAACCTTACGCACCATGGAAAATATCAGTTTACAAAAGATAAGCCTACTGATGAGCAACACAGAACACTAAATAGTGTGTGGTGGCGAAATTTGGGACTCTCCGGAGTTCCATATATAGGTAATAAATATAATTAAAAATGGAGAAATTATGAATGAACTAAATAGATTAGTTGCAGAATTAGACAATGTTTTAGGTAATAGATGTATAGGCGATGGAGAGTATATCAACTCAATAGAAAGTGATATTTCTAACATAGACCCTATGCAACATTTAGGGGGTTATGACAATGGCGAATAGATTAATAAAAGAATGGGTTTCGATCAAAAAGCACTTCAGTAATATGAATGGGATGGAATGGTTTAGCTGGTATGTATTAAAGCCCTTTGCTTTGGCATTGTGCATTGTTTCATATATTGCTTTAAAAATGGGGTGGATGTAATGAGTGCTTTAGGAAAATTATTTGAAATATCAGAGACCCAAACAGCAATGAAAGTTGAAGGCGTGGTAGTTGATTTGTTTACAGCGTCCTACATCGTGGGTGCTTATCATAGAGTTAATGAGAAAAATCAAAAGCATATGAGAGAGTCAACTATTGAAAAACTAATTGATGTTGCACACCTAGTTATGGGAGCAACAAAAACATACTAAATATTAACTGATTAATACTTATGGAGAGCATATGAAAAAATCAAAAAGAAAAGTGGTTGTGAATCAACAAGATAAATTAATATCTATGAAAATTTACAAGCCAAAAGTAAAAAAGAAAACAGCATTTCAGATAGCATTTGAAAATGCTAAGGGTGTATAGGTAAATTTTTCGTGGTTGGCTAGTACCACATACCTTAAAACTAGCCATTTAATTTTGACTATCGCATGGGATTAGTACCCATGCCTGAATGAGTTACTGCGAAATAGTCATTTCAGTTTTATTAATCGCAAAAATGGAGTAAATATGAAAGCGAAACAATTAGAAAAATCACTTTCCACTCTCATTTCTATTAACCAGCCATCATTTGTTTATGGTGGAGTTGGGGTCGGCAAATCGGAGATTATCCACAAAGTTGGAAAGTCTCTTGGTTTTGAGATTAGAGATGTGAGAGTATCATTGCTAGACCCTGTAGATTTAAGAGGAGTACCTAGCGTAAAAGAAGGCGTTACTGTGTGGAATCCACCAGTATTTTTACCAACTGAAAAAGACCCAAAAACAATATTGTTCTTGGATGAGTTACCTCATGGTAGCCCTAGCGTACAAAACGCTTTGTTTCAGTTAGTTAAAGATAGACAACTTGGCGAATATACACTTCCTGAATCAACTGTGATAATTGGTGCTGGAAATAGGATGTCAGATAAAGCCGGAGCAAATAGAATGAATACAGCATTGGCAGGTAGATTTATTAATCTTGAATTTGAGCCTTGCGTAGACGATTGGATAGACTGGGCAAAATCAAGTGGAAAAATTATTCCGGAAGTCATAGCCTATATGAGATATAGACCTGAGAATCTATTTGTTTTTGATAAAAATGCAAAAATGGGAATTAACGCCACGCCTAGAACTTGGGAGTATGCTTCAAGAATTATGGCTCAATCGCCTAGTGCTGATATTGAGCATGAACTACTTTCCGGAACTATTGGACAAGGAGTTAGTGCTGAGTTGATAGGGTTTATGAGAACTGTAAGAGGTTTACCATCATTGGATAAAATCTTAAATGACCCTGAGAGCCTTGATACTGAGTCTGACCCAGCTATCTTGTATGCAATTACTAGCATAATCGCTAGGAAAATGGATAAGAAAAACATCAATAAGTTCATGAAATACTTAGACACATTACCTGATGAGTTTGCGATTTTGTGTATGACTGATGCAATTGAATCAAATCCTGATTTGAAAAAGACTAAAGCGTTTATTGATTTTGATATCAAACATCAAGACATTACGCTTTAAACCAACTGATGATTAGCTGAAATGCTATGAAATGAATCTGTAAAAAATAAAGTTGTTTATAACTTTGTTTTTCCTTAATGGTTAGATTCATATTGGTAACAAGTATTAACTAATTAATACTTAAATATAGGAGTATTTTTATGGCAGTAGCCTTAAACGAAAAAGCCATGCTCATCAAGGTTGAACTCAAGAAATGGGGTGGGACTAAAACTGATAAATCCTTATCAGAAAAAATAGGTAATGATTCTAATACTGATGCAAGTTTGTATTCAGTTTCTAAGAAACTTACTAAGTCCAAAACATTAAAAGAGATTAAAAAAATTGATGGACAGATAAGAACTGACTGCATTTATTCAGGTGCTGGATATAGAGGTTTTTGTCATGCATGGGATAACAATGGAAACTACTTATTACCTATCGATGCAAAAGATAGGTTTGAGAAAAGGTTTTCAGAATATAGAGATGATAGAGAGAAATTGGTAAAACAGTTTGTTTCTGAATATCCGGAGATTATCAAAAGTGCCGAGCATGAATTTGGTGCTAACTTTGATTCAAATGATTTCCCTCATGAGACTGAAATTGGAGAGTATTTTTCTTGCGAAGTTATTAAGAATGTCGTTCCATCAACTGATGATATTAGAATTAATTTATCTAAAGATGAGATTGACGAACTTAAACAAAATGCTAAGAAGCAAGAAGAG
>Ga0075447_10001145_pt1 | contig 12692 bp, 8 predicted proteins | sample CoawatmetaG10DNA_FD_72352 | JGI IMG/M metagenome (GOLD analysis project Ga0075447, IMG submission 72352) | Marine microbial communities from the West Antarctic Peninsula - Coastal water metaG104-DNA | ecosystem: Environmental > Aquatic > Marine > Coastal | place: Atlantic Ocean: West Antarctic...
TTTCTCTTTGAACATTAGATTCTTCAGACTGAGATAAACTACTTAAAAAATAACTAACACCCATACTACCTAAAGGCGAACCAAGAACAGAAGCAGCCATTTGAACAAAAGTATTTACAGTGCCTCCTATTACAGACTCTGTAAATTTAGCAGAAAATTCATCTGTATTTTGATTACTAACAAGAAAGTCCACCATTGCGTCTTTCTCATTAAGAAACTGTTTAGTTCCAGATTTAAACCTGCTTTTGTAAGATCTATACTCTCTGTCTGAAATAGTACCTACCCAATGACCGGCTTCATTTATTGATTCGGCCACAGTCTGCCAAGCAATTGCAGTACCAGAAAATTGGTCTGAAAGCTGTTTCATAAAAGTAGTTTGTAGCTCTTTAGCAATGCTACCTCTATTTAATTTTTTATCTTTAGAGTTTGCAAACTTTTCTATATTATTAAATCTAAGAACTGAAGTAGCAGCATCATTTAAGTCAAAGTTGTTTAAAGTTTTTTGAATATTTAATTTTAACTCATCACCAAGTAAATCTAATTCTTCTGCTTTAGTTTTAGATTCTTCTCTTTCCAACTTGCTATCCTTGTAAAAATCTTTATAACTATTTACAATTCCTGTTGCCTCAGAAGATCTCTTCAACTCTTGTTTGTCTTCCCATTTCTGATATTTTTCTATTAATTTATCAGCATCTTCAGGATTTTTTTTAATCTCATATCTTAATTCAGCTCTTTTGTCTTCAACTTTTTCTATAAAATCATCATTAATTTGTGTAACTTTAGAATTTGTTAATTTATATTCACTTTCAACCTTTTCACCTATGCTATTTATTTCTTTTATTTCAGTATTAAGTTTTTTATAAGTGATTGAAAGATCTTTTTGATTTTCTAAAACAGTGTTTTGATATTCTTTAGCTATTTTATCTGATTTTTTAATATTATCATTTAGTATATCTTCTTGTTTAGAATAAAATTCAGGAACGTAATCAGACTGTTGGTATTCAGTAGTGTTATTATTAACAAAACTCATAAAGTTAGCTCCATCTTCAGAGTCTTCTCCACGTAAAAAACCAAGATTAAGTTCTCCTAAACCTACCTTAACTCTAGCCCCAAAACCATTTTCCACCATCGCTTTATTAAACTCATAAAACCTATCTGTAACTTTTTTTGGATCTATTTCATTAGCTTCTAACGTTGCTTTAAAATCAATTTGACCATTTTCCTTAAATACAGGGTTTTTGTATATACCTACATATTTACCCTCTCTTATCGCTCCTAAACCATAATCTAAATATCTATCGTTTAAATAAGTTGTAAGTTCCTTAGGATCTCTTTTAGCTAGTTCTTTATCTGCAGCTTTACCTCTTTCTCCAAAAGACTCGTATGTTAATTTCCCATCTTTATCTATGCGCGATTTATAAGAAGTGAATTGGAATTGAGATTCGTCTCTTCCGTATAAGTCTCCTTCTGGATTGTCAATTCTATCAGCTTCTAAAACATTACCAAATTGAAGAACAGGAGCTTTTTCTTCAGAATTACTTAGATTAAATGTTGAATTATTCCAAGTTTCAGCATTTGTAATAGCCGTTTGATTTTTATTAGTTTCCTCATCGTAAGTAGAGTTTAATTCTGTTAAATCTGACTTAAGCTGTTTTTTTAAGTCTTTATCTTCAGTTTCTTCTATTTTTTTATTTAACTCTTTTACTTTGCTGTTGTATTCTATTAATTTTTGCGCTGATTGTTCAGGCGTAAGAGTATTAAGATTTATTAAATCTTTATTCGAGTCTGATTCAACTACAAGTTGATCTAATATTCCTAAATCTACTCTTCCTCCAGTAGGTACACTTTCGTCTTCTTTATTTATGTAGCTATTTATATCTTCTTGCTTTATAGCTACAGGTCTTCCTTCTACTCTTTCGCCATTTATATTGTAAATAGGAAGATAAAAATCTCCTATATCACCTTGCATTGAACCTTTAATTCTTTCACCACCCGGTCCTATAGCTACATCTTTAACTTTTTCACCAATTAGATCTTTATCTAATTTTTGTAATTCTATTAAATTTTTAGATCCATCAAAATTGTCTTCAGTTTGATATTTTCTAAGAACTTTTTCTGGAAATAAATCTAAGTTTATTTTTTTGTCGTTTTTTAAGTAATCTTTTCTAGCTTTAATTTCCCAACCACTAAGGGAGGCAGAGCGATTATTAAATCTTCTTGTGTAATTATTTAAAAGTTCTTCATAGTCGTAATTATCTTTAGATAAGTCTTTATTTAATTCTTCTAAATTTTTCCTAGTTATTCTATCTGTTTTAAAATCTACATTAAAATCACCGCTTACAGGTATAGTTTCTAAAATGTCAATTTCAACGCCTTTGTCAGCTATAGACTTTTTTGGTACTACGTACTTTTTTAAAGGTTCTTTTTCTTTAATTTCATCTACATTTAATTCTTTTATTTCAGGCTTTTCAGTATTAATATTGTTTGAAGCCAAAGAAGTATCTTCCGAAATGGAATCCCCATTTTTTGGATCCGTAGCTGGAGACTTTTTCTTCGGATCCGACTTCTTTTCCACCTTTACAGTTTCATCTGCCTCAGCATCTACCGGTGGGATAAAATTTATTTCTTCTTCAATTATAACATCTTCAGGTGGTATAAATTCACTCATAATAATATTTTATTTTTTAGTATATTTTCTTCCGTCAGGCCCAACTAAAGATTCTCCTGAAGCAAGTGCATTCCATTTTACATTAAAATCTTCTTGTATTTCTATAACTTCTTCTTGATCATTTTTTTTAACAGGAGCACGATCTTCAGTGTCAAGTTCTATGCCTTCAGCTGCTGCATTTTCTTGTAAAGCTCTATTAGATAGATAATCTAACATTGTATTATACTGCCTTTCATATAAATCAAAATTGGGTTCACCTGGAATTGGAATACCGTCTTTACCTGCTAACCACTCTAAAGCTTCACCTTGCATTTCTTTATCAGTGAATATTTTATAACCTCTACCGCCATCCATTAGATCTTCCCAAATACTTTCTCCATCTTTAAGTATTAAATCAGTAAACATACCATCTGGTACGCCTGTTTTTTTATTTTCAATACCTATCATAGCATTTTTAAGGTCAACCTGCTGATCCTGTGTCATGGTAGTAATTTCAACATCCCCATCACCTCTAGCATTAGATTTGGTTACTGGAGTAGTATATCTTGCTGTAAAATTACCTTCGTTATCTTTCATGTAATTAGTAAAAGCTCCATTTAAAGGTTTCTCTATTTCCGCTTCGTATTTTAAATATGGATTTTTAGAATCACCAAAAGCTCTATTAAATTCTTCTACATTTAATGTTCTTTCTCCTTCTTTACCATTAGGATCTGTTAATATTATACTATTACCGTCATTATGAATATCTATATTTTCTCCATTTTTTAGTTTAGTTATAATCTGTAATTGATAAGGCGGAGCACCTGTTACGCTGAGCTGTGGTCCAGTAGGGTTTTGAATAGAAGCTTCTATTTTATCAGCTATATTTAATATCCTAGGTACAGCATCACCGTAAACTGTCACCATGTTCTTTATATTTGCTAAATCTTTTCTACCTAAAGCTTCATCAACAAATTTATGATTATTTAAATTAAACTCTATTTCACTATACTGATCTATTAACTCATGAAAAAATACATTTTTTTTCTTATCAAAAGCATCAAAACCAAGAGAATAACTACCTGTCTTATCATATAAATTTTGTTGACCTTTTCTTTGAGCTTGAGTGAATTCTTTTAACGCATTTTTTTTTGGAGTTATAGAATTCAAAACACCTCTAGATAATGAGTTTATATTTTGATTTGTTCTTGCTTGTTTTTTATCGAGTTCTTGTTTTGTAACTTTATTAGCATCAGCTATTATATTAGATAAATTAGAAGCGTTATCGCTTGATGGATTTTCGTAACTCATTTTTAATTTTAATTTTAATTTTTAAGGCGCTAATTCAGCTTGAGTATAGGCATCAAATGTGTTTTCTATAGTTTTATTGTAGTTGTCAATTTGAGCAGCAGCTCTCTTCTCATCACTTTCTTCTCTCTTGGTTGATGCATTAAAAACAAACTTTTCACCTTCTGCTTGCATGTTTTGTAAATTTTGTGCTCCTTGTGCAGCAGCTTTTTGATTTGCAGCTTCTTGAGTTTGTAATGAAGCAGATATACCTTTTTTACTTTGCAAAGCAGCTTGAGCTAAAGCAGTTGCTCCACCAGCTCCAGCGCCACTAGATCTCATAGCATCTAAACTATTGGCTAAAGCTATATCAGTCTGCTCAGCTTGCATTTCCGCGGCTTGTGTTGCAACACCTAAGTTAGCCATTTCATTAGTCATGCCAGCATAAGGATTAACTATAGCTTTTCTATTAGCTTTTAAGTTTCTTAATTGCCCCTCTACAATAGCTCTACCAGCTTCTTGATCTGCTATTCTTGCATTTTTATCTTCTAACTCTGTATCTTCTCGTGCTTTTAAAGCACTAGCTTGTTGCCTAAAAACATTTTTGCAATCTCCCATATTATATTTTTTTAATTATTTTTTTAATTGGTTCATTATTTACGTACCAGTTTTTCTTTTTCAAGGTTGATACAAAACTTTTATTGTCACTAAAAGTTACTAAATATTTTTTTCCTTCTGCTTTTGCCATTTGCTCTATCGTATCTATTATAATCATTAAAGCTTTGGCTCTAGTTATTCTATTAGCTTTTTTATCTGATATAACCCATTCAAGCCACACAGCATTAGAATTAGTCCAATATATAAAACCAGCTATTATAGGTGTTTTTTCAGACTGTATCATAATTCCACCTAAACCGTTATCGGGGAGCACATCTTTAGGTACTGGATCCCAACCCCAGTCTTTCCACCATTTAACTAGTAGATCATAATCTGATTCTACTAAATTTCTTGCATTTAATTTCATTTAATTTAATTTAATATGAAGACACAAAATAGCTTGATCCTGATGACCAAAGCTCTTTAGCACCTCCTAATTCTGTTGTAGCATCTGTCTCTATCTTGACTGTTGCAAAATAACCTTTAATACCTGTTACATCAACTCCGTATATGATTTCACCTGCAGCGGCTGGAGAAGCAGATATTAAATTAGCTACATATCTATTTTCTTTTCTATCAAAACCAGCTCTTAAAGGTTGTCCTGTCGTAGGATCTGTGTACAAACCTTCTTGATAACTAAATACATTGCTAGTTGAATCTTTGTTTTGTATATAAGCAGGAGGCGCAGCTGGATTAGTATCTTGTCCTGTAAAGCCTGAAACAAAAGACTTAACTTCCCAACCGTTACTACCTTCATAGCTTATTGTTTTGAAGTTTTTAACTACAGAAGGACTTGGGTTAAATACAAAAGTAACATTAGATGCAGTTCTAGTTCCATAGAACAAACCTCTGTTGTTTAAGACACTAGTATCATACTGCTCGTAAAAACTTGAGTTTTGAGTTGTATAAGTTTTATTTAAAACACTAAACAAGAAATTAGGTTTAAATGTTAAAAAACTAACCCATCCATTTATTTGCTCATCAAAAGTTATTGTATTATAAGAGCTAACGTCTAGAGTTACTTGATTAGTTGATTTCTGTAAAGATACTACATAGTTTTTATTGTGTATATCCCACCCACCTATTACTCTACCTCTAGTTTTATATTCAAATATGCATGTAGTACTGATTAAAGGATTAAAAAGTTTAGAATAAAAAACAGTATAATTACCGCCAGATAAAACAACATTAGTAACATAACCATTAATTTGACCAGCTATATGCATTCCTACAGACGGTATCATGTCACCAGCAGAAACTGAAACAACTACAGTAGTTTCACTAGTTGTTCCACCGCTTACCTTAGTTGTTGATATTGTTCTTAATTCAAAATCATCTTTAATTTCAGCTAAATTATCTCTAAAATAATCCATCATACCATACATGCTTATTTCAGTTAATCCGTCATTAGATAATCTCATTATAGAGTTTCTGTTTTTATCTGCAAAATACTTCCTATAGTTATATATTGCAAATGATTCGGGATTTTTACTTATTCCGTACTCGCCTTTGTAAGGAACGAACTGCCCTACAACTGCAGCAGCGGCTTGAGTTTGTGTTCCACTTTCAGTAGTATATATGGTATCTTTATCAATTAATGCTCTATGTATTTTATTTTCTTGAAACACTATTAAGTTAGTATCTTCTGAATAAGTTTTTTGTATACTACCATGTATAGGATCTAAAGATTTAGTTATACTATCTCCTATAGAAAAAACGTTAGTTTTGTTTATTCCTGTTCTAGAGTTAAAAACACCTGAGTATATTAATGTGTTTATTCTATTCTGCTGTAATGGGTATTGCTCGTCTAAATAAGCTCTAACACCTAGATCTGTAGATGTATTGTTATATCCGCCTCTTATTCTACTTTCTTCTATATAATAATTTCTTAAACTATATGCTTCTGATAAACCTCCTGGATAAGCTATACCTGGATGTCCTTTAGGAAACCCCGTTATATTATCTGCGTTTTCTGTCTTTAAAGATTTTAACCAATAAGAATTAAAAAAGTCTATTTCTATTATTTTTGACATGTTTTTTATTTTTAGTCTGGAGAAAGAGGAGGTGTTGGAGTAGTCTCACTAGAAGCAACACCGCTGTCAATGTCAGCGTTTAGCTGAGATATTAAACCGCTAGTAGAAGTTTCATAAAATATATTTAATAATGAATCAGTAGGTTTTATTTCTAAATAACTAAAAAAACTTGCTGGTAGGGAAGTAGATGTAGTGGTACTACCTAATGTTATTCCATCACTCAAAAGTATAGCAGTTGGTGGGTTTGTTTGAGCTTGAAATAAGCCTCTAGATTGTGTAGGCACTACGTTTGTATTATTACCTTTATCATCTGTTATAAAAGCTTGTAGCCCTAAATCATTTATTTTACCAATAGTACTAGCTGTAGCAAATTTAGTTCCTAAATGTCTTTGAGTTACACCATTAGAGGTACTTATAACTAGAGATGTAACTCTTGGATATAAAATAACATCACTAGTTCTAAATTGAGTTTGTTCTGGTTGAACTTCTTGTAGATCTGCAGGTATTTTATTTACGTTATCACTTATTAAAGTTGTGTAAAAAGCTTGATTATTTACATATTGAGATGAAGGACCTTCGTAGTTAGGGCCTGTAAAGTCAAAAGTTTGAGAAGCTCCAAATGTTATATTCATATTTAACTTAACGCCAAAGCTATTTTTAGAAACAACTGTAGCTGGTAGAGTAGTGCCAGCTGGTTCACCAGAACCCACTGCTACGCCAGTTCCAGTAACTAAATCACCTATGCTAACATTTGGCAACTTAGATATGCTAGCCGTATTAAAACTTATAATATCAGTTCCAATACCAGTGACTGGAGTTCCAGTGAGTCTAGTTATATTTTGTATTACCTGAACAGGTATAGAACATATATTAGCTAAATAAGCATTATAATATTCTTGAGCTTGTTGTTTAACTACTATCTTATACGAGTACCAACCAAGCTTGTTTTCAGGACCATTTATTGTTATAGTTTTATTATTCTCAACTGTTACTGTGTTTGAAAAAGTAAGTGTTTTAGTTCCTGAGTTTATAGCTATAATACTAACAGCTGGAGTTGTATCAACTACATCACCAACTGCTATATTTGGATCTAAACTAGTTACAACAGCTGTAGTGCTATCAGTAACAGCAGGGCTAACTACAGCTGTGTATAATCCACTTTTGTATAAACCTGGATAACCAGCGGCATTTTCTCCAGTTTCTATAGCTGGTATTTTTTCATTAAATAGAATTTTTAAAGAATCACCAAACCAGCCTTTTCCTAAAGCTCCTATTGGTACGCCTTTCGATATACTTTCAGCTTCTGAATAATACGGGTGATAAACTGTTGATCCATCAAATTGATCTGTACTTCCTGCTTGTGAATATTGAAAACTGCTTAATGATGATAGAACAACGTCAGATTGCCTACCGTATCTATCTGCTAAGACTATACCTACTTGATAAGTTCTGTTTTGTTTTAAAGTATGATTAGGAGTTGATACAGTTGAATATATTGTGTTAGCTTGATTAACTGTGTATTTAGGTCCAGAACTTACGCTGTAATTAATATTTTGAGGTGGAGAATGTTTATCTATAAAGTTACCATATATTATTCTACTACCAACAGAGGACTGTGACATTGATCTAATTGGTACTTTATCAAAAACTCTTGTTGTCTCTGCGGACGGTAAAGTTCTAAATGGTTTTCTTGATTGATATGTATAAGTGTAAGTTGTAGTTGAGTTACTAGTAATAGAAGAATCTGTAATTGATATTGTTTCTAATACTTGTATTGCTAAACCATCTGACTCTTTATATAAAATATCTATTTCATCTATTTTTAATTTATTAGCTAGTTGATTAACAGCAAAAGGTGTTACTATTTTTAAACCTACATCATCTACTTTATTTTCAAAAAAGCTTATTATAGTTGAAGCTCCAATACCTTCGTCTTGGTTTGAATAAATCTTAGGAGTATTATTAGTAGGTTCTGAAACTATGTAACCATCTTGCTTAGGTATAAACGCTGGTTGAGTAAATGGAGATATTAAAGAGTATTCTCCGTCATCAAACTTAAATCTATAAGCAAATCTAACAAATTTATCAGTTAATAATTCTTTATCACCTGGCCAAGTGTTAGTGTAATTAGGATTTGGATATGAAAATTGAAGTATATCATTTGCTTCAACGGTGTTTGGTGTTGCAGAAATATCTTTATTTACAGTAACCGTACTACCACCTGGTTGTTGACCAACTGTTAAAACTCTTTCATTTATTTTACCTGGGCAAGTAACTAACATATTAGCTATTAAAGATTCGCTAGATGTTTGATCTGTAAAAGCAACATTAAAGTTAGATCCATTTGCTGATGTACTAACAAATTTAGCAGTTTCGCTAAAAGTTATAAACTCGTCAGTTCTATTTTGTGATGTTGGATATATAAATGTAAATTCATTTGTTGCTGCTGGCAACACTTGAGATACTACAAATTCACCTGAGCCTGAGCCTGATGCTGCGTAATTAACGGATATTATAAACACAGGTTTAGCTGCTATCTCAGAATAAGCAGAAGGAGTTAATATCTGCATGCCAGCTCTAAGAGTAATAGGATTAGCTACAGAAGATGTGCAATTAACACTTCCATTTGTAGTAACGCTCGATAAAACTAAAGTGTCATACATGTATGGAGCATTGTAAGGGTAGTATTTAGCGACAGATATTTGATCTTCAGTTGTGTAGTATCCACCACCAACTATAGCTTTAGATACGTTTATTTTTCTAGGTTGGTTCCTGTCGTCAGTCCAAAATAGTAAATCTTCTAATAAATCTAAATGATATACAGGTTGAGTTTTAGAAAAGTTTAAAAATCTACCTTGAACTAATATACTATTTGTGTTATTTCTAAGATCACTCATTAATATGTAACAAGAAGCTCCACGCGGCGCTGGGTTACTTAAGGTGTCATTAGAAGTGTCAGTGTAATTTGTAGCAATAAAAAATACTCTATTATTAGTGTTGTCAGCTATATAACCTATTATTTCTAAATTATCTATACTTGATAAGCCGAAGTCAGTTATAATTTTATTACCTAATACGTTTTCTAGAGCTCCAACATCTTCACCTTCTGATCTACTTATGTTTACGTTTTGAGCGTTTCTATATTCACCATTAGACAATAACCTATCATCTAAGTCTTTATTCATTTTAGACTTAACAAAGTTATTTTTTATATCAGCCATATTTAATTTTTAATCCATTTAGATTTACCTCTCATAACTTGAACTATTTCATCTAGCTTTAAATTAGATAATCTTATTTTAGCGTTTCTCAACTTAGCAGATCTTTCTTTTTTATATCTCTGAACGATGTATTCTTGTACATTAACTCTTGACGCTAGTATAGAATGATTAATATGAGCATATAATGCATCCTCGGCCATCTTAGGTACCTTAGAATCCATATCATAAGCTAATCCATCTGATATATATTCTAAAACTATAATTCTGTTAGCTAGATTACTAGAGAAACTAAAAGTACCAAGTCTTTCGTTTATTTGAAACCAACCGTTTTGTTGAGCATACTGAGGTTCTAATCCGTATCTTTGTCCAAAATTTAATTTCCACCATGCTTCACTATATACACTAGCGTCTCTATTGTTTATTTCTCCCGAAATCCTATTTTGATTCTCAGTATTCCATCTATCGTTAGTTATGGATTGTTCTGCTAGATTATTAGCGCCAAAATTATTTTGTGTTGGTATACCGTCCGCACCTTGTACTGGTAATTCGGTTGGTGACGAAGTTAAATTATTTACTGGGTATATTATATGTTGAACTCCACCTAAATCTATCCAAGAACATCTAACGTAATTAACATAATCTTGAGGTATAGCCACTGATAAGCTTGGAGGTATACTAAGCTCTTGAGATTTTATAGACTTTAAAGTATCATAACTAAATTCTTGCAAGCCTCTTTTAGCGTGAAATATAACATCAGATCTTTTAGCTCTAGGTATAAGTTTATCCATACCTACATAAGCTACAATGAAATTGTTTACAACATCTGTTAAACTAATATATTCGTAACTACCATAATTGTTATTTATAGCTGGTTGGTTTAAAGTAACTATAATCTGATCTCCCGCAGCAACAGCAGCAACAAAAGTTATTACACTATAATTAGAAACACTAAAGTCTGTTGTTTCTACCAATAGACCGCCATTTTTAGTTACAATAAAATTAATATTAGAAATATTAGCTACAGTGCCAATTAACTGAGTATTAAAATTACATGTTAAAGTGTTTACATTAGCTCCAGTATGATTAAATACTTGTTGTCCAGAGTAATATTGTGCATTAGTTTCAGTTATTAGTCCCATATTTTATTATCTTTTAGTATTAGCTTCGTTTTGAGCTAATTCATTTGAAGCAGCTTGAACTATTTGAGGATCCCTTATTATAACACCAGCGTATTTTAGTATTGATAATATTACTTCTGTTTGTTGTGATTCGCTTATTTCAAAATCTACATAACCAGTTGTTGGCACTACGCCAGCATCTACAGGGTTTGAAGAATTATTAAAAAGATATTGACCTAAGGTGCCAGTTTTATAAGCCCAAACAACATCTAGTGGTTTTCTTATATAATTAAAAGTAACATCAGAGAAAGCATAAGGCGTTGAGTTTGGAAAAACTGTAAGCTTGTCTTGTTGGTATTTAGCAACAGGAAAATTATTTGTTGGTTGTGTTAAAGGAGATAGTTTTATCTGATTATAATCTCTATTACTTAATATCTCTATAGGTGGAGAATTAATACCTTTATTCCAAGAAGCTGAACCAAATCTATGAAGATCACTAGGTTGGTTGTATATATTGTCAGTTTGAGCACTACCAGCTGGTACAGCTATTGAAGGTCCATTTTTTTCAAATATCTGGAACTCTTCCATAATGTGATCCATTCTAGAAGCAAACTCTACACTTGTTTTTGGCCCACGTATATACTGGTTATAGTCTTCAAAAAAACTTTCAAATATTTCTAATTGAACTTGAGTAGCTATTTTATTAAACTCATAAGGAGTTAAATAACCACGTTGTTCTTTATTAAGAATACTTAATACTGTTGTATATACCGTATTTACGTTTATTGCCATTTTAATATTTTTAAAAAAAAAAGGGTGGCGTATACCACCCTAATTATATTATCACTTGTTATTTTATCTTTTTCTCTATTGATCTATATACCTCAAGTCCTTCATCTGTTTTAAACCATGCAGCCATTGCTGAATATGGGTTTTCATCAAAAGGAACATTCATCAACTTTCGTCCATTACTAGCCCAATTAAAAGTTCTATTATCTCCTGATAAGTTTATTATATTGGATTCAGTTGCTATAATAGCAAAGTTTCTAAGCTGAACATTCTCATCATTAGCTAGTTCTATAAATAAAGCTGGATTTTTTCTAGCAAATAATAGTAGATCTCTTTTAAGTTCTTTAGAACTCATCTTACTAACACTAGTACCAACTTCTACTCTCATTATAGCTTCAGCAAAATCAACATCCATTTCCATGGCAGCGTTCATTGCTAGTAACTCTAGTTGTAAATCTTCAACATCATCTTTAGCCTCTTCTGCTTGATCGTATTCTGAAAATATTAAATCACTATGAGGATGTTTAATTAAAAACTCTTGTAAATTTCTTTGTTCTTTTTTAACATGAAGATGTCCCGCTTCAAAAACAATATGTTTTAGAGTAACTTGACCCTTTTGTTCATCGACAAAAACACTTTCTTGATTAGTAGCATATCTTAACTCTCTTTCATAGCCTTTGTCTTTGTCAAACCAAACTAAAGGATATTTTTGAGTATGCCTACTTGGTAAAGTGTAAGTCAATGGTTGTTTAGAACCTAATAGATAATAATTTTTATCTTTATATTCCCATGTTGTTTTAACAACTTTAGGAGTTTCAACAGTCTTTTCTACTGTTTCTACAGCTTTTGCTGCAGGTTTTTTCTTTGTTTTTTCCATAATATAATATAATATAATAATTAAAAAAGACCCCGCCGAAGCGGGATCTTATTATTGTTCAAC
>Ga0075447_10001147_pt1 | contig 12689 bp, 14 predicted proteins | sample CoawatmetaG10DNA_FD_72352 | JGI IMG/M metagenome (GOLD analysis project Ga0075447, IMG submission 72352) | Marine microbial communities from the West Antarctic Peninsula - Coastal water metaG104-DNA | ecosystem: Environmental > Aquatic > Marine > Coastal | place: Atlantic Ocean: West Antarctic...
TTTCAATGCTATTCATATCAAAAACAACAAATACACGAATAATTAATATCAACTATCGTAAGAATGAGTACACAAATCACAACCATTAGCTTTTTTAAATATGCTTCATTAAGTGATAAAATTTGGGGATTTAAAATGATGCAATTTGCAAATAACGATTTAGCCAAAGCACAAGGGTTAAGTTTTTATCGATTGATGGGCAGTGGAAAAGGCAGAGGCTTTAATCCATTTCCTGATTGGTCTGTTTATTGTTTGCTTCAAGTCTGGGACTCTGAGGAAGCTGCTCATACTTTTTTTAGTACTTCCAAATTAATAAAAAAGTACAGAGATCACACGGAAGAGTTGTTTACACTTTATATGAAAAATATTTCTGCAGGCGGCACTTGGATTGGCAAAAACCCATTTGAGCAAGCAACAGATTTAGATCCTAGCCTGCCTATTGCCGTTATTACTCGCGCAACAATCAAATGGAATTGGCTTGTTCGATTTTGGAAATATGTACCGACCTCCGAAGAGGGATTAGAGGGAAATGAAGGATTAATTTACACCAAAGGTGTGGGCGAAGTTCCTATTATTCAAATGGCAACTTTTAGTTTATGGAAAGATTTTGAATCCGTGAAACAGTTTGCTTATAAGAGCAAACAACACAAAGAAGCCATCAAAAGAACACGCAAATATGATTGGTATTCGGAGAGTGGTGCGAAAGAAACAAGTTTAAGGTGGTATACTTCATTATTATTGTGGTGCAATAAAAAAGAAATATCGGGATGGGCTAGTGCAACGCGTTGAAACTCGTCAATAATATGGCGTGTTTCTACCGTGTCTGATTTTAAAAAATTTCTTCTTGCAGGGATGTTATAGAATAAGTTCTTTACAGCGAAGCTAGTTCCTTTGCCTGTAGAAATAAAATCTTGTGAAATTACTTTACTTCCCTCAATTTTAATACCCGTTCCTAACTCATCTTCTGCCGGTTTTGTTTTTAATTCTACATGGGAAATGGCTGCAATAGAAGCCAAAGCCTCCCCACGAAACCCTTTGGTGCTCAAATTAAATAGGTCCTCAGCTTTCTGAATCTTTGAGGTTGCATGGCGTTCAAAACTCATACGAGCATCTGTAGCGCTCATGCCTTTACCATCATCAATTACTTGAATAAGTGTTTTACCGGCATCTTTTAAAAGTAATTTTATATTTGTTGCGCCCGCATCAATAGCATTTTCTATTAATTCTTTTACAACAGATGCAGGGCGTTGTACTACCTCTCCTGCAGCAATTTGATTTGCTACATGATCTGGTAAAAGTTGAATGATATCGGACATTACTTATTTATAAATATGGACAGATCGAAATCTATGATGTAAAGACAAATGAATACTAAAATACTAATAATTATTAAAAGTGATTTATTGGTGTTTTTATCTGAAGCTTTAAGATCGTTAATAGCGTCTCCAAGCGTTCCTTTAATACCCTTATTTTTTCCGGCAGTAGTTCTAAACTGATCTAATTTGTGTTCTATTTTAAAGGGACTCCCTTCTCCCTTATAATAGCGAGGTTGGTAGTCAAATTTCTTGTTTGTACGTTTTAAAAATCCCATAATATGATAAAAAATTGATACCTAAATGTAAGAGTATACCCAATTGTATGCGCCTAATAAAAACGTACCAAATTTAAAGTATTTAAAGGAAACTTACTAAAAATGATGTTAAAAGTATTCCCAAAGTATACAAGGCTTTAAAATCACGACCTGCTGGAATACAAATTAAGTCTGCGAGTTGATCGTTCTCGAAAAATACAAAGCCAGTCTAAAACAGTATCTATTAAAAACCGATGCTTTCACTCTTACGATCAATATTTTTCAATGCTGCCATTTTTATAGCGGCAACTGCGCATTCGATACCTTTATTTCCAAGAGCTCCTCCAGCACGATCTAATGATTGTTGTTTTGTGTTGTCCGTTAGGACACAGAATATAACGGGGACATCGTGCTTCACGTTTAAATCGATAATACCTTGGGTGACTCCTTCACAAACGAAATCAAAATGTTTTGTTTCTCCTTGAATCACGTTTCCAATGGCAATAATTGCATCTACTTTTTGGGATTGGATCATTTTTTTACAACCATAAACAAGCTCAAAGCTTCCGGGCACATCCCAGGAAATAATATTTTTTTTGAGCGCCCCACAATTTAGTAAGGTTTCTGTGGCTCCTTTTTCAAGGCTTCTAGTGATGTCCGGATTCCATTCAGAAACAACAATCCCAAATCGAAAAGACTTCGCATTTGGGATTGTTGTTTTATCGTAATAAGATAAATTTGTTGTTGCCATTTAAATCAGTATTGAGTATTCAATTTTCAATAAATAATAAGCTACTGCCAGCTGCAACTCTACAGACTGAACCCTATTTTTTAGCGTAGGTAGCAGCATTTATAAATTTCTCAACATCTTTAGCTTGTTCTGATGTTGGATAGTTTTCTTTTATTTTTGTAAACAAGGTCGCTGCTTTTCCGAATTTTTCTAATCCCATGGCGGTCATTCCGGCTTTGTACAAATATAAAGGAGCCGTAAAACCGTTCTTTTTCTTAGCTGCTGCTTTCTCGTAATACTCCAAAGCTTGTTGCCCTTGGTCAATGTCCGCAAAAGCGTCACCTACGGCACCTAAAGCCACAGGACCTAACATTTCATCTTCAGAATCAAAATTTTCTAAATATTCAATTGCTTTGTCATATTGTTTCATTTCCAAATACGAAACCCCTGCATAGTAGTTTGCTAAATTTCCTGCACTTGTTCCGCTGTAAGCAGATGCAATGTCTAAAAAACCATAATTTCCGTCTGCACCTTCTAAACCTAATGTTAATAGAGAATCTATTCCAGAACCTGCTTTCGATGCTTGGTCATAAAATTTTCTTGGAAATGCTAATTCATTTGCCGCTTCAAGCTCATTGGGCTCCGAAATATATTTAGTATACCCCAAGAATGATAAAAAGACCACAACTACTGCAACTAAAGCAGTGAATAATGGTTTGCTGTTTTTCTCAATCCATTGTTCTGATTTTGACGCTGTTTCTTCTAAAGTATTTAGAACACCTGCAGTTTCGAATTGAGATTCGTCTACTTCTTGTTGCTCTTTTTTACCTTCTGCTTTATATTTTTTCTTGTATGTAGCCATGTTTTCTTGAAAATTAGTGGTGACAAAAATAGTTTTTTTTATTGGATTTTAAAAGCAGATAATTTGCAAAATTTTCAATAATTTGCAAATCGTTTTAAACAACACGCTCTCATCATGTATTTGAAAAAAATATCTTTAGTAAATTTCAAGAATTTAGAAGCGCAATCTTTTGATTTTCAGCATAAAATAAATTGTTTTGTAGGAGATAATGGGGTTGGGAAAACCAATATTTTAGATGCTATTTATTATCTTTCTTTCGCTAAAAGTTACTTTAATTCGGTAGCAATTCAAAATATTAGACATGGTGCTTCCTTTTTTATGGTAGAAGGGGACTATATAATAGAGGATAGAAATGAAAAAATTGTTTGCAGTTTAAAGAAGGGACAAAAGAAAGTTTTAAAGCGAAACGGAACGATCTATGAAAAATTTTCAGAACACATTGGTCAATTGCCTTTGGTCATTATTTCACCTGCAGATAGAGATTTGGTTACTGACGGCAGTGATACGCGAAGGAAATTTATTGATGGAGTTATTTCGCAGCAGGATAAGAAGTATCTATTAGATTTATTAGCATATAATAAGATATTAAGTCAGCGAAATGCCTTGTTGAAGTATTTTGCTGCAAATAGAACTTTTGATGCTTTAAATTTAAGTGTGTATGATGAGCAGCTTTCGGAATACGGCACCAGAATTTATGAGGTAAGAAAGGCGTTTCTTGAAAAATTTATTCCTATATTTAATGAAAAGTATCAAATAATTTCGAACGACAAGGAGCGGGTTGATTTGGTTTATAAGAGCCAACTAAATGAATTTTCGATGAAAAATTTATTGGAAAAATCTTTGGAGAAGGATAAAATTTTGCAGTACACAACGGCGGGCACTCATAAAGACGATTTAAGTTTTGAAATAGGTGAATATCCAATCAAAAAATTTGGTTCTCAGGGACAACAAAAATCGTATTTAATTGCTTTGAAGTTTGCTCAATTTGAATTTATAAAGCAACAATCAAATTTAGTTCCAATTTTACTGCTCGATGATATTTTTGATAAGTTAGATGAGAGTCGTGTGTTGCAAATTATTAATTTAGTAAATAATGACGAGTTTGGTCAGATTTTTATTACAGACACGCACTCAGACAGAACAGAGAATATTGTAAAGCAAAGTAATAAGCCTTATAAAATTTTCAAGCTTTAGATAGTATTTTAAAGAAGTAAGACAAATAATAAAAGATGTCAAAAAGAGAAAATGATTCCTTTTCTATAGAAGATTTAATGCAGCTTTTTATCAAAGAAAATAATTTGACAAAGGGAATGCAGAAAATTAAGATTGAAGAAACTTGGAATAAAATGATGGGTCCTGGAGTTGCTACGCACACAAGCGCCGTTAAATTACAGAACAAAACATTACTAATCCACTTAACGTCTTCTGTTTTACGAGAAGAACTTAGTTATGGTAAGGAAAAAATTATTAAAATGATGAATGAGGAAATAGGAGAGGAAGTAATCTCTAAACTGATGCTGGTTTAGCGCATGTAAGTGGCGTATTATCTTTTGTTTTATCTATATTATTAAAGTAAATACAAAAATAGCGACCAAACTCCTACTTGTTTTTTTTAATCAAAATCATGGAGGTGCATATAAAAGTCAAAAAAAAATCGCAACAATAAAGTCGCGATTTTTACAAAGTATTTTTAAGATTTTTTAATCCTTAAAATTGCTCTCTTCCAGAAAAGTGAAAGTTTCCTTCAATTTGAGCATTTTCGTCAGAATCAGATCCGTGTACTGCATTTTCTCCCATAGAGGTTGCATATAACTTTCTAATGGTTCCTTCGGCAGCATCTGCTGGATTGGTAGCACCTATTAATGTTCTAAAATCGTCTACAGCATTGTCTTTTTCAAGAATGGCTGCAACTACGGGTCCACGCGTCATAAATTCAACTAATTCACCAAAAAACGGACGCTCATTGTGCACAGCATAAAAAGCTTCTGCATTTGCTTTTGTCATTTGGGTCTTTTTTAAGGCTACAATTCTAAATCCTGCAGCATTAATTTTGTCTAAAATTGCACCAGTGTGACCGTTTTCTACAGCATCTGGTTTAAGCATTGTAAATGTTCTATTTGTTGACATCGTATTTTAAATTTTTTGGCAAAAATACACTTTTTAATATGAATAAAGGACTACCGATATACTTGAAATAATTCCTGCAACAGTTTATTGTGTTTTCCTCGCATTTGCATGGTGGTTTTGTACGCTTTTTCGCTACTAAACTATTTGTGGTTTTCCCAAATGTAACCCAAATTATATTTTGAACAATATTAATAAATTGTATATTTACATCTTATGATTTTAAAAGGAATTGAAGAATTAAAAAGCTTTCTTGGAACCCCAAGAAATATTGTAATAGTCGGCCATAGAAATCCAGATGGAGATGCAATGGGTGCTACATTAGGCCTCAAGCACTATTTCGATAAAAAGGGACATCAGGCAACGGTAGTGGTGCCTAATGAATACCCAGACTTTTTGCATTGGATGCCAGGTTCTGAAACCACCTATCGTTTTGATTGGCAAAATACGCAATCTCAGAAAGCGATTCTTGCCTCAGAAATCATATTTCTATTAGATTTTAATACCTTACATAGAGTAGGTGCAGACATGCAGAAGAATTTAGAAAAATATCCTAACGATTTTGTAATGATAGACCATCATCAGCAACCCGATGATGTAAAATATATGTTTTCTGACGTTACTATTTGTTCTACTTGCCAAATGGTTTACCAATTTATTGAGATGAACAACGATTTAAATTTAATAGACACTGCTATTGCTACCTGTTTATATGCAGGGATTATGACAGATACAGGTTCTTTTCGATTTAGATCTACTACGAGCACAACACATAGAATTATTGCAGATTTAATAGACAAGGGTGCCCAGAACGACATTATTCATAACAAGGTGTATGACGCTAATTCGTACGGAAGGTTATTACTATTAGGACAAGCTTTAAGTAACCTCCAAATATTTCCAGAACATAAAACGGCTTTTATTACGCTGTCAGAAGCTGAGAAAAATAAGTTTGATTTTCAAAAAGGAGATACAGAAGGGGTCGTGAACTACGCACTTTCGTTAAAAGGGATTATTTTTGCAGCCATTTTCATTGAAGATGCAGAACAAAAAATAATTAAAATATCTTTTAGGTCTAAAGGAGACTTTTCTGTAAATCAATTTTCTAGAAACCACTTTGATGGGGGTGGTCATGACAATGCAGCAGGAGGCAAGTTTGACGGAGATTTGGAAACTACTATTAAATATTTTAAAAGTCTTTTACCCACGTATACGAATGAATTAAATGCTTCTTATGATGCATAAGTTTTTTGTTATTTTTTGTTTTTTCACCCTGCTAAGTTGTTCAAATTCTCAGCCTAGAAGACCTATAAATCCAAAACCATCGGCAACAAGTATACAAACAAACGTTAAAACTTCCAAGCAGTTGATAGAAAGGGAAGAAACTGAAATTCTTGACTTTATTTCAAAAGACAGTTTAATAAATTATGAAATATCGACAAATGGGTTTTGGTATGCGTACGAAACTAAAATAGAAAGCCAAGTGCCAACTCCAAAAACAGGGGATACTGTAGCGTTTCAATATGATATTAGAAGTTTAAATGATAGCATTATTTATAGTAAGTTTGTCTTAGGAGTTAAAAAATATAAGGTGGATCAGGAGGATTTTATTTCCGGAATTCAGCAAGGAATAAAGTTGATGAAAGTCGGAGAAACAGTTATATTTGTAATTCCGTCTTACAATGCCTTTGGTATTTTAGGAGATGGAAATAAAATAGGAATGCACACAACAATCAAGAGTAAAGTAACATTATTAAACATAATAAATTAAACTAAGTAACAATGAAAGTAGTAAAAAATTTAGTAGTAGTAGCAATAACAGCAACCATGTTTTCTTGTGGAAATCAAGTAAAAGATGTAAAATCATTAGAAACAGAATTAGATTCTGTGAGTTATGCCGTAGGATTGAGCATGTCTAGTCAGTTAAAATCGAATTTTAATGAGGTAAATAAGACACTTCTAAATCAAGGGATTAGAAATGGATTGGATTCTACCAATCTATTAATTGAAGCGAAAGAGATTCAGAAGGTTTTGAGTTCATATTTTCAAAAGAAGCAGCAGGCTACAATGAAAGAGCGGCAAGATAAGGCTGCGGAATTAGCCGAAACTAATTTTAGTGAAAACAAAAAGGCGGGAGAAGATTTTTTAGCAGCTAATAAATCAAAGAAAGGCATACAAACGACGGCAAGTGGTTTGCAGTATAGCGTCATGAAAGAGGGTTCTGGTGAAAAGCCAGCAGGACCGGCTACGCGCGTAAAAGTGCACTACCATGGTACCAATATAGAAGGCAAGGTGTTTGACAGTTCTGTAGATAGAGGAACTCCCGCTGATTTTGGTTTAAACCAAGTAATTAAAGGTTGGACAGAAGGAGTTCAGTTGATGAATCAAGGCTCAAAATATAAATTCTTTATACCCCAAGAATTAGCATATGGTGCGCAACAAAAAGGACTAGATATCAAGCCTTTTTCTACCTTAATATTTGAAGTTGAACTATTAGAAGTTTTAAAATAAGGAGATGAAACAATTGCTTTGTGTCTCTTTGTTTTTAAGTGTATTTATTTCTTGTATCCCCTCAAAGTATAAAGACTTAAAAGAAGGGATGTATGCAGAAATTGTGACGAATAAAGGAAATATTTTATTAGAACTATATCCTGAAAAAGTACCCAAAACTGTTGCCAACTTTGTGGCTTTAGTTGAGGGTACTAATAGTAAACTTTTAGACTCTTTAAAAGGAAAAAACTTTTATGAAGGCATTCTTTTTCATAGGGTTGTTCCTAATTTTGTAATTCAGGGAGGCGGTTTTAGCTCGGAAGGAAAAAAAAGTGCTGGATATGTATTTACGGATGAATTCCCAATAAATGAGGATGGAGATTTAATGTATAAACATGACGATCAAGGAGTGTTTTCCATGGCTAATGGTGGCAAGGCAACAAATAATAGTCAGTTTTTTATTACGCATAGGGCAATTCCTCATTTGAATGGTAAACACAGTGTATTTGGCAAAACGATTATAAATTCACTAGAGCGAAAAGAACTGCAAAAAAAGCATACGGATTCTTTGGAGTTAAAAAAGGCAATAACCTCTTTAAGAATGTCTACTGTCAATAAAATTGTAAAGAATGATACGATCAATACTGTTGAAATTATAAGGATTGGTGCTGCAGCAAAGAATTTTAATGCAGCAGTAGTTTTCGATACTGAAGAGCGTAAATTTAAGAGTGCTGAGCAAAGCAGAGTAAAAGAATTGGAAGCCAAAGAAGAAATTGCGGAGGAAAAAAGATATGCTAGGTATTTAAAGAAGAAAATTATTTTTTTAAAAGAAAAAAACGAAGCGAAAGCACGAAAAACAGGGACTGGGTTAAGAATTTTAAAGTTAAAAGAAACTTTTGGAAAGCGCATATTAGCCTCTCAAACAGTTACTGCGAACTATACTGTTTTTACGGCAGATGGAAAAAGAGTAAAATCTTCTGAAGATGTTGGAAAACCTACTGTTTTTGATTTAAACGACACTTCAAGACCAATGATTAGTGGTTTGAAAGAGGGTCTTTTATCTCTAAAAGAAGGCGAAAAAGCGCGTTTATTTATTCCTTATATGATTGGTTTTGGAAATAATAAATTTGGACCATTTCCTGCGAAATCAGATTTAGTTTTTGAGTTAGAAATTTTAAAAATAAGTAAATAATTTGTTAGATATTATTCAAAAAGATAAGGCGTTATTGACCTACCTTAATAATTTAGGAAGCGAGTCTTGGGATTTTTTATGGTTAACAATTACCAATCAGATGAGTTGGAGCCCTTTATTTGTCTTTATTATTTATTTGTTGTTTAAAACTTTTGGATGGAAACGAGGAGGATTTGCATTGCTTGTTATGATTTTATTGGTTGGATTTTCTGATCAGTTTACGAATTTAATTAAAAATTCATTTGAGCGATTAAGACCGAATAATGATCCTGAAATAAAATACTTTCTACGAACTTTAATAAATCCACAGAGCTATAGTTTTATGTCGGGTCATGCAACCACTTCAACCTTTTTTACCGTTTTTGTAGTTCTTTTATTTAGGGAGTACTACAAATATATTTATGCCATTTTGCTTTTTCCCATCGTTTTTTCATACAGTAGGATGTATTTGGGAGTTCATTTTCCCATAGATATTGCAGTAGGTATTGCAGTAGGAATTATCTTTGGAAATCTTTATTTTTTACTATTTAAAAAAGTAGAGAAACGACTTTTTACTTAATTTTCCGACATTTCTGTTTCTAGAACCAGCACTATTTATGCATTGAAATATGCTTAAATTTGAAGTTGTTTTTTTTCGATGCGCGATATACTATGATTTTTGTGAGATGTGCAGTTTACTTATGAAAATATTACTTCCATTTCTTTTGATTTAATTTATATTTTAGTATTCTTCAACAACTATTTTTTAAGCGAAGTAAATTTAGAATTTAATTCTCACCAAATATTTAAATATTACCAGTTCATTAACAGTGCTTTTACTTATGTAATCGGCAAAAATTGGTTAAATTTGCCTTGAAAATCTATAAAAGAGATTATGAAGATATCATACAATTGGCTTAAACAATTTTTACAAATAGACTGGGAGGCAACAAAAACAGGAGAATTACTCACTGATTTAGGTCTAGAAGTAGAGGGTATTGAGACAAAAGAATCGATCAAAGGAGCTTTAAAAGGGATCATTGTTGGTGAAGTTTTAACTTGTATCCAACACCCCAATGCAGATCGATTAAAGGTAACAACCGTGGACTTAGGGACTGATGGAATTGTTCAAATTGTTTGTGGGGCTCCAAATGTAGCAGTTGGACAGAAAGTGCCTGTAGCAACAATTGGCACCACTCTGTATGATAAACAAGGTGAAGGTTTTAAAATAAAAAAAGGGAAGATTAGAGGCGAAGAAAGTTTTGGTATGATCTGTGCTGAAGATGAGCTAGGTTTAGGTGCTGGCCATGACGGAATAATGGTTATGGATGCTGCTTTGAAGCCGGGTATTCCAGTGGCAGCGGTTTTCAATATCGAGGTTGATGAAATTTTTGAAATTGGTTTAACCCCCAATAGATCCGATGCTATGAGTCATTTTGGAGTGGCCAGAGATTTGCGTGCAGGTTTAATGCAACAGGACATCAATTTAGAGTTGATTTCTCCCTCAGTAAGTAATTTTCATGTAGACGAGAGAACACTTCGTTTTGATGTGGAGGTGGATAAAAAAGAACAAGCGCTGAGGTATTGCGGAATATCTATTACAGACGTAAAGATTAAAGCTTCACCTAAATGGATTCAAAATAAAATAAAGGCTATCGGGCTGACCCCAAAAAATAATATCGTAGATATTACAAACTATGTTTTACACGAATTAGGGCAACCACTGCACGCTTTTGATGCTCAAAAAATAAAAGGAAATAAGGTTCTGGTTAAAACACTAAAGGAAGGAACAAAGTTCACCACGTTAGACGGTGTTGAAAGAGTCTTGTCTTCAGAAGATATTATGATCTGCGACGCAGATTCTACACCGCTCTGTATTGCAGGTGTCTTTGGAGGGAGTGGATCTGGAGTTACGGAACAAACTACTTCAATTTTCTTAGAAAGTGCTTATTTCAATGCGGTATCCGTAAGAAAGACAGCAAAGAGACATGCGTTAAATACAGATGCTTCTTTTCGTTTTGAGAGGGGAATAGACATCAATTTAACTAAATATGCTTTAAAACGAGCAGCGCTCTTGATAGAGGAGTATGCAGGTGGAAAAATGGGGTCTGACATTTCTGATTTTTATCCAGAAAAAATTGAAGACTATCAAGTGTTTTTTTCCTACGAAAACGCATATCGTTTAATCGGTCAAGAAATTCCAAAAGAAACTATTAAGAAAATTTTAGCGTCCTTGGAGATTAAAATTAACAGTGAAACAGAAGGTGGCTTAGGTTTAACAATTCCTTCTTATAGAACAGATGTCCAGCGAGAAGCAGATATTATCGAGGAAATTTTAAGGGTATATGGTTATAATAATATTGAGTTTTCTCACAAGTTAAATACCTCTATTTCTTTTGATTCCAATAAAGATACCAAAGTTGAGAGTACGATAGCTAATCAGCTGACCTCTTTAGGGTTTAATGAAACAATGGCAAATTCTTTGACAAAACCGGCATACAGTGCATTGTCAGAAAACATAAACGAAGCTGCAAACGTAGCAATGCTAAACCCACTTAGTAACGATTTAAAAGTACTACGTCAATCGATGTTATTTAGTGGATTAGAGTCTGTTTCCTATAATATCAATAGAAAAAATAATTCCTTAAAATTTTATGAATTTGGGAAAACGTATCATAAGTTTAATGAAAAGTACCAAGAGGATAAGCATCTTACATTATTTCTTACAGGTAGTAGAACCAGTGAAAGTTGGAGTAATGATGATAGAATAGTTGATTTTTTCTATGTAAAAGGTATTGTTAACAATGTGCTTACGCGTTTAGGAATGACTTCGTTAAAGTCATCTCCAACAAAACAAGATATCTTCTCGGAAGGAATTACGTTGAGTTTAGGCAAAATGAAGCTGGTAGACTTGGGAGTTGTAAAAGGAAGTCTTTTGAAAGAATTTGGAATTAAGCAAAATGTTTTATTCGCTGACTTTAACTGGGGAACTATTTTAAAGCTGACGGGAAACAAGAATATAAAAGTAGTTGATTTGCCTAAATTTCCAGCGGTAAAGCGTGATTTAGCATTGTTGTTAGATTCTAAAATAGAGTTTAAAGAGCTTTATAATTTGGCATTTCAGTCAGAAAAGATTTTACTAAAGGAAGTAGATTTATTTGATGTTTATGAAGGAGATAAATTGCCAGAAGGGAAAAAGTCGTATGCGGTTAGTTTTCTAATTCAGGATGAGACCAAAACACTAACGGACAAACAAATTGATAAAGTAATGCAAAAACTACAGCAAACATTTGAAAAGAATTTGCAAGCTGTATTGAGATAAAATGAAGCTTATAATATATTCATAGTCCTGTAATTATCAAATACTTGTATGAATAAAAAAACAACATAGTTGCGTGTATAAATTAATAATTCGACCGTTTTTATTTTTATTTGATCCAGAAAAAGTACATTATTTTACCTTTTCTTTAATCAGGATTTTATGTAAGTTACCATTTGTAGCGGGAATATTTAGAAGTTTATATCAAATAAACGACAAAAAATTAGAACGAAATCTGTTCGGTTTACACTTTAGTAACCCAGTTGGTTTAGCTGCGGGATTTGATAAAAATGCAGTACTATACAATGAATTAGCTAATTTTGGTTTTGGTTTCATAGAAATTGGTACAGTGACGCCAAAAGGACAAACTGGGAACCCAAAGAAAAGACTTTTTCGATTAAAAGAAGATCACGGAATTATCAA
>Ga0075447_10001150_pt1 | contig 12670 bp, 18 predicted proteins | sample CoawatmetaG10DNA_FD_72352 | JGI IMG/M metagenome (GOLD analysis project Ga0075447, IMG submission 72352) | Marine microbial communities from the West Antarctic Peninsula - Coastal water metaG104-DNA | ecosystem: Environmental > Aquatic > Marine > Coastal | place: Atlantic Ocean: West Antarctic...
ACTAAATTAGCTTCATTTGCTACTTGAGCAGAAACTGAAATACCATCAGGGTCAGCTGTTGAATCATCAACTCCGCAAGTTAGAATAGCTCCAGTACCGCTAGTTTTGCTAGGGTCTAAGGTAGTAGCTAATCCTTGAAAAGAATAATAAGGTTGATAAATTAATTTAGAATCAGATTTAACATCAAAGAAAAACACTTCTACTTGAAATGTAGTAAGACTTGTTCTTACTAATTGTCTCGGCATAAACAATGGGTGGCAGATAAACATAACGTCACCTGCTTGAGTAAAAGTATATTCTTCTAAGTAAGTATCTGAGAATGGTAATGCCGCACCATCAACATCTGCTGTTAGTGTGGATACTAAAGATACTACACCTGTTGATGGACTTATTGAAAAACATCTTAACTTAGCATTTTCTAAAGATATAATGTATCTTTCATCATCAGAGAATATAAAAGGTAACAACCTTGATTGCACTTTAGATCCACCAGAAAAATTTATTACAGTTAATCTTGATACATCTGTGCTTTCTGTAGCTAAATAAGTTCCACCATTAGGCTTATCCCTTGTTACCGTTACAACTGCTGCCGCAGGATTAGCTACAGTAAACCCATCAATAGCATTAATAGCAGCATAAATTTTATCAGCGGTTACGTTATTTGATGTATTGGGTCTAAAGAAATGTATGTTGCCAGAAGAAGCAGATGGATCAGCCGAGCCTACAGTTTCTGATTGTAATGTATATAATGTACCATCTGCATCATAAAACTTAATTTGACTATCAGCAGTTATATTAGCGTAATCAGATACGGTAATAGTAAAGGTAGTTCTTTCTACAGTAATATCATACTCATAAATATTTTCTAACCCTGCGCGTTTAACAACACCGCCCTCTGCTCTAAGAAAAAAATTCTCTACTCGTTGAGCAGAAGCAGTATAAATATCAGAATCAGTTCTTGAATATAAAGAAGGGCTTACTTCCCCAAATTGGAAGTTAGTAATAGGTACTCGTACTTTTTGCATTAACTACGCCTTTGAGTTATAAACCTCGATGTATTTAGAGTACGACTTGTTTGTTGTTGTGAATCAAGACCTCTAGCTTTTGCCATAGCCATCATACCCTTTTGTTCCATTAGCTGAGATAAGCTTGCATCTCTTGCTAAAGCCACAGCAAATACACTAGCTAATGCATACTCTACAGCTATTATAAAATAAGAAGGCCAAAACTCTTCGTTAACTCTAAACGTGTAATCTAAAATTAATTCATCACTAGAGGCAGCATCGCAAAATACTTTATCTCCATACGTTTGATATAGTATTGGATAATCATTTACTGTTACCGCGTGTATCATTAATGAATCACTTGGTACTTGGTAAGCTGAATCGTATCTCCCAGTAGGAGCATCAGATAATTTATTAAGAACAGCTTGGTTAGTTGCAAATCTCCATCGAGTATTAACAAGAGAGGATCGAGCAACATCTTCATACATATTAGAAGCAACGAGTGCTTCATTGTTACCGTCGTCAAACGAAGTAATAGGCTCTGCGCCTATCAATATTAAAGCCCTGCTAGATACATCTACAGGTGAGTCTGCTGAAGTGCTTGTTACTGCCATATGAGTAGTTGGGGGGTTTTTACGCCCCCCATCCTTTTAGTTGTTAATCGCCATCAGTTTCTACGACGACAGTACCATCACTGACATCGACAACTCCAGCCGCTGTAATAGTCAATACGTTTACCCAACTAGTAGTAGGCACATTAGTATCTTGAACACAAATTATGTCCCGAACATTTAACATATCGCTTGCGTCATTGAAGTAAGCCGCTGTATTTACGGTAGCAATTGCGTCTGCGGTTCTATAAGCCCACATACGACAACCGCTTCCTCCACCAATTAGGTGTAATCCTGCTGCTGCATAAGCCATTATAAAGTTCCTTCCTTAAGAGTTGTTGTCGAGAACTTCACAAATGCCGTTGGCGTCAATAGCGACAGCCCCCATAGACATCATTGAAGTTGCGAGGTGAGAAGCTTTTTCTGCTACATAGTTTACTTCTGTTGAAACATCAGCATTTATGCCTAGTCCAATAGAGCTAGTATGATAAGCCATATTCTTACCAGCCGTTACAGCAGAGGTAGAGAATACTTTAAAGCCCATGAATTCCTTCATAGTCATACCACCAGCAAAAGGTAAGCTAGCTGGGCCAACATAGTCAGAAGAAGCAAACTGTGTAATTGCAAACAGATCAGCAAAACCCTGTGGATTCATAGCTAGATAACGCTGTCCGTCTTCTGGGACGTTTTGAGTTCCCATAGTTTCAAACAACGATAGAATATCAGCTACTTCAAGAGCAGAGCTAGTATCGTGTATTGCAGTACCACCAGCAGCATCCATAGCTGCATAGAGCAATTCATCAGTCTTCCGACCAAGAGCCGCAGCAGCGGATTGGGCAACAGCTTGACGCTCATTGATGTTAGTTTTTAACTCATCCAATTTGTCAATGTATTCAGCAGCATAATAGTCAGCCATTGTTACTTCAACAGTTGTGTGAGCCAGTTCCATCGGAGTTATGTTACCATTTCTCGATTTTGTTGATGCTGAGCCAGCACCTATTTTTTGAAATCTTGCTACACTTGCGCTAACATTTGAAGTGCGGACAGTATTTCGCAGCTTAGAACCCATTCGTTGATACGCGAGGTGCACATCAGATTCAAACTGCTTAATAAAGGCTGTGTCGATTGTATTAGCCATTTTATCAGTTCCTTATTAAAGTTGCATTTTGAGTATCTTGAGTGTCCGCTCTATCAAATCAACGCAGGTATCCTTTCGGGCTGCTCAGTGAATTACGGGTCTTGATGGAAAAGCGTAAACATTATTTCGATCCCTATTGCAACGCACAAAATGAGCCATGCTAAATCCATTTTCATTTATATTAACGCCTAACATATCAAATCCTAGCCAACCTAACCATTGAACCATCTTATCATTACCTTCCCAAGTATCTACAACAATCTCATGATAGTGAGTGTGTAAAAAACTGATTAATTTAGGAGATGCCTTAACAAAAGAAAACCAATTATCTTTCATATTCTCAGAAAAAACAGTCCACATAATAGCTTTTTGATGCGTAACACCTGTTATACCTACAATAGCTAGAGGTTCTTTATCATTCTCTACAACAAAAACATCTGGTGTTTCAGAGTATTGTATTAATGTTTTCATTAAATCTATTTGATAAATAGCTTCAGCTTCAAATAAATTCTCAACACTCATAGTGCTATACATTTGAACAACGTGACGTTTTTTCATGGGAACCATTTTTAAGCTCCCATGACTTATAAGGACTTTATCCATATAATTTTTTAAAACCATCATCTACTTGCTTAACAAAGCCAGCATCTCGTTTATTGTTATTCCAATATCTTTCGTCTCTCATCATTGACTTTAGATCATCTTCCCCAAAGCTAGAAACAGGTGAGGATTGAGCAGATATCTGAGTGTCTTTGTTTTGTGACATTATATGCTCAATAAGCATAATGCCTTCTGCTGTTTCACCTAGCTTTTCAACCGCTCCGCTTAACTCATCTGGAAAGAATTTATTAGCAAACATACTAACAGCTTCTATTCTTGCACCAGAATTATCACCTAGCTTTAAAGCTTCTGCATCAAGATCAGGGACAGAGGGAAGAGATTCTTGTATTCCCTTAGAATACATTTCTATCCCTTCTTTAAATTGATCTTGGCTAAAGCCATTATTAAAAGCATGTTCTGACCACCAGTTAAAAAGAGGATTATCAGTTGCCATTTCAGAATCTACTGACTCAGGAAGCTCATAATCGCCTTTAGTTTCTGGTCGATTAACAAATCTTTCTTCGTTATAACCTTTTATTATATCTTCTTGTTTAGCACCAAGCTTAGATTCTAATTCGTTATAAGATTTAGCCAATTCAGCTGGGTCATTAAACTTTTCTGGCAACCACTCAGGTCGCTCTATGGTTGCTTCTGTTGTGTTTTGTATAAGTGTTTCTGTTTCTTCAGACATTTGACCTCACCCTATGTGAATGATTAATTCTCGTTTGTATCAAGCCAACTATATATCGTTGACCTTCTATGTGCCTTAACTCTTCAGTAGTTGTATTAGCACCGTGAACTATTTCAATTGTTATTGTTCTTAGGTAACGAAGAACTTCTTTCCCAGTGTCTGAACTAAATAACTGTGCCATATTTTGGCTTATTTGCTCATCTGCACTTTGTGTTCTTTGATAACCATCTACTCCAATATTTACTTTGTCTGTTTGTTTTCTACTGCTCAACTATTTGCTCCTGTTGTTGAGGCTCTCCCTGCATTTCTTGTTGTTGAGCCATCTGTTGTGCCATTTGTATTAACTGTTTACGCTCACTCTCATCCCTTATCAAGTGGTCTGGCACACCAAATTTCTTAGCAAGGTAAGCAGCAGTCTTTTCTCCATTAATTAAAAGTTGCATCATCTCTGGTCCAAACCTACCTTGAATAAGTTCTAAGAACCTAGCAACAGAGGTAATATCTTGGTTAGCTTGCGCTTGCGCTAGCGGAGATACAGATTTAATCTTAACTTCTCTACCATTTAATGTAGGTACTTCAATTCTACCTTGTTTTTTTAATATATAAATTACTCTTTGAAGCACAGGTTGTACCAATTCTGCTTGTAATCTACCAAATGCAGAGCCAATTCGTCTTGATAAATCGGCCATACGTTCTGCAACCTCAGTAGCAGAGGCAGGAGTTTTATCTGGATTGCCCAACATATCGTTATATAACGCACGTTTAATGTTTAATCTCATGTCAGTAAGAACAAGTTGAGCCACATCAAATCTACCTGCCGCTTGTATTGGCTGTAATCCTGCTGATCCAATAGCTTTTGGTATTATAGATCCTGGGACTAGCTGTATTGTATCTGGATTAACAATACCATCGTCATCCATTTGATAAATACCAGAGATAGACATCTGTGCGTTTTGCAATATCAACTCTATTGTTAGGTTAGTCGTTTTAATTGCAGAGAGTGCGTTCATTAGTGGACCACGTCCATAAACTTCACCTGCACATTTAGACCAACGAAAACAAATAAAGGGATTAGAACCAACGCCTGACATTTTGTTAGAATAAATAATTGATTGAGTTGTCATACAAAAAGCATAACTCAGGTACGCTTCTTCATTCATTTTAGAGTAATCACGACATATTAGTTCAAGAATAGTAGTTTTATTATCAGGGCCACCTTGCATCATGTTTACTATTTTTTCATTTAATACAGCATCTGGGTATAATAGTTGAATTTGATTAAACCTAATGCCCTTTCTTTCTCTAAACACATGGTCAATTCGATCATCTGGCCCAGTATCAAGTATTACATGCGGTAATGGTATTGCGGAAAACCTAATAGGACTTAGCGCGTCACCTTCTTCCGCAGCCAAGACGCCAGTCCCGACAGCCAAGTCCATGAAAGACTCATGCACTTCTTGAGAAAAGTTAGAATTTTGGAGAATTTCAAATACATATTCAGTTACCTCGTCTAGTTCATTATTAACAAAATCTCTTTCTTCTTTAGGAATCTCAGAGCCAGAAGTTAAATCTGCCCACCTAGCAAAGTTAGGAACAAGACCTGACTGAAGCCTAGAGGCAAACTCTTGCACACCTACAACAGCAGTCTCATCAAATATCTTATCATCTCTACGCTGACCTATTCTTTCACTATAGAAAGATTCTCGTTGAGGCAAAGCATACTCATAACACTCTTCAAATAATGGTACAAAATTCTCTCTTTTTACCTTGGCAGATTCGTATCTCTCAAGGTATTTTTTTGCTATTGGATCGTCTATCATTTTTTATCCTATGTAAAATATTTATTATAATATCCAATGCCACCGCCAGATTTACCAGTGATTAAAGACCTTCTGCCTCTGGATTTACTTCTTTTCTTTGATAGACCAGTAAATGCAGCTCTTTGTTTTTGTTTACGTTTTTTTATTAAAGAGCTTTCTGGAAAATATGTATCGTCTAATTCTACTTCTGCTTTTTCTAATTCTACTTCTGCTTTTGCTTTTTCTAATTCTTCTTCATTGGTTTCTGCTAGAATATTTGGAGCATAATCTCTAGCTGGCTTCTTTGGCGTGGTAACTGGTATGGTACTATCACTTGAAGGGGCTTCTATCTCCTGTAATAATTCTACTTGTCTTTTTCTAGCAGGTGCATCTTTTTCTAAAGTAGAAACTGGACCAGTTACTGTAGCTATCTTTTCTTCCATAACCGCTTCTTTAATTTCAGCAGTTTTTTTAGCTTCAGTTTTTTCAGCAACTTCTACTGCTGTTTCCTCACTTGCTACAGGTGCTACAGGTGCTACTGATTTTTTATACTCATCAGAACCTTGCCATGCTGATACAGCTTGATCATATTGTACTTTTGATCCATCACCACCTGCTGTCTTATCTTTCACTCTCCATTGTTCGTAAGTCCCAGGATCGCTAGCTTTACCACCACCCATACCTAAACACATAATATATTCCTTTATTGTTTATGCTCGATAACCACATAATAAATTATAACGCAACGCACAATTACATGCGTGACCAAAGCCCTTGCCTACGCCTTGGCGTTTTCTGTTTAGCAAATACATCAAAGTTTCTTGTAGCTACTATAGGTCTAGCTGCTTTTTGATTGTTCATCAATGCTCTACCTTCGCCAGCACCAAGAAGCATGTATTGTAAAGCATCGTGTATGTGTGAAAACATATTTTTATCAGGCTTATCATCGTATCTTTCGCCAGATACTTCCATTCTTCTGTACTGATACCCACCCTCAAATCCTTTAATTAGCTGAACGCAACGTCTATCTACTAAGAAAGCAGGTTTTCCTTCACTCATTTTACTAAGCTGCGAATGTACCGACTCAAGTCTAAGGTCAACGGAATTAGACGGAGCGGGATATGCTCTAAGACCAGCACCTCTAAGGATATGGAAAGGGGTAGACTCGTCGGTTTGCGCGCGGAAATCACCAGAAGGGTCGCCAAATATATGAACTTCAGAAGTCTGAGAAAACCGAGTGGCAATCTCTTCACGAAGAACTTCAGCAAACCTAACAATGCCCATATCAAACGCAACAATTTCTGCTTGTACAAACCATCTTCCTCTTACTTTCTGGCCAATAACAGCGGCTGGTGTTAATCCAAAATCAAGCCCTACATAGAGAGGATTCCCTGCGGCTACTGGTATTTCTTCTTTAGCAACGTGTGTTTCTGTTACAAACATAGGGTATATGGGCTTCCCATCTTTAATTGTGCCTAGTCTATTCATAACATAGACATCAATCCAGCTCTTTGTCTTACCTTGTATTAGATTAGTATAATAAGAAGTCATCATATTCTTACTATTCTCTGCTTTCTTGTTTGATTTATAGCTTTCTATCTCACCTTCTTTGCTTTTAATTTCTACCATTGCGGAAGGTTGTGTAAAGAATCTCCAATTTGTAGGTTTAACCAGCATCTTTGCTTGCTCTCTTGGTATATGATCAGGTACTGGAACCTCTCCAGACATAATAGGCCACCAATGATCCTCCTCTGGCGCGTTGGTATCTGCTATAAATCCTGTCCAACTTGGCCCACCTTCACGCATAGAAGGAAACCGCCCAACTCGCATTGAGCAAGCGTCCATGATACTCTTGGGGATTTCTCGAGCTTCATTAACCCAGATGCCAGTAAGTTCTAGGGAGAGCAACTTCTTAACATCTTCGGGGCGGTCAAGGGCAAGAAACAAGACTTCTAAGTCTATGTCGCCCTTTTTAATGTGGTGTGTGTAGGGAACTGACCAAGTAAATTTTCCCCAGTCATTCTCTGGAAACCAATCAAGCCAAGTTTTTATTGTTGTTGTTTTTAACTGTGGATTAGTATTACGAATAATAGCCCAGCGGCTACGTCTAATGCCATTGTCGTTCTTTTTCTGTAGTAATGCTCTGCGAAACACCTCAATACAACACCCAACAGACTTACCAGAACCTACTGGCCCACGAATACCACGAAAAAAGGTGTCATCCTTCATAAATTCTTTTAGGGTATTGCCGTCAGGTTTGTATTTAAAGTCAATCATCTTTGCTTAATAAACTTTTTTTAGTTGCGCCACCCTTGTTACTTCTTTTTTTAGCGGCATCAACACCTGTACTTATATCTTTATATCTAGGAAATTTTTTACCCGTTCTTTTTTCAAACCTTACAGCCTCATCCCAAGCATTGTCTCCTTTTAAAAATACAGGTTCTTTAGTTTTACTATCAAACCATATAGAAGGGATATTCCAAGCCCCACCTTCTGGTGATTTTTCAGTCATTAAATATTCAGTAGCTTTCATGCCCATAACTGTTTTTATTGGCTTGTGTATGCTAGGATTAAAAGGAATTAAATCACTCATTCTTTACCTCACTTGTTAATTATTCCAGAGTTTACCCCAACGCGCATCATTCTTTCAATGGTTGAAGGGGCTAGGGAGTCAATAAGTTTATCTGCCTCATAATTCGTGCAGAACTCTTTTGGGTAATGCTTAAAGTTTACAGTCTTAACGACCGTTCTTAAAACTTCTAGCTCTGGCCTAGAAAGTGTTGTTATAAAGCTCATTACTTTACAAATCCTGCTCCAAAATACAGCCCGACAATAGCACTAACTATGTGTGTATCAAGCGGTGTTATTACAAACCCTGCTGCTTCTTTCCATACTACTTTCTCATCTCCACCAAAGAGCCATGAGGCAAAGCTGCCCTCTACTTCAGTGTACCCAACAACCACACCTACCTCTGGGTAGAATACTGCTGCTACTTTAGGTAAGATTATAATTGATCCCACAGCTCCAAGGGCAATGAGTCGACGCGTCCAAGCAAAATGTACGTCTTTCATGCCGTATTCTCTAGCGGTATTAACCGCTCCAGCGCGGAACTCTGACCGTTCCATTAACATCTTTTGATTGGCAATGCGTGCCTTTAATGCTTGACCCCAGATAGACATAACACCGCCTAAGACTGTAGAGCCTAGCATGGTAATTAACTCTAGTGGAAACCCCATTACATTTCTCCTTCTTCTTGAAGAGCATTTGCAAGAGCTTCCATCCTAGTAGCAATACCTCTAGTGGTTGAGTTAGGAGCAGTCGCAGCTTCATAATCAGCATCGTTTAAAAATTCTATAGCAGCTAAGAACCAATCTTCGTCTCTTATTAACTTAGCTGTTTTATCACTAGTCCAGCCACGAAAGACAGACTGTAAGATTTCTATCCTAAGTTTCTCAGAATAAGTGTCATAGTCAGGAAAAATATTTCTACTTCTTCTTATGTATTCTGGAATAAGTTTAGTCTTTAGGTTAACTTCAGCAGCTTTCTCTGTGCTGTACTGACCTTTTACCCCAGTATTATCACCATAATCAATGGCATACTTTTCCTTACCTTGTTCTTTGTAAGCAACAGTCACCCTACCGCTAGGTCTAAGACTGTAATCCTCACGCTGGTGTATAGCTTTGAATGAATAATTTAAACCTTCTAACTCCATAATACGATGTGCTGCGCGGTCTTCCCAAGTGACGGCTGCTGTTACTTCATACGGTAAATAATCCATACAAACTCCTGTGTGTGTGTTTACCTTGTAGCAGACATCGAACCTTTTTCAAGAATAATGTTTGTGGTAGACCTCACGGTGACGTACAGCATGTGTTTTTGACCCCCCCTCCCAATACTAACCTAAATCTATGGCAACCCTAATATCGCCAGCTATCTGTACCTGACTTCTATCTATGGCTTTGTATCCAGCTCTGTCTAGTATGTCTTTGCTAGCTTCTAGCTGCACATACTCACTCTTCGCTCCAGTGGCTAGCTTGGCCACCTGCTGTACCGCCTTCGTAGCATTCAAACCAATAGTTTCCTGCACTCGTGTCATCATGTACTCTTGCACATGCACTAGCTTCAACGCCTTGCTAGCACTCACTCTACCACTATCACCCTTGGCATATCCAGCTATCTTAGCTCCGTGTGTGATGCTACATCCAGTTGCTACAATAGTATCAACTAGGGCTGTCTGTCTTGTAGTTAGTTTCCTTTGTTGGTTCATATGCTTACCTCTAAAGTAACCCCCCTATAATCCCCCCACTTATGACCCATCATTATACCCCTTGTCAACGCACAATGGGCGATTCCTTGCGGACCAGTCTGTCGTATATGGAGCCAAGATGTCTCCACCCTTCGGGCTTCCATCCTTATCGCAAACGGTAGAGCCAATCCCGTTTATAGCTTAATTGCTTCGATCCCTCCGTTCTCCGCAATACGCTGATAATACATAGGCAAAACAAACAAGGACACACTAACAATAACAAAAGAAAGAACGAACAATATAATTAACATAAGATTGATTTGATTTACTATATGTGCATTTGCCAACATCCCTTGTTTGTCATCAACGCACGAAGCACTCGTCAACACACCATGCATCACTCCACTTTGTAATCGCAAGGCCACTCGTCCCTCGAACCTTGCAATCACACAAGCCAGCAAGCTGGAAGTGGAGCAATGTCTGTTGCTTATGTCGATCACATCAGTGGTCGATTAAACACAAACAATGGAGCGACAAATGTCAAACACAAATAGTAAATCAAACCAATCTTCTGAGAATAAAGAAGTAACCTTAAATGAAATCGCATACGAAAATGCAAAAAGATGTATCGCATTTTTTGATAATGAATACCTAGCTGTGAATTATGCTTGGTCTATGTGCAATTCGACTCATTATATGTTAGCCAACACCAAAACTCAGCTAGCAGATACGCGCGCGCAAATCATCTCAAATGAGGTTGAGGGTCAAGAAATGTCCACGATTCAAGAAAAAGCTATCGAGCGTCAAGGATATCTTACGTCTAATTACATGGACTTGGCTATCATTCACAATGCAGATTTAAAAGTTTACCTAGAATTATCAGGTAAACCTTGGGTCAAAGCACGAGCGAAATCAAATCGCCCGACTGGACGCCACGCAAATCTAGAATCGCTAGCGGATCAAATCATTGCTGGCACAATCACAGTATAAATTAACGAGAGGGTGTAAAAACCCTCTCAAAATTTTTTGCTCGCAAGCTCGCAGATAATGGGTCGCTAGTCGCGACACTCCAAGCAAAAGCAAGTAAGGAAGAATAGAAATCTTAAGAGAAGGAAGAAAGAAAATGGCACTAGATAACAATATAATGGCAACAGATTCCGTGTCTGGGGGTATCACACAACTACTGCGCGAACCCCAAAGATGGAGCTTCGACACAGAATTAGTACCCATGACTACTGCAAATGGTTCTGAAATCAAGAGTCACAAAGCACTAATCCGTACTGATACTGAGGAAGTATTAGCAGTACACGGTAATGGATATCATATCATATCACATGATGATGTAGTTAATTCTACCTATGATGCAATCAAAGAAGCAGACATTAGTAGTAACTATGAGTTTAAGGTTACTGACTATGACAGTGGCAGAAAGCTTAAGATAGATATAATATTCCCTGACTTAATAGTTCAACCAGTAGTGAATGATGATATTAGATTCCAGATTCAAGTGTATAATAGTTACGATGCTAGCTGGTCTTTATTACAGCAAGCTAAAGCATTTAGGTTGTGGTGTGAGAATGGATGCACAACACCAAATACTATTAGTCACCAGCGTACCAAGCATACTAAGAATGGATCACTAGGACTAGATGCAAGTACTGAATTAATGAGACAAGGAGCTAGGCAATTCTTTAAAGATAAAGATTTGTGGACTTCATACACCAAGCAGCCAATGACTTGGGCTACAGTAGAGAATTTCTTTAAGTACAATTTAGTTAAGACCACTCATAGATACAAAGATCACAATGAGTTTAACAAGAAGCAGCTTGATAACTTACTTAGTATTCATAGTGAACAGGTTAATCACCTAGGTCACACTGCATGGGCAGCTTACAATACCATGACTCAATGGGCTACTCATACTCAAAGTTGTGCAGTACCAGAGAATGCACAACGTCAACGATCAGATACAATAGCAAAGGCTATGCGTTCTGATAACTGGAGGACATTAACCAATGCCTAAAATTATAGAAAGAATACCAGAACATATACTTGAGTATTTCCTAACGCATATAGCACCTAGTTTAAGCTGGATGAGTGACGTTGATACCCATGTTGAGGGATTGTATATGTACAGGACACCACCAGATTATCACACTGAAGAATTATTCCTTGAGTTGTGTAGAGATAGATGGGAGAGATACAACATGCCAAGGGAGGTAACCAAATGATTACGACAACATTATACCATTCAATATCTGTGACCTATGATGACAAGCTAGGTACACATGAAGCAAGTTATATATGCACAAATCCTGGAGAAAGATTTACTAAATTAAAAATGGGTTATGATAATGCAATAGTAACACACCCAATGATGCAAATGGTACACTACGGTATATTTTATAAAGGATTTCTAGCTAACCATAGATTCAGTAGTTCTAATCCAATGTACGTTAACAGTGCTGGACACTTTAGTAATATATTAAGAGATTCAGTAGAGTACAATGCATACATGGCAGAAGCCCAGTTAAAATTAAAATACCTAGCGATTGCAGATTGGTGGGATATGTATGATACT
>Ga0075447_10001151_pt1 | contig 12669 bp, 12 predicted proteins | sample CoawatmetaG10DNA_FD_72352 | JGI IMG/M metagenome (GOLD analysis project Ga0075447, IMG submission 72352) | Marine microbial communities from the West Antarctic Peninsula - Coastal water metaG104-DNA | ecosystem: Environmental > Aquatic > Marine > Coastal | place: Atlantic Ocean: West Antarctic...
GCATCAGAAAGAATAAATGGAACCTCAACAACAAATAAAGAGATAATAAAAAAAATTAAAAAACGTTGTAATTCTTTATTTATTCCATTGTTTGTCCATAAATATAAAAATATAAAAGGGAAACTAATAATCATAGTGTGTTTAGCTGCAATAGAAAAAGCTAGAAATATTCCAGCAAGCGAATAGTTTCCTCTTTTAATAAGTGACAGTGAATAAACCAATATAGTTACTGGTATAAGATCTAATTGACCATGCCAATAAGTAATAAAAATAACCAAGGGAGAAAGCCAATAAAAAATAATAACTTTTTTCCAGTAATTCTCAAAAATCTGAAGAAGGACTAATAAAAGCAATATATCAGCAGCTATTAAAGTAAGGCTAAAAAAAATATTTATAAAGAAGTCAGTTGCATATAAATTATCAAATAACCACCCAATAATAGTCATCGGTAAATGAACAACAAACATTATAATTCCGTAAGGAAAGGATGACAAATCTCCACCATTTGAAATATGCCCTAACCATGGTGAGATAGATGGATTTTCAATCCAATTTACAATAAATGGAATAAACCATTCTTGCTGAATAATAGGAGTTAAAGTTACTATTAATATAATTTTTAATAAAACCCCTATACGGAATAATTTTTCACTCCATAAATCAAGCCAAATTAACCCCAGAGGTCTGCATACTTGGTGCATACTGCATCTCCTTTAATACCTAATAACTCGAGCTCATTTCTGAATTGTATAATATGACTTTTATCATTCCTCCCTTGGAGCTCAGGAGAAACAAAACATAGCTTAAAGCCAGCTTTATTAAGCCTCAAGACTTCTTTTTTGTTAATTGGAAAATATGAAAAGCAATCAACCCATACCCAATCAATCATTCCAGATAATGAAAACACTGTTTGAATATCTTCATACTCTGAAAGACGCGCCGCACAGCGTTTTTCACCTAAAAGAGAAGTTTTTCTTAAGAAAGGAAAAGACTGATCAAGAAAGAAAAAATTGCTTATTTTATATTGATGCATTAATTTCAAAATTTTTCCCTCAAGCCCCTCCTCTTTAACATTTAAAATTAAAGTACCATGATGATATGATTGTATCCAATCTTCAAATAATTCTCCATCTTGAAAAGGATCATGGTGAAGAATTAAATCCTCTCCATTGGATCGTATATCAATTTCTACTCCATAAATTGATGATGTTTCTTCTAAAATAGCTATTGTGTTTATTCTATGTAAAATTATATTCACTTCATTTCATCTTTTTTTTAAGAGCAATACTATACAAAACTGTTCTTCTTATAAAGTTATACCTTGATTTAAAACCAAAATTCCAATTAGAAATACCATTTATTCTTTTCTTAAATAATACAGGAAATCTTTTTATCACTAATTTTGATTTTTTTGCCATGAAGTATGCATATAAATCTAAAGAAAAATCTTTAGGTGGAGACTCCCAAGTTGAAAAGAATTCACGAGTAAACATAGTAGGTTGCGAATTAATATCCCACATAAACTTGCGTAGCAGAAGAGTTTCAAAAACTGACATACACATAGTAAAGAAAACATCAACTAAAGGACGCTTTTGCCTCATTCCTTTAACAAATAAGTTTTCTGGTTTATAGTTATTTTCAAATAACTTTATTCCTTTAATTACATCATTTAGATCTGTCTGTAAATCTGCATGTGTCCAACAAAGAATTTGACCTTTTGCTTCCGCTAAACCACTTAAAATTCCATATCCATAACCTTGATTTATATTTATTTGAACTCTTTTTATAAAAGATAAGCCAGAAGTTAATTGATCTAAGACAATTGAAGTATCATCATTTGAGCCATTATCAACGATGATAATTTCAATATTTAAATTTGCTTTAGATATCTCTTTACAACTACTAATTAACAAGGATAAATTTTTTGATTCGTTATAACAAGGAATTATTATTGATAAACTTTTCATTTTAAAAATTTCAGATGTTCTTAAATCTACATCTTACTTTCATTTAAGTTTTAAAGTAAGAATTTAGCTTAAATCTCTTTTTAGATTTGCTATTTTTTCTAGATGATTGACTAAATTTTCATAATTTTTTTCATAAGAAAACCTTTCTTCGTACAATGAAGCTAAATTTTCAGATAGTTTATTCTGCAAATTTACGTCTGAATTTAATTTTAAAATTATCTCAAAAAGTTCCTCACCAGAATTTTCTTTATATGTAAATCCGACTTCATAAGTATCAATTAAACTCTTTACCTCTCCTTTAAGTGGAGAAAGTATTGGTAACTTTAAAGAAAGTGCATCAATTATTTTATTAGGTATATTTGCTGTGAAATTATCAGTATTTTTATATGGCGCTATAGTTGCAATACACATCTCTGCAAGAGCCTCTATTTGAGGCCTATTAACCCAACCTGGAAAAACAACATTAGAAACATCCTTGAACATATTCTTAATTTTTTTCGAATCATTGCCATCACCACAAATAATAAATTTAATATTTTCTCCTTGCGCTTGAGCGATCAAAGCTGCTTTTTTTATTGGCATAAATTCAAAAGCTTGTGATAAGCTACCTACAAAACAAATTTTTACGCAGTTATCTATTGTTATATCTATGTTATTCCACCATATTTTTGCATCTAAAAACTCAGAATTAGATACTTTTTGATTTGGAGATGTAAGTGGAAAAACATTATAATATTTTGAGTCATAGTCACCATGAAAATTTTTAATCCAATCTATAAAGCCATTAGACATAGAAGTTACTCCTGTCGAATTAGAAATAGCTTTTCTGGCTAAATAAAAATATGGCCAAAAAATCACGCGGCCTAATATCTTTAGCCCTCGTGGGAATGCATCAATAAATAAGGTGGGCCATTGGTCTTTTATATCTAATATCATAGGAACCGACCTTTTGTTTAGCCAATTGGTTAAAACAAAAGCAGGCTCAATTGGAGGGTATCCAATAAAAGCAATATCAGGAACATTTCTTTCAGTTTTAAGCTTTTTCGTAAAAGCTAGCGCTAACTGTAAATGATCAATCAGCCTTCCTAAACCAATATTACGATTATACCCTCTGCTATGGAGCAATCTAATTTCTAGTTTTTCAGAAACTTTAATTGTTTGATTCTCACCATATCGATGCATCTTTTTTTGATGATAGTAATCAGAACTCCATAAGACTACCTTGTGGCCTTTTTTAACAAGTGAGTTACTTAGATTTATAGCCCTCATAGGCCTTGAATCATCATCATCTATTTGCAATGGTTCACCTGTTTGAAAAATCCATACAACTAAATCTCGACTCATTTTCTAAACTTCATTATTAAATTACTTAAAAATAATTGAGCAATAATCTTAAAAAATGCAATAATTAGATAGGAAGGTCTTGCGTACCATGGAGGAACAGTCATTGCAAATCTAGTTCTAATAATAAGATTATTAACTGATCGGATAGAAAATAAAGATTCAATTTTTTCATGAAAACTTAACACTCTATCCATAGGATTAATTCCTGTTTCTAATCTGCTAACAATGACTACCGAATTTGGAACAATTAAAAGAATATAGCCCATTTTTTTTGCACGAAATGTAAACTCATTATCTCCTCCATATTGAGGAAACGCTTCAAAATTAAATCTATTTTCATTATCAAATACTGAAACTGGATAAATCACCGATCGACCAGTAAGCATGTCAACTTCAACAGGATCAAAACTTTTAATATTAGAATGAAAATTTCCATAAAATGGATGATAAGGTATATTTAGAACCCAAGAGAGCATTCTAGATCCAGAACTCATAACCTCTTTATTTTTGGTATCATCTACGGACAAAGAGCCACAAATGCTGTTTGGATTTTTCTTGGTTGTTTCTATTAAAATCTCAATAGCATCATTTGAAAAGAATACCAAATCATTATTAAGGGACATTATAAAATCATCATTAGATGAATTAGTTAAAACATGTTGGACACCTAAATCCATCGATCCTGTCCACCATAATGATCCATCGCCCGAAATACAAGAAACATCAGGTCGTTCTAATGAACTAACCCACTCTTTAGTTCCATCTGAAGATCCATCATTAATAATATATGCATGCCAGTCACTAAAACTCTGAAGATCTAAAGATTCCAAACATGTTCTGGTAAGTTGCAAACGATTGTGTACAGGAATTATTATGTGAAGCATAGCTTTAAATCTTAATATAATTAAAAATGCATATTTATGAAAATATTTCTAATATTGCTTTAATCAAAAAGGACCATTAAAAGATGGATCTGGAATGTCTTGAGGTATATCTGATTTAGGAAATAAAACTTTAATGTCCAGATTTTTTTTCATCATTTCACTTATTATTTTAGCTATATTGTCAGCTCTTGGATAAAAGTTATTAGCTAAAGCTCTAGTGCTAGGATTTGGAGAATTATTCATACCAATTCTTACTGGGGCACTTAAAAGTTTATCAAACATTGCTTCAGTAATTACCGATACGATTTCTGCACTAACTCCAAATTGAACCCACCCATTATCAGCCACAACAACCCGCAAGGTTTTCGATACTGAGCTTAATATAGTTTCAGTATCTAAAGGCCTAATAGTTCTTAAATCTACAACTTCTACTGAAATACCTTCACTGGCCAATACTTCTGCACACCTAATTGACTCTAAAACCATATATGAATGTGAAATAATTGTTACATCGTTACCCTCTCTTACAATCTTAGCCTTTCCTATTGGAACCCTATAGCCATCAGATGGAACATAGTCAATTGTATTATGCAGCCAGCGATGCTCTATAAATATCACTGGATTATTATCTTCAATACTTGAAATTAGAAGGCCTTTTGCATCAAAAGCATTTGAAGGCATAACAACCTTCAAACCAGGTATATGAGCAAACCAACTTTCCAAACTTTGAGAATGTTGTGCGCCTTGCCCCCAACCCCTTCCAATTACCATTCTTATTACAATAGGAACATTCTGTTGACCTGCATTCATATAAAACCACTTAGCTCCCTGATTTACTATTTGTTCAATTGAAAGAAGTGCAAATTCAACCCTTTGGTGAATCAATATAGGTCTAAATCCATTTAATGAGGCTCCAATAATAATTCCTGTCATTCCATTTTCAGCTAATGGCATATCCATTACCCGATCAGAACCATGTTTGTCTTGAAGACCGGATGTAGTTCCAAAAATACCTTTTGGATCAGGAACCCCCAAACCTATAAGAAGAACAGACTTATCCTCTTGCAAGCAGAAGTCAGTTGCTTCTTTTATTGCATTTGCATAATTTAATTCTCTCATAAAAAGCTTTAATCCTTATAAATATGTTCATTAAGAACACTTTGATCTGGAAAAGGGCTATCTTTAGCAAATTTAAAAGCCTCGTCAATCTCATTAGAGATAACCTCTATATTTTGAATTATTTCATTCATTGTTATTTTTTTTTCTTCAATCATTCTAGACTTATAAGTTTCAATAGGGTCTCTTTTTATCCATTGATCTAATTCACTTTTTTTTCTATATCCAAGATAATCATCATTATTTGGACCACAATGTTCAAGCCAGCGAAATGTATCAAGCTCAATAAATACTGGAGCATTATTACTCTTAATATATTTAACAGCTTCATTTGTTAGTTCTGAGACTTGATCAATATTATTACCATCACCCGTAAAAGATTTAATACCATGACTTTCAGCTAAGGCAGATATCTTTCGACCAGGTGTTTGACGAACATCCAGCTGAGAATAAACAGAATAAAGGTTATTTTCACATACAAAAAGTATTGGTACATTTTTTAAACTGGCAAAATCTAAACTTTCAAAAAAAACACCTTCTTCTGTTGCGCCATCTCCTAAAAAAACTGTAACTATATTACTGCTTTTTTTTAATTTAAAAGCCCATGCAACTCCAACTGCTATTGGAATTGTACTTCCAACTATTGGAACTGCTGCAAAAAAACCACTGTTTATATCCACTAAATGCATTGACCCACCCTTTCCCATTGCGCAGCCAGTTTCTTTACCATATAGCTCAGCTATCATAGATTTTAAATTTCCTCCCTTAGCAAGGTAGTGAGCATGGGCTCGATGAGCGCTCATTACAATATCTTCTCGATCCAAATGTTCACATACACCCACTGCAACAGCTTCTTGACCAATAGATAAATGAACAGGACATCGCATTTCCTGCTCTGGATATAACTCTGCAATTTTCTCCTCAACCATTCTGATTCTTAGCATTGAAAAATACAATTCTTGAGAAGTGCTATTCATTTCATTAAGCCCTAGTTTTAAACTGGTTAATCACACTAATAATTCTTTCTAGATCAATTCTTTCAAGGTATTGATTAACTGGCAAAGTCAAAATTTCTTTAGCCTGTTTTTCAGTAACTGGGAAATCTCCAACTTTATATCCTAATTCTTTTGCAGCTGGTTGAAGATGGATTGGAATTGGATAATGTATAGCAGTATCAATTTCTTTTTTACTTAAATACTCCTTAAGCTCATCACGATATTTACTTTGAACAACAAAAGTATGATAGACGTTATATTCACTATTTTTTTCTTCTGGAATAAATAAATCCCGATTATTAATACCATCAATATATGCTTTTGCATTTACTCTTCTTTTATGAGTCACTGTTTCCAGTTTATCTAATCGATAGTTCAAAATTGATGCTTGAAGATTATCCATCCTAGTAACGCTTCCAAAATGATGAACAATATTTCTATTAGCCATCCCATGATTTCTATACAACCGTGATTTGTTATAAATAATCTCATCATTTGTAGTTAAAAAACCACCATCACCACAAGCATTTAAATTTTTTAATGGGTGAGTAGAAAAACACCCAACATCTCCAATTGAACCGCTAAGTCTCCCTTTATATTTAGATCCAATTGACTGAGCAGAATCCTCAATAACCTTTAATCCATAAGTATTTGCAATATCAATAATTGGATCCATATCACACATTCTGCCAGTTAAGTGGACCGGCATTATTGCCTTAGTATTTTTTGTAATAGCAGCTTCGATTTTAGATGGATCAATATTCTGATCTGGAAGAACGTCTACAAAAATAGGTGTCGCTCCTATATGAACAATTGCAGCAGTTGAGGCAATAAAAGAATTTGGTGGTGTTATAACCTCATCACCTTTTCCAATACCTGATAGAGCAAGAGCTAACATTAAAGCATCTGTCCCACTATTTAATCCACATGCATACTTTGTTCCACAAAGCTTAGCGATATTTTCTTCAAATTTATCTAACTCATCACCTCCAACAAATTGGGCGCTTTCAAGTACTTTATCAATTATAGGTAATAAGTCATCCCGCTCTTCTATCCACTGTTTTTGAAGGTTTACATATGGGATTCTGATATTACTACTTTGCATAGTATTCAGCTACCGTAGAAATGATATAGTCTAATTGCTCTAAGTCTAGATGCTGATCGCAAGGAAAAGTGATAATTTTTTCTACATGTTCATCGGTAACTGGAAAATCTCCATCTTTATATCCTAAATATTCTAGAGCAGATTGTTTATAAATAGGAATAGGATAATGAATTTTGGCCTCAACACCTTTATCAAGGCAATACTTCAGCAGACCATCTCTATCTTTAGCAAAAACAATATAAAGGTGGAAAACTAAACGAAAATCCTTTGGCCTAGATGGAATTTTAATTTCATTGACTTTATGAAGACCATTATCTAAGTACTTAGCATTACTAATTCGTTTATCAGATATTGATTTAGCTTGTGGCAATATCCAGTTTCCCACAACAGCTTGAATTGTATCTAATCTTGAGTTATAACCCATCATTACTACTGTATCTCGATCTTCACATCCATGATTTCGAAGTAACCTTAGCTTTCTATAAACATCTTTGTCATCAGTAACAATAACACCACCATCTGACCATACATTTATATTTTTGAGAGGATGAAGCGAAAAAGCACCAGTTTTTCCCCAAGTTCCAGCATTTCTTCCATCAATCGCTCCTAATATTGATTGACATGCATCCTCTATAATTGGAATATTATACTTTTCCGATAGTTGGCACATTACTCTCATATCAGTCATATATCCAGTGTAATGAACTGGTAGAAAGGCTTTCGTTTTTGCAGTAATCTTTGCCTCTACTAAGTCTGTATCCATACAAAAACTATCATTACAATCTACAAAAACTGGAATTGCCCCAAGCTCACAAATTGGGCCAATAGTCGCAACAAAAGTATTTGCTGCAGTAATAACCTCATCACCTGGGCCAATATTCATAGCCTTTAGAGACAGTTTAATTGCATCAGTGCCTGAATTTACACCAACTGCATATTTAGTCCCAATCAAATTAGCAAAATTTTCTTCAAATTTAGTTAGAGGCTCACCTAAAGTAAAATCGCCAGTAGCAACAAAATCTTTTAAATCTTTCCACAGATCCTCGCAATCATCAAATTGTTGAGGTAGATATGAGTATCTAACTTTCATATTAGCTTAGCTCCAAGGAATTCATTCTTTTAATATTAAAATACATTTCATTGTCTAGAGAGTTTGGTAATAAATCTTGGTCAAAAGCTTCACACAAATCTTCTACAGCATCTTGAATTGTATATTTAGCTACAAATCCAAGCTCTGCTTTAATCTTTTCAGAAGAGACGTGATAAGAGCGATTATCATCAGAATGAGAAGTTATAAGCTTTACATCATCGCCCACAGTATTTTTCACAGTTTCTGCTATGTCTTTAACTGAATGATTCTCATATCCTGCATTGTAAATCTTTCCAGCAATCTTTTCTTTTGGCGCCCTCAGTAAAACCATATAAACCTCAACCATATCTTTAATGTGAATATTTGGACGAAGTTGCTCTCCACCAAAAATTGAAATCTCTCTTTTATGATAGGCAAGATTAGTAAGAATATTTACAACCACATCAAGACGTTGTCTTGGAGAATAGCCACAAACGGTAGCTGGGCGAATGGTAGTTGTTGTAAATTCATCTGATTGATACTCTGCTAAAATTTTTTCACAGTCTGCTTTAAATATAGAATAATCCGTAAGAGGCTCTAACTTCATTTCTTCATGGACATTTGGCTCGTTTTTGATTCCATAAACACTAGACGAAGAAGCATAAAAAAATCTTTTAATATTAGCATTCTTTGAAATATCGACTAAAGGCCTGAAGGCATCTAGATTTATGCTTTTTCCTAATTCAGGATTCATTTCAAAGCTAGGATCATTTGAGATACAAGCTAAATGAATTACAGCATCATGTCCAGGTATCAAAGTTCTTAACAAATCTTGATCTCTAATATCACCTTTAACTGTATTTAAATTGGCATGTTTTGGTAAAACATGTTCTCCATAAATCATCAGATCTAAAACTGTGACTTTAAAACCCTGCTCAAGTAAATGAGGAACCATTACAGCACCAACATAACCCGCACCACCTGTAATAAAAATATTTTTCATCTATTTAACCACCCAAAAAAATTATGCTGAATACTCTCTGCTACCAATTAAAAGATCAACAATTGTTAAAAGCCAAACTTGATGTGCACTTTCAATAAAATTATATGCTTTACTATCGATCCAAAGATTTTCATCACCAAGAAGGCTAAGAGGGTTTTCTTTAGTAAACCCAGATAGGGTAATAACTGAATGAAACTTTGAATCTCTTGCAGCAGAAACTGCATTGATGATATTTTTTGAAGCACCACTAGAAGATATTGCTATTAATACATCACCTTCTTCTCCATAAAATTCAATTGTTTTCTCAATCCAGTGCTCAAATCCATAATCATTAGCAAAACAAGTTATAAGATTAGCTTCATTGAAATTAAAACATCGAAGCCCAGTATTTTTTGTTAAATCAACACTTATATGACTTGCTATTGAAGCGCTACCTCCGTTACCAAATATAAAAATTTTTTTATTTTTATTTTTAGTTTCTAGCAGAATATTACGAATAGAAATTAGTTGTCTAACTAAATTATCATTTGGCTTTAAAAAACCTGATAAATCTGTTAAATAGCTATTAATAAATTGATGATCAGACATATAATTATTTTAAAGAATGTGAAATTGTTTTTAATAACTTTAATTTGCTTACAGGAAAACTATTTCCAATAGTTTCAACCGACTGTGCAGCAGCAATAGAAGCAATAAATAAGGCTAACTCATCATCCATTTTATTGAATAGTCCAATTGAGAGAATCGCTAATAAAGCATCCCCAGAACCAACCTTATCCACTACTTTTGATGCAAAACCTGGACATTTTATTTCTTCCTGGTTGTCATCAATTAAAAATGCTCCATCTTTACCTTGGGTTACTGTTATATTTTTAGCATTAATTATTTTTTTAATTTTAACAGCTAATTCCTCTAGATTACCATCACGCTGACGCATTTCATGTCGTAGTTCATTAGCATTAATTATTAATGAATTTATATCATGGTACTTTCTGATGTTATGAGTTCCAATATTAGCAGCATTAACTTGTGCATTAAGACTAATAAATTTATCCATATTTGAAATATGTTCAGCAATCCTAGGTGTAATAATCCCATGACCATAATCTGAAACAATCACCAAATCATTTTGTTCAGCAAGACTATCAATTGCTCTTAAGAATTCATTTTCTTCACTTTCAGTAAGAAAATTATCATTAATAGAATATACACCTAATATTTTTTTTTGGTCAATATCATCTACAAACCTCCTTTTTAATATAGTTGGTGATTTACTTTTAGTTAAGAAATTAAGCTTGATATTCTCTTCAACACTTTCTTGAATAAATGATTTATATTCTTTATTTTCACCAAGAAAACTAAGTACAGAGACCTGTCCACAAAAATCACTCAAGTGTCTAGCTATTGCTAATACTCCACCTAGATATTCTTTAGTATCAAGATCCCGAAGAACAAGTACTGGCTCTTTGCCTGATTTACCCAATGCCTCACAAAATACATATTGATCAATTATTGTTTCACCAATAACAAGAACTTTTAGTTTATTAAAACCCTCTATGCTTGATTTAATCTGTTCAAACTCATATTTTTGAGCTAACTTTTGAACAAAGGATGATTGCTCTTGAGAATATATATCACTATACTTATTTAAAAGGCTACTTGAGCTAAACGTAATATCATTTGTATATTTTACTTTTCCACCTTCAGAATAAACTGCTTCCTCCTCTTCAGTTATTTTTCCTGAAAGATCATTTGACTTATCTTGATAATCAGGTCCTTTAACATATATATTAGGCTTAATGATTTTGATAATCTCACATGCAGTTGGCCAATTATTACGAACAACAAAATCAATATTTTGTAATGCAGCTAAAGCCTCTAATCGGAGCGAGGTAGAGAATGCTGGACGACCTGGGCCCTTGTTAACATATTGGTCTGGAGTAACTGATACAATTAAAACATCTCCAAAAGCTTTTGCCTCTTCAAAATGCTTAATATGTCCAATATGAAGAAGATCAAATACACCATGGCAATGAATTATACTTTTGCCATTTGATTTAAGCCTCTCAATAATCTCTGCTAACTCAATCAGGTTTATAATTTTATTTTTCATAATTCAACTTAAGTATTTGAACCAATTTTCTGTTGCTTTGGCTATTGACTTATCGTCCCATATTGGAGCGTCATTCCAATATTCTAAATTCTCTAAAAGAATATTAACCCCATGCTCAAAACTTACTTTAGGGCTCCATTTTAAAAGCTTCTTGGCTTTAGAGATATCAGCCCAAGTAGAATCCGGCTCTCCAGGTCGCTTCGGAATATATGTGACATCACCCCCTAGTAAATCAACTAAATGATTTATGCTATAAGTTTTACTTGAGCCAATATTTATAGATTCTCCAGAAATATTGCTTTTTGCAGCAAGATAAATTGCATCAACTACATCACTTACATAGGTAAAGTCACGTGTTTGTTTGCCATCACCAACTACCGTGAAAGGCTTACCTGATATCTTCTGCGCTAAAAAAACACCAAAAACAGCACCATAAGTTCCAGAAGTTCTTGCTCTAGGCCCATAGACATTAAAGAACCTTAAAGATATAGCTGGTAATTTATACAATTGAAACCAGTGCATTACAAGCTGCTCACCAAGGTTTTTTGCTAAAGCATAAGGGTATTGAGGGCGTATCTCTGCTAACTCTTTAGTTGGATACTCATCAGGTATACCATAGCAAGAAGAAGAGGCAGTATAAATTATTTTCTTAATATTGTGCTTTCGACACGCCTCTAAAACATTTATTGTTCCAGTAACGTTAGATTGAAAATAATCCTTAGGATTTTCTATAGATGGCACTATGTCTGCCAAAGCTGCTAAATGAAAAACCCAGTCAACACCTTTGAATAATGCCTCAATTTGACTTGAATGAGTTATATCAGCCTTAATAAAAGAAAAATTAGATTTATCTTTTAATTGTTTAATATTACTTAATCTTCCAACACTAAGGTTATCTATAACAATTACTTCATAATTAAGATTGATAAAAAAATCAGCCAAATGACTACCAATAAAACCACATCCTCCTGTTATCAATACTTTCATAATTTAGCTACTTATTAAAAACAAGAAATTTAATTTATTATAAATAACTTAATAAAGTCACTCACAGTTTCAACAAAATATAACTA
>Ga0075447_10001155_pt1 | contig 12655 bp, 12 predicted proteins | sample CoawatmetaG10DNA_FD_72352 | JGI IMG/M metagenome (GOLD analysis project Ga0075447, IMG submission 72352) | Marine microbial communities from the West Antarctic Peninsula - Coastal water metaG104-DNA | ecosystem: Environmental > Aquatic > Marine > Coastal | place: Atlantic Ocean: West Antarctic...
CAATGCGGGCACAACGTATGGCGACGCTCTTGCCTTCGGTGCCTGCGGAAGCGTCAGCCGTATTTTAGTCAATGGTACCAGGGTCCAGCCAGGACCACGATCAAACAGCTATTTGGGCAAAGGACATATGACCACTCGCCATAAGGTAAGCTGCCAGCCGCGGAGACGGATCGAGTACGTCATAAACAAACGGCGGGTGATCTCGAGAACGCCTCGAGCTACTTGAGTGTCGGTTATCCGGTCAGCCTCGCCGGGCTGCTGGGGCAGCTATCGGCCAGTATCAAACGTGTGGCACAGCCTAAGCGCCTTAACCTGCTTGATCAGATCAAAGCAGCAATGCGGCACCTGCGACCGCTGCCAGTATGCCAGCGATGACCGCCACCTTGCGCCTCTGTTGCCTTTTGTAGGCGTGATATGCCGGTATGCTGAGATACCAACGAGCACCTTCGGGCTTGATAATTCCTGCCGTCGTGTATTCGCGGAAGAAACTGCGCTGGATCGAACCCTTAGGCTCGAACAAGATGGCCTCGGACGGCCGAACCGCGTCGGCGCGCATGAAAGCGGTTACCACTGCCTGCTGATCGAGCGCGACCGCGGCGGCTGCTGCTGCCATTATGAAATCCCCTCCGAATCGAACGTGTCAGGTGTCGCTCTACAAACCGTCGCTTAAGTTGGCCCAAGGAATACGGCAAGCCCGCCAGCGCCCGCGTCAGCACGGCAGCTAACCGCGACTATTTGTCATTCAGCCCATGCTTAGGCAGGTCGCATCTTACAAATCCACGGACTGTTCGTTTCCTGCTCGCGTGAGCGGATCCACTTGTATATTGGACAACACACTTCGCTACCATGCGCGAAATACCTTATACCCGCCGAGGGAGTGGATCGTGACGTCCTGTTGAAAATTGGTTTGTCGGTGGATGTCGAGTGGCGCTGAGCGCCGTCGGCCTGCGCAACTGAGCGAGAAATGTCCTGCGCATCGCAAGAAAACAGGACGACGCATCACTGCGCCGTCCTATTCCCACCACCGTAAAATCGGTTGCCCTCATCTCGGTCGACAGCGCCATCATAGCGTATTTTCGGGTGCCGCACATTAAAAAAAGTGAAACGCTGTATCCATGTCAGCGCACGAACACACTGGAGCGCTTTGCAGGAGCGGCCCTGCCCGGGAGAGGCGCGACGAGCGGGTTGATTACTTCCTCCTGGCTGGGCTAGACCTACTAAGCGCAGGGGCGCTCCGCGATGGGTGGATTGCCCATTTTCCGACCATGCCCAGGCTGCGTGCTCGGATAGCTTCGCGGGGGTACATCGCCTCGTTGCGGAGGTCGCCGAACGGTCCGTCGACCGCATCGATTTTGGCTGCGCGTGCCGCCATCGTGATCCGCCGCCAGGCATGATTAAAGATATCGCCGGGATAGTGGAAATCGCTGATGAGCGTGATGCTCAAATCGCTGATCTGCGGATGGTGCCTTCACTGAAAGCCTGATTTGGCGCTCTCTGCAAGCCAAATCGGGCGAAGTCGCACGCCTATCATTGACCGTTGAAAGTAACGACGAACCTTTATTGATATTGCCAAGCCGTATCTTGCTTGGTCGATCGCTTTCGACGGATTTGAAATGATTGATCGTAAATGATCGACTTAGCTACTCGCAGAACTTGGACGCCGACCCCGCTCGATCCGACGACCGCGCCTGTCGGCGTTGTGGTCAAGAGACACGGGTCACGTCACGAGCGCTCCTCCAGCGCCAAGTATTTCGCCGATGCACTTGAACAGCTCGTCCATGACGACCGGCTTACCAAGGACCCTGTCGGCGCCGGAGCGCAGGCAGCGGGCGGTGCCTGGCCCCAAACCCTCCGCGGTGATGACGACGATCGGAAGCCGAGCCTTCGCGTCGCAGCGCCCACGGATGCGCTCTATAACTGTATGCCCGTCCATTCCGGGCATCCGCAGATCGAGTAGAACGCAGTCGAAGTCATTGGCGTCGAGCTGCGCGAGGCCGTCCTCGCCGTTGGCGCATTCGTCGGTAACTCCTCCGGCCACGTTCAGCATGTCGCTCATGACCCGTCGGTTGAGTGCGTCATCCTCAATGCAGAGAAAGCGCAACGGCTGCATCATGACGCGAGCTGCAGTCGATTTCGGCCATCTCGTTTTGCATGGTAGAGCGCCGCATCCGCGCTTCGTATCGCGTCCTCGGCGCCACCGACGTCGATCAAGGCGACCCCGCCGCTCACGGTCACGCGAACCGGCCGCCCGTCGACCATAATGACCATCTTTTCGATGGCATTTCGTAGCCGTTCGCAGACGACCATAGCCTGCTCGAGCGAAGCATGCCGGAGAAGGACGGCGAACTCCTCGCCCCCTATGCGGCTTACGACGTCGCCACCCCGCACGGTCGTCATAGCGATGCGTCCGAATTCGCGCAGTACTCGGTCGCCCGCTTCATGCCCATGGCAGTCGTTCACCTGCTTAAAATGATCAAAGTCGAACATGGCTACACACCCGAACGAGCGCTCCGGGTGGACGTGTCTAACAAGTCTTTCGAGTTCCAGCTTGAATGCCCTGCGGTTGGGAAGTTGGGTGAGGGGATCCGTCAGCGCCGCATGGAACAGCTGCGTCTCCATTACTTTGCGGTCGGATATGTCGCGAAGCACGCTGACTACGCCTTCAACGACCCCGGCGTCATCGCGCACCGCACGGCTGTGGGTTTCGAACCATCGTTCCGCGCCGCTCGCGGTGACCGCCCTGTATTCGAAACTGACCATCGCGCCACCACCGCGCAGGGTCATGACGTGCGACCTTGCCGCCGATGCGCGATCCTCAGCCACCACGAGCAGCGCAGCGTTCCGTCCCACCAGATCCGAAGGCTCGAACCCGCCCAGTTGCGCTATCGAGGGCGAGACGAAGCGGACGAGACCATGGACGTCGAGATTCAGGATGATGTCCGTAGAGTTGTCGGCGAGCATTCGGTATCGCGCCTTGCTATCCCGCAACTCGCTGATCAGGTTGCTACGCCTTGCCAGGTCGGCCGAGATCGGCAGCACCGCGAGCACCGTCGCGGCGAGGTAGAATTGCAGGAACTGCATGTGGTCGCCCATGGTTCCATGCATCAGGCTGATCGGTCCCGTATTGCATAAGGTAAAGGTGAACCCGATGATCGTCAGCAGGATGACTGACGAGGCGGCGGCGAGCGACCCGCCGCGGAACGTGGCGAAGATCACGGGAAGTAACGGCAGGAACAGGAGCGGCATTCTGTTCTGGGCGAAGACGGCGATGCTGACGCCGACGACGAGCAGCAGCAGGACCGCAGTCTTCGCCGCACGCCTGTGGGTCATAGCTCGGATCCGCTCACCGAGATCTTTTCTGAAGAGAAGGATAAATACGGGCGTGAATGTCAGCGACCCAAGAGAATGGCCCGCGAACCATCGCGGGTATGCGGCCGAAAAGTCCGCGCCGACCACCATCGTCGCGACCGACGCGCCGCCGACGCCGCTCGCGGCGGGCGCTACCATCCCGGTTGCAAGCACGAAGCCCGCGAGCCAGCGCGTCGACTCCAGCGGACGCTCCGGTATCTGGATAAGCCTCAGCACCGAGGCAGCGATGACGGCCTCAAAGAGATTGACGAACGACAGCGGAATTGCCGCGGCTACACCAAGCCCGAACAGCGCGGTTACTGCCACATTCGCACTTCCGCACGCCAGGAGATGGGCGGGCCAGGCGCTTGGTTGCAGCGTCGTCAGCCTCGCGATCAGAAGTGCTGTCGCAACCCAAATGAACGCCACTCCACCGTCGAAGCGGGTGGTCGAAACCGTCACTGCTGCGAGGATAAAATAGCCCGCGGACGTGGCGATGACTGATTTTATAGCGATCTGGATTGGTGTTTCGCCGATCATACAATCGGCCTACGCCCAGAAGGTAAAGATGATGCTTCGGGGGCAGTCGACACTTCGCTCTGCCATAGCGGCACCAGAAAGATCGAAGTAAGCTCGGAACTGCGGTGCCGGAACGGCGTCACCTAAGGCTTCAGCGGCGCCCAATGCCTCGGTATCGATGAGCCGCTCGGAAAAGCTCGGCGCCTGTGTCTGCAGATTTGGTATCAGCAGGAACCGCCCTGAAGCTCCGTCTGGCCCGGTCGATTTGCGCGGTCACTGGATCTCAGGGTGAGCCGCGCCGGGTTTGCCGGAGGCTCCAAGTCCTCATATGAGGTTTTTAGGGTCAAGCGGTCATCACGCGGACACGTCCTTTTTCATTCGGCATCCAAGGTCTGGGCCTGATCGCATTGTAACGGCCCGGTACCCGAGCCTGGACAACCTCATCCAGACTCCGGCCTCGCTGCAGCGCCAAGACCGGCGGTAGATCGTAAGCGTCCGGTGAGGGTGTCGGCCTATGCTGGGAGGTAATTCCACGGGAACAGATCGTCGATCTACCGGGCGGGATAGTCGGCGATGCGCGCGATGGTGTCTGTGAGCCAAGCCTCTGGATCGACCCCATTGAGCTTGGCGGTCTCGATCAAACTGTAGATGGTGGCGGCGCGATGGCCGCCCTGGTTCGAGCCGGCGAACAACCAGTTCTTACGACCGACGGCGATGTCGCGCAGCGAGCGCTCCGCCGCGTTGTTGTCGATCTCGAGCCCACCATCCTCGACGTAGCGGGACAGTGCTGACCAGCGGGTGAGCGCATAGCGGATCGCGACCGCGAGGTCGGAACGCCGCGCCAGCTTGGGGGCGGTCGCGTCGAGCCATTTGCGGAACGCGACCAGCAGCGGTCCGGCTCTGGCTTGGCGCTCGCATCGTCGCTCGTTGGGCGGTCGACCCCGCACGTCCTGATCGGTCGCATAGAGGCCGGCGATGTGGTCCAGCGCCTCGCGAGCGGTCGCCGATCCGGTTGCAGCCTGGACATCGAAGAACTTGCGCCGGACGTGCGCCCACCAGGCGACTTCGGCGACGCGCTCACCATAGAGCCGATCGAAGCCGGCATAGCCGTCGGCGTGAAGATCGCCTTCGGAACCGAGCGAGGTGCGCGGCCGGAGGCTCGCCCTTGCGGTCGGGTGCATAGCGGAACAGCACGGCTCGCGGTGCTACGCTGCCATGCCCGCGCTCGTCGCGCACATGCGTCCATAGCCTGCCGGTGCTGGTGCGCCCCGCGCCGGGCGCAAGCACGGGCACCGGCGTGTCGTCGACGTGGAGCGTGGACCCGCCCATGACGTGGCGCTCGAGTGCGTCGACCAGCGGGTCGAGCAGGCTGGCCGAACGCCCGACCCAGTCGGCCAGCGTCGAGCGCGCGAGCTCCACGCCGTGCCGGGCATAGATCCCTGACTGGCGGTAGAGCGGGAGATGATCTGGGTATTTGGATACGAGCACGTGCGCGAGCAGTCCGGCACCGGGTCTGCCGCGCTCGATCGGCATAGAAGGTAGCGGCGCCTGCACGATGCGCTCGCACGACCGACAGCTAAGCCTCAGCCGGACGTGGCGTGTGACCCGGAACGAGGCCGGCACATAGTCGAGCTGCTCGGTCACGTCCTCGCCGGTGCGTCGCATGGCACCGCCGCAGTCGGGACATGTGCAGGGCGGCTCGTGCACCACGTCTTCGCGTGGCAGGTGGTCGGGGAGCGGCTGGCGATAGGGCTTGGCGGCATCGCGCGCACGGGCAACGGCCGGTGCGACCGTGGCGGCGGCTTCCGCCTCGGCCTCTTCGAGTCCGAGCTCCAGCTGGTCAGCCTCGCGGGTCAGGCGCTTGGACAAGCGACCGAACGCCATGCGCCGAAGCTGCGCCACCTGCATGCGAAGCTGCTCCAGCTCCACATCGACCGCAACGAGCATGGCCTTGACGAGGCCTACATCGTCGGGCAGCGAGGCGGCGTCCAGCAACACGATCGCTTATATCAGAACGGCGCCGCCCATGCACGCAGGAACGGCGCAAAACCGTGCTCTTTACGAAGCCAGCGTTGGCTGCGACGAGCGGATCGGATGCCGCCAGTCGACCCCTTCGAGCAGCATCGACAGCTGTGCCGGCGTGAGCACGGCGACGCCGTCGGCGGTCGCCGGCCAGGTGAACCGGCCACGCTCCAACCCCTTGGCGCGGAGCACCAGACCCTGACCGTCTAACCACACCAGCTTGACCAGATCGCCGCGCTTGCCTCGGAACCCGTACACCGCTCCGCCGAACGGATCCTGGCGAAGCCGCTGCTGAACGAGCGCCGCCAACCCGTCGAAGCCCTTAAGCATATCCGTGACGCCAGCTGCCAGATACACCCGGACGCCGGCCGGCGGGCCGATCATCCGAACGCGGCCAGCACGGCCTTCAGCACCCGCGCGTCGATCGGTGGTGCAAGGCGAACGCGTTGCCCACCAGAGCAGATCACCTCGACCACTCCTGGTCCAAGCGGCTCCGGCTGCGTAGCGGCACCGGCGCTCGCCACCTCCACCGGCACGAACGCAGGCGCCGGCAGCTGCGGTGCCTCGACCGGAATACCGTCGCGAAGCAGCACGCGCCGCCAGCGATACACCAGCGAAGAACAAACCCGGTAACGCCGCGCGACATCCGAAACGCTCGCCCCAGGCATCATCGCCTCCGAGACGATCCGCGCCTTGTCGTCATCGCTAAACCGCCGACGCGGCGCCGCCCCGCCCGTGCCAGAACCATCAATAATCATCATAGCCATAGTGCCGCACCAGTGCTTGCCACAGTGCCGCACCTGTGGCCTGCGGATCACACCTACCGCAAGGCGGAGCAGACCGGACGCTTACGGTAGATCGTGTTCCAGTTGCCGTATTGGGTTGGCAGGTCGCGCTAAGGCGTGCCGCAGCGAAGTCGCCAGAGGATGCAGTTGATGATCGAACGGTTCTCTTCGGGCGGTCACCCAAGGCGCACGGCTGGCCGCGTCAATCGGCAGCAAGCCTCACAAAATACGCAATTCCGCTTCGCTCAGATCGCCCCAGGTCAACCCCGCCTCCAAACGGAAGGCTTGGGTCAACTACCGTATATTGCGTCAACCAATTTGTTCGCGCTGCCTAGAAGTTTACTCGTCCTTCCTACTGTAAGATCAGCTTGTCGAACGTCGCGTCCGAGATTGCCCGGCGTAGCCGCAGGTTCTACTGCCCCTGAATGCGCCGGGCCTGATCGGTCTTCAGTCGACCATATTCCTTGCGCCAGCGACAATAGGTCTGTTCGGTAACAGCGATCCGCCAAAACGCATCCCCTGTCGTGCTACCCTGCGCAAACACGATCTCCGCTTCGCGCAGTTTGCCAATGATCTCTACCGGCTTGTGCCTCTTGCCCATTTTTAAACTCCTTCATGATCCAAAATAACAGAAATTTTGAATCATGAAGGGGGCATATCCAAGCGAGATCAACTCAGGGAGATGGTGCCAAACTTTAACTCGGTTCGATCTTGCTCGTTTGCGCAGCCATGAGGTGACCGAGGGCCGAGAAGTCGAGCCGCGCAGGTACGTACTGCCCGGCGCTATACGGACTGACGGCGGCGGCGCGCATCGACTGGGGGAGCTTTGCGAGCCAGTTCGCATGCAACCTGGCGCGCGCCGCGGGGCCACACCAACCGGGTACGGTTTGACCACGCCGCGCTTCATGACGCCAGACGCGCGTTGTGACGATGAGGTGCGCATGCGGTGGAACGGTTGCTTGACCGCCAGCATGCGTCTTGGCGTGGATCGACCATGCGACCGCGGGACCATGGGCGGCAATACTGCGGAGAGCATAATCGCGGGTCATGGCGATCCAAGTATCAGGGCCTTCATTGGCAGGGAGCGTCACGACGACATGCCAGGCGCGGACATCATCGGCGGCGAGGTGATCCGTAGATTCGTCGAGTTCGCGCCAGATGCGGCCGGGTTCTTCCGCCCAGCAGGGATGATTTGCTGGAAGCTCGAGCCCGTGAGCGACGAGGTCGTCGCGGTTGCTGTAGTCGATTTGACCGCGGTCGTCGGCCCCGACCCCGCGCGTGATATATAGGTAGTTGGCCATCGCACTGGCATGTGTGCAGCGGCGATCGCCGCTCATTTGGTGCCAGCCTGCTTTCGAGACGGGCCGGATGCTGACGGGGCGGCGATCGTGCAACGGAAAATTTGTCATGGCGTTCATGTGAATACTCCTTGAGTAGGGTGTGCCGCGCCGAAGTTCTGCAACAGGGCCAGCCCCGGCACGCTTGGCGGATTTCTGATTTGGGAGATTGGCGAGTTCGGCGCTCGACGATCAGCCGGCTTGCCGGACCCCGGCCGCATGCTCACGAAACGCCGCAAGCGCACGGCGGGCAGGATGCTCATGATCGTCGAAGTCGCCAAAGCTGTTCGTCCAGCAGGCCCAACCCCTCGCTGCTTCCCGCATCATCGTGCGCTCGGCCTCTGCGGGATCGGGTAGCAATGCTGCTGGAAGCTCAGGCACGCATGGCGGATGCGGGGCGGGGCCACAGAGGCACGGCATTGCGGTTACTGGGGTCTGTTTCATGTGCCACGTCATCGATCGTGGCAGGTCACGCCAACGGCCATCCGGGTCTGCAATCGCGGCAACTGTGCGGGGGTGAAGAGCCGGGTCTATCAATGCTGCAAGGCGTCGCGTCACCGGCCACCAACTGTCCCAGCTGATGATGACACCCGACTGAGGTATCCGCTGTTCCAGCCAGTAAAGCAGTGCAGGTATGTCGCCATCGCGCAGGACCTGTGCATTGCTGGCGAACCGATAGCCTTCCTCCTGGGGCGTGGCAGTGAACAGGCCGACCCCAATCAAGGCACGATCGTCGGGCTGGTGGCACATCTGGTAACAGGTCGCGACGGTTCGCAGGACGATGGCGGTGGCGATAGGTTCGAAGCCACGCGGTTCGATGGTGTCGAGAAGCATGATAGTTTCCTTGTTTATTTGAGGTTGGGGTTCCGCTGCGGAGGGGCTTCGGCTCGGCGGCGCGGATATGGTCGACCAGCTGGACGGTCAGAGCTGAGCCGACGGGAGCGCTTCCAGATGGACGGCAGCAGCGGGAAAATCGGCTGCGCGGAGCCAGTTGGCGAGGTGTGTCTCGATGACCTCGTGGACCCGGAAGCCGAGGCTCGACCTCGCCGCGATTTGGTGCATGGCAAGGCGCCACACGGCGATTACATCGAGTTGCAACGTGTCGACGATCTTCTCTCCGCGACCGGTACACCAGCCAATGAAGTCACGGGCAGGATCGGGCGTCGCGCACGGGATGGACAGCTCCGCACAGCACTCGCCGAGCGTGATCGGTTCGCCATCCTTATCGGCGCCCAGATCAATGATGGTCCGGCCACGGCCGCCCAGATTGCGTACGGCAGCGGACAAGCGCGCTCTCGGCAGTGTCTTGAGTAGACGAACACTTTCCTTCAGCTCGAAGCCCGCGAGTGTGGTGCGATCATCGCCAAGCCGGGTCTCGAGCCAGCTGATCAAGCCTTCGCCTGGGTCCTTGGCGGTAAGCACGGCTGTATGGAGCGCGAAGGTGACGATGCCACCCTGGATAGAGCCGCTGAACGTCGCCGCACCGATGATTTGCGGGTTTGAATTTTCGAGTTCGTGGCCGACGTCGAGCCGGGCAAAACAGACGGCAGTGATGACATGAGATGCGTTCATGAGGGATGGTCCCGATGGCGCGCGATGCCGCGCGCCGCGTCACCGGTCAGGGCGACGAGGTCGACGGCATGCACATTGCGTGATCGCTCCGAATGGAGCAGCGGACACCGTCTTCGAGCGACACGAGACGGTGGAAGAATCCTGGGGCGAAGCTGACTTTCGCCACCTTCCTTTTCCTTTCCCCTGGATCCTTCACTTCGCCTTCTCTTGAAATCTTCGCGACGGGCTGATGCCCGGTGCGGCTGCGCCTTTTCGTTGCTGCTGCTGGTTTTGCAGGCTCAAGACCGGCGGCTACGCAGGTGTTGCGCATCTTACTTTTCCTTATCGTATGGCTGATCCGGTCCGCACACCCGTTGGTCCATCGTGTGGAAGCGCGACCGGTGCGATGAGGCCAACCAAACCTTGGCCGTCGCTGGATCTACTGTTTAGTTCTGCCACGCGGCCGGAGGTTTCCCCGCGTACGGGAGGTTTTTGAAAAAGCGGAACCAGATGACCGTTTCTGATCCTTTTTGACGTGTTCGGCGCGTTTCGTAATAGGCTTTGCAGCCGCTGCGCGGTCGATCAGTTCAAGCAAGACGGCCGGGTGATCGCCGCAGTCTTGCGCCGCTTGCAAGGCGCGCAGGTGAAGATCGTCGCAACGTTTCTTGCGCGTCACTGCGGCCTTTCCTGCTTCGCTGTTCTGCGCCGTGTCGAGATAAAAGTCGGCCTCGTCCTGCCAGCGTAAGAACATCGCCTTCAGGGATGCCGGCATGGTAACCGGAACCACCACTGCTCGCACGGACCCGCCGCCCGCGGGTGCCAGCTTGCGTTCGATCTCCGTCACGCTCTGCGCGACAGAAGCGAGACATTCGACCCGCTCTTCCTGCTGTTCGCGGTATGCGATGGTGAGCATTTCCTGGGCTCCAGGATGCAGAAGACGCATAAGGTTTGCGTCGCTCCAGCTAATCACTTGGCGGATGTCGGGAACGACAATATTATCGACTTGGCTGAGTACCGGCGAGGTGTCTGATGGGGCGATCATCTCCCGGAAAAGCGCGTCCCCCTGCGTCCATCCAGCACGCGCCGCCACTGCGCCACGCGCACCATATCTGCCGGCTTCGTAGCGCCACATGCCGTTGGAAATCTCGCTGGGCCACGCTGCGCCAGGTTCGTAAACGGTCTCCAGAAGCTCCCCAATCTGGCGGCGCACAGTGGGGTGCTGCATGTACAGCGCGAAGCGGTCGGCGAACGCTTGGTCACCGCGGGCAAAAGCGGGGGTATGACGTCTTCCTTTTGTATCGAGCTCCCAGCGCAGTATCGTTGGATCCTCTCGTATCGCGAGCAGGAACGCCGCATATTCCGGTGTTGGGTTCCCGTGATCACCTTTGAGAAAGAGCGATCGGTCGAGAAGATTTTTTCGCCGCGCGGCGAGTTTTGCTCGCTCCTTCTGCTGAGCTTGTCGCAACTGGATGAGCAGCATCGCATCACGCACCCCTGCAACGTCGGGCCGCTGCGCAGGCGGAGCGGGAAGCGTGGGACCTGCAATCTTGCGCCCGGTGTTCGACCTGCTGGCGCCGTCCAGTTCGATGTCGAACGGGACTATTGGTGTCGATGGGCGGGGCACCTGTGTGCGCGCGGGCGCACGCACGGCCGCCTTTGTCTCGGCCAAGCCACTGGATCCTGTGTCAAGAGTGGCCAGGCTATGCTTTGCGTCAAAGAAGGGGCGGGGGGGAGTCGCCTCGGCCAAGCCCGGCGTTCGTTTGATGCGGTCGGATTGTCTCTCAATAGCGGGGCGCGGCAGAGCGCGGCGAGCACCGTTTATGCTCTTTGAAACCGGGATGGCAACGATGTCGGGGCGCGCCAGCGCCCGCCGCTTTTTTGCGGTCGGGCCGGCCAATTCGATTGGGCGTGAGGCGGCTTCGAGGACCTCGCTTTTGAGAACCGGCACGGTGACTTCGATCGGCCGCGGGGTCATCGCAAGCTTTTCCTTAAACCACCGAAGGCGTAGCGCAGCATACCGTTTGAGGTTGTCGGCGATGATGCGGATATTCTCTTCAACGACCCCGACATACTCGCCACGCCGATAGGCTTCGGTCTGCTCGCGACCGACCTTCTTCGTCGGTTTCAGCGACAACCCGCGTTCCTGCATCGACAGCGAAGTATAAATGTGATGCCGCCCTTCCTCACGGCTGACCTGGGTCATTGTGTCTGCAACCACGGCGCGAAGGAGGCGTATGCCGATCGGTCTGGAAAGGTCGGTGCGAAGCTCGGTCGCGACCTCCCAATCAGATCCCCCAGCATAGCGCATCGGCCGGAACCCGGCTTGAATATGAGCATGGTAATTGCGCTCGTCGCTATGTGGATCGGGCGGATGGACAGCTGCCGCATATGGCAGGCCGTGACGACCAAAAAATTCCTCGCACACTTGGTGTACGATGCTGAAGCGCGCGTCCGCACTGATGTCCTTGGGCAAGCGCACGATGACCCGTATTTCGATATTGGCGTTGGCGCGGCTGGCGCGCGCGACATCCTCCTTGAGGTCCATGGCGGCCGCCACGAGTTCGGGCGTCGGCCCCATGTTCGAGCAGCGTGACAGACCGCCCGACGAGAGGCGTTCTACGGCATTTTCCGCCCAGATGTAGTTCAGATGGAGACGAGCGCAGCCTGGCCGATACCGCGTATCGTTAGCGCCGACCGAGGTCATCTGGACTAAGATTCCGCGCCGACCAGCGCGGTCGAGGATGACGATGCCCATCCGGGGAAGGCGCCGTGTCGGCGGTATATCCTCACGCTTTCTACGGTTCGCCGGCACCGGCTTTTTCTTCTCATGAACACGGTCCGTTAGCCGAATCGTCACCCCTTCCAGTTCACGCTCCAGCTTCGCAATGGCGATGATGTGACGGCGCATTGCGCGGTCGCTGCGCGTTATCGCGGCCAACCGGTTTTGCTCGATCCGCATGTCGCGCAACATAGCGCGCTCGGCATCCTCGCAGCGGCCGAACTGCTGGCGAAGGCGCTCGGGCGTCGCGTCGATGAGGACGTCGCCGATGTTGAACGCAGGTTTCGAGATTTGGGCAGGGAGGGGGGCAGGGG
>Ga0075447_10001156_pt1 | contig 12653 bp, 10 predicted proteins | sample CoawatmetaG10DNA_FD_72352 | JGI IMG/M metagenome (GOLD analysis project Ga0075447, IMG submission 72352) | Marine microbial communities from the West Antarctic Peninsula - Coastal water metaG104-DNA | ecosystem: Environmental > Aquatic > Marine > Coastal | place: Atlantic Ocean: West Antarctic...
GTATATGTGTTTACATTGTTCATTCTGTAGCTCCTTCAAGTGTGAAGAAGGTACGATCCTCTAGCAATCCCAGTGTAGTCCGTGTGCTCTAGCCGCTTGGTGTTCTATGGGGAGTTACAGTCCCCTGCCACACCTTGCGGCCTGTCGCCCACTAATTGGGTACTAAGGCCGTGCCTTCAGTGGCTCAGGGATAACACGGCTGATAGTCCCCGACAAGCACTAATTTTGATCAGGTACCCTATAGAGAAGAACAGGGTGCAACCCCCGCCGCGCTTGCACTAAGAGTAATAAAGAGACGCCCAATCCCACACAATTAGCAGAGGCAATAGCCCACTGATAAAGGGGGAGGGGCTGGCTTGGTAGATGCTTAGGTTAAAAGCCTTTGAGCTCCCAAGCCCACTACCCTGCTACTACAACGTAATAACAGATAGAGTAGAACTAAAGATGCTTAGACTAGTGATTAAGAGACTAAAGATAGTTGTGTTACACTTAGGTGCCTACGAATATCATAGGCTGGCCAACAGGGCGTGTGATACTCTGAGGATGCATACAGCGCGAGAGCTTCGTGATATTGGCATTGGTGACAGAGGATCAATCAGATCTATGGCTCACCGTAAGTGTCCTAAGTGTCATCCAAAGGTCTGGGCTGAGTGGCTTGATGACGTGTGATAATCTACGGATTGCATAGAGCTTCGCCCAGGTGTGTTGGATCTGCCTGGGTGCGCTCAGGTTATTAGTTCCCAATCCGTGTAGAAAAGATACAAATTGAGCTCCTGATAAATTTCCCAAGCTAATGTCTAATGTCATTCGTGTTCGCTCTTGTCTTCCCATGGGGATGGTACATCCCGCACAGATGTAAGCTATAGATTACAGTAGGTTAGCATCCGCACAACAAGATCAATCAAGTTGTTTAGGTTCCCTAGGCGATTTCGGACCCCCCACACCCTAAAGCAGCAAGTCAATTTCAAAAAGCAGGACTAAAGGTCTTGTTGTTGTTGTTGTTGTCGGCCTTTGTAACGAAGAGCCCCCTGTAAGAAAACAAAAAGGAAACCCCCAGATGGGCTTAGAAACTGGCACTTTTATTGACGACTTGGTTATAGCTAACCCAGCGTCCACTGACGGCCTCGCGCAGGCTGATGACCACCTACGTTTAATAAAGACAGTCTTAAAGGCCACCTTCCCTAATGTAGATGGTGCTATCACTGCCACCCCAGCGCAACTCAACGCTAGCGTTGCTTTAACTTCTGGCATCACTAGCTCTGTAGCCGAGCTCAATAAGCTAGATGGCTGCGTGGCCACGGTAACCGAATTGAACCTAGTTGCAGGCCTGACTGCCTCAACCGCCGAGCTCAACGCCCTCGATGGTGTTAGTTCCTTTGCTGGCACTCTTTTAGATGATGCCAACGCAGGCGCAGCCCGTACAACTCTGGGCCTAGCGACAGTAGCGTCCAGTGGTGCTTATGGGGATCTATCTGGAACTCCTGGGGCAGCAACCACCCTAGCTCAGTCTAGCTGGAACACAGGCACAGCCACGACTGAGGCAACCATATCACCCGCTAAACTAAAGGCTGCTATAATTGACAATGACCCCCCGCCAATTGGTGTTGGCCAGAGTTGGTCGAACCCAGCCCGATCTATAGGCGTGTCGTACCAAAACACAACTGGTAGACCCATAATGGTGTCTGTTGCTGCAACGATATCTGGTGAGCGTTATCTTCAAGTATCCGCCAATAACTCTACTTGGATCTCTATAGGAACCCTAGGTGGCCACGGTGGTATTAATGATACTGGGGCATCACAAGCTATTGTACCAGCCAATCACTACTACCGCGCCACTGGTGGTACTCTCAATGTCTGGGCGGAACTAAGGTAAATAAGGAACACAGCGCATGGCAAACCTACCTATACGAGGCTTGGGTTCTCTTGGTGTAATAACTGATGTTGACCCTTTTAACCTCCCGATCAATGCTTTCACAAGAGCCAAGAACGTAAGGTTTACTGAGGGCAAAGTAACAAGGGGACCTGTGTTTCGGGATGTGTCAGGTACTCTGGCATACTCACCAAAGCTTGCATATGGCATCACGGCTCTCACAGGTTTTGACTCGGTGTTACTAGTAGATAATACTTTTGACATCTATGAGTTTGCTAACGGAACCTCGACGCTCAGATTTAACTCATCGTTGTCTGCAAGCAATGCTAAGGTCACAGCTACTACCCTTGCTGACGTTGAGTATTGCAATAGACCTGACACAACTCCAGTAGCTAGGACGCCCAGCGCAACTAACTTCACAGCGTTGGCTAACTGGCCCAGCGGATACAAAGCTACATCCCTACGGTCCTTTGGTGACTTCTTGTTGGCACTTGGAACTGTAGAGGCTAACAACGTGGCCTTCCCAAACAGAGTTCGCTTTAGTGACCCTGTTCTAGCTAACACTGTACCCTCGACTTGGGATGAGACAGACCTTACTAATTCAGCGGGTTTTAACGACTTAGTACAGATGAAGACCCCTATTGTAGATGGTGCAACTCTTGGACCTAATTTCTTGGTGTACTCTCAAGACCAAGTTTGGCTGATGGAATTCGTTGGTGGTACTTTTATATTTAACTTCCGTAAGGTGTTTGATGATGCTGGTGTGATCAGTCAGAACTGCATTACTGAAGTCGATGGCAAGCACTATGTTTTTGATAGGGATGACATCTACATTACTGATGGCAACTCTCGCCAATCTATATGTGACGGGCGTGTACGTGACTACATCTTCAGTGGACTAGATAACTCTAAGCCCGAAGCGTGCTTTGTTCTCCACAACACTACGCTAGAAGAAGTTTACTTTTGCTATCACTCTGGCGACGATATGGCTGTGTTCACTGATGGTGATGCCTGTAACCGCGCTGCTGTCTATAACTACAAAGAGGACACTTGGAGCTTCCAAGACCTACCCAATGTAGTTAGTGGCTCCTCTGCTAATGTTAATTCTGTAGTTACCTATGCAGCGGCCACACAGACCTATGCTAACGTAGGCGGCTCTTACCATGACCAAGAGAGCCCATTTGGCCAGCACCCTCTGTTCCTATCTAAAGCTGGCGGCGGTGTAGCTGCCCATAAGCTGTATGGCGTAGACCTAGTGGACACTGGCTCCCTTTCGCAGGCTGTAGATACGGCTGTGTCTAAGCCGTTCTTACTAGAGCGTGTTGGACTAGACCTAGATGAGCTTGGGCTTTCTTTAGCAGGCTATAAAGTAATCAATAGAGTTTACCCACAGGTATCCACGACGAATTCTAATGGCACTTTTAACTTTACTTTTGGGGCGGCAAATACACCCAACGCTACTCCCAACTATGGGCTCAATGTCTCGTTTAATTCACTTGTGGACTATAAGGTCGATACCCGCATGGCGGGGCGTTACCTTTCATACAAATTGACTAGCGATACCACCAAAGACTTTGCTCTATCAGGCATGGACGTAGATGTGGTGGTTACTGGTAGGAGGTAATCTTTAGATGGCACTATCAGATAAAATTAACTTATTGGTGTCTCGTTATGTGAGACGACAGTCCCCTCGTATCAACCCAGATATGATAGCTACTTATCTACAGGATGAACTCCGTGAGCTAGAGACTTCTATACGCTCCCTAACTGAGGCGAGTGTCCAAGTTGCAGAGAAAGAGCCAGATGGCCGCCGTAGGGGTATGGTCCGCTATGCCATCTCACCGTGGAACCCTTTGGGAAACGGCTTCACAGGTCTTGTCGTTTACAATGGCTCCGCTTGGGTGGCCGTATGAATAATGATCTACAGATACGCACCTCCATAATGGAACTTGAAGGGCTACTTCTTCATGGCTTTGCCACAGGCGCAGTCACCAACAATGAAGACCAGACAGCCCTCAAGCACCTATTTACACCAACTGACGATGACTACGGGTGCTCAACATACTCACGCGAGTTGTTCATGCCTGCTGGAATGGTGGTTGTAGGAAAGCTACATAAGAAACCCCACCTCACGTTTCTAATGAGTGGAACGATGCTTGTCGTGTCTGAGGATGGTGGAACTAAGCGCCTCAAGGGCCCACTTTCTTTTGTTTCCCCTGCTGGAGTAAAGCGGGCTTTCTACATCGAAGAGGACAGTACACTTGTGTGTGTACACCTCACCAAAGAGACCGAAGAAGCAAACCTTGCGGCAGTCGAGGAAGAGGTCATCAGCCCCAGCTACGAAGCTATGGGCTTAGAGGAACCAAACCTTACAGGGCTCCACCACTTCCTCAGTGGTCTCCACCACCACAAGCAAACAGATTAAACAACAGATAGGATTCCGTCATGGTATGGATAGCAGCAGCAACGATAGGCTCCGCAGCAATAGGCGGGTATAGCGCCAACCAAAGCAGAAAAGCCCAAGACAAAGCAACAGCAGCAAGTCAGCAGGGTTTCAATCAGTACAAGCCTTACGTGGACGCTAACCTAGCTGGCTCTAACATGGCCCTAGAGGGTGTCATAGACAAAGGTGCTTACACTGGCGACACCTACGCTGGACCCAATGACTTCCAGACTGGCACAGCTAATACCATGGGCACCTATGGTACCAATATGATGGGCGCTGGCAACACTATGATGAGTGACAACTCAGGCTTTGGTGGGAACAGTCGCGGAATGTATGACCAGTTCCAAGGAATGTCAGAAGCCGCTAAAGCTGACCGATTAGCTAAGGCAAGCAGCTACGCCACAGAGAACTCCGCTGGACTTGTTGACGCTGCCATGCGTGATGATCGCCGTAATCTCCAAGAGAATGTTCTGACAGGTATTGATATGAATGCCTCAGCAACTGGCAATATGAATTCCAGCCGTGCAGGCGTTGCTGAAGCAGTTGCCCAGCGTGGCTTTGATGACCGCCGTGCAGATGTGGCTATGGATGTACAGGACCGCCTGATGGACCGTAGTCTTAATCAGCAAGCACAGCAGTTCTCAGACCAAGGAACGGCTCTCAACGCAGCTATGGGTGCCAACACTGGTATTAACAATGCGTATAACACAGGCATGAATACACTAGGTGAGGGTGCTAACTTTGGCATGAACGCTGGTAACTCACTGCAAGGGTTCAGCCAAGCAGGCATGGACGACAAAAAGAAACGCTTTGAAGACGAAAGAGACTTTGAGTTAAACCAACGTAAAGGCTTCCAGTCTGGTGTTCTAGGCAAGTCCCCGAACAGCCCAAGTGTTAATGCAACGACTGCTTCACCTGTAGCTGGTGCACTTAGTGGTGCAATGACAGGCTTCGGATTTATGAAAGAGTACGGTGACCAATTTAACCAGCCTCAGCCTTCTGTTTCGGCACCAATGCTATCACAGCGTCCTAGAATGCGGCCAGGAGGGTTTTCATAATGGCTGAATTCCCAGTCTCACTACTTAATGACCCAGCTATCGTGTCTCAGGCCGCTAAGGCCAACATGACCCCAGAGCAATACTTAAAATCCATGCGCCAAAACAATATGGACCCTAACAACGCGCCAGTTCTCAACTCACTAGAGGCCAGCCCTACAGCCTTAGAGAGGCCTGCTGTATTAGAGGCACCATCTGTTACTAATATTGATGGCGCAATGATGAACGTCCGAGCGGAGCAAGGTATATTAAACGACAGCCTTTCGGAGCGCGGAAACTTAGAGCGCCAGATTGCCCGATTAGCACCCGCCGTAGACACCCAAGCTGATATTGACCGCCTAGAGATGATGAGAATAAAACTGGCTGAATTGGGCGGCCCAACAGCGGATAGTCCAAACTCTGCACAATATGATGATGCAGCAAGCGCCTACTTGGACGAACTACGCAGCCAGCAGGAAATAGCCGCTTCAAACAACCCAGAAGTACGGGCTGCTAACGCTGAACTTGAAACAACAGGTGCACTTTTAGAGGCTGGTGGACTAACTCCTGAGCTCCAAACTAGCATACAATCCCGTTATGACGCTGCAAACACAGCTTTAGGTGGGGCGCTGAACACCCAAGCCAACAGTGTTGAAGCTGCATCAAACGCACAGCTTTCCTTAACAAACCCAGTCAATGGTAGAGTGATGACTTCAGGTCCAGAGCAAGACTTTGCGGCCTTAGAGGCCCAGTCAAGTAGCGCACCCGCTCCAGTCTTAAATGAGCCGCCAGAAGGCTTCCACCAGATGCCTGATGGCTCCATGATGGCTGACGCTGAGATGTCTGGTGGCTATGACGAAGTGCCTATGCCACCGCCTGTACTAGAAAGCCCCGAAATCCGTAACGGTTTGACACCTAACCCATCTGCTCTTCCAGGTGCTGCTGATCCGTATGCTCCACCAGTTGGTCCTGTACTTGAAGACCCCGCAGCCCCAGCCGCAAAAGCTAATGGTGTATTAGCTACAACGCCCACCGCTGTTAGTGGTGGCGCTTTGTCCTCTACAGCCACATCACTAGGCTCAGGGCCTCAGCGTCCGACAGGTAACGCTCGTGGATCTTCTATGGCTTATGGTAAGATTGGCATTGGTGAACAGATGATGCGTGCTGGTCTAAAAGGACTAGGCGCTTCTGATCAAGGTATGTCAGCCTCTCTTGGTGCTATGGGTCAAAGCTATGGTGAAACTCAGGACGCTAACCGAGCCACACTTATTGCAAAAGCCAAAGCTGATGAAGCTACACGTATTGCTAATGCAAGGCAGTCCGCAATTAATGCTAAAAATGCAGCGGCGGCTGCAAAGGGTGCAAAGGGAATGCCCAGTGCTCAGTCACTTATGTATGGTAAAGCTGCTTTAAGTGCTATTGAGCGTACTGAAAACCTTGTTGCAAGTGAGCAATCGTGGGCACCGTGGGATAATACTACTGGTATCTTCGGTAATCTTATGAAGAACATACCATCTTCAGCAGCTAATGACGTTATGGCAAACATTAAAACCATTGAAGCCGCTGTTGGCTTTGACAGGCTGCAAGCTATGCGTGATGCATCACCAACTGGCGGTGCTTTAGGACAAGTTTCTAACATAGAATTAGACTTACTAAAGTCATCTTTAGCAAACTTAAATCAAGCACAATCTAAAGAACAGTTCCTTACTAACTTGGCTCAGGTCAAGGAAGTCTACAACGACATAGTGAATGGTGGCGCAGGCGCACCAGCCGCATCCAACGGTGGCTACACAATCAAAATGAAAGAATAGGGTTTAAGCATGCCAACATTTGAAATCACAGCCCCAGACGGCAAGGTCTACGATGTTACTGGTGCAAACGAGCAAGGTGCGTTGGCTGCTTTAAAAGCTCAGTTATCCCAAACGCAACCTGATGAAGCTCCAGAAACACCTGTATCAGAGGCTGATACGTCTCTTATGGGTGCAGTCGGACAAGGTATTGACCAATCTGGTGCTATGATAGGCAAAGGCATCCAATCTGGTGGCGAAATAGCCTCTAGATTAGGTGCTGAAAGAGTTGGTGACTATTTGCAAACTTCTGGTCGCGATATGGCCGAGCGCAACGAAGCGCAGATTGCCGCTTCCAACTATGAGCGCCCAGAGGGTGCTGATGGTATCATTAGTAACCTAAAGAAAGGCGAGTATGCCAACGCTGGTAACTCCCTTCTCTATGGCGCTGCTGAAGCTGCACCCCAAGTCGCTGGCGGTGTAGCCGCTTCTGTAGGCGCTGGGCTGGCTTTAGGTTCTGCACCTATCGTAGGTACAGCATTGGCCGTAGGTGGTACTGCTTATGGTACTGTTAATGCTTTAGGGCAGATGCGCGATGAAAAAGAGACGAAAGGCCTAGACCCAACTGCAACTGCGTCTGATTTAGGGGCTGCTATTGCTTCTGGTCTTGTCGAGCTTACCCCAATTAAGGGCGGCGGTGCTTCTTTAAGAGTTATACGTGAGACTGTACAGGAAGGCGTGCAAGAGGGCCTAGTAATTGGTAACACTACTGTCCAAGGCGGCGAGTATGTACCCGAAGAGGTAGTCAATCGTATTGGTGATGCTGCAATTACTGGCGGTGCTCTTTCCAAAGCCGTATCCACAGCAATTACAACTGTAAATAAGACTGGTGATCTTGTACTTCGCAAAAGTGAAGACCTAGACCCAGAAGTGGATCAAGCTGCTGGTGATGTGTCACGTATGTTGACTGAGATTGCTGGCACAGAAGGTTATAACCTAAAGAATGTTACGGCCACTACTGGATCAAAGGGTGCAAACGATGCTTTAAACGCGGCTCGTGGTAAAATCAATTCAGACATCTCCACAGCAGTAAAAGACCTACGCGCTAACGTCTTAAAAGGCGCTGATGAGGCAATTGTTTCTCAATTTAACTCAGCCGTGCGTCAGGCAAACAACAAAGTATCTGAAGTTGTTACTAAAGAGAACATTGCGTTCGTAAAAGAGAACTTTGGTAACACGCAGTCAGGGCAAGCCCTTGTTCAAGCATTCCGTAAGTCTAATGTTGTCACAGAGCTTTACGCTGGTGGCTTAAAAGGCGGTGTCTCTCAGTTTACTGACCAATTTAACCCGCTCCCTACTTTTGGTAGGTCTTACAACCCTGCTGGTATGATCGCTGGCAACTTAGGCGCTGGTGCCGCTGTATTAACTGGTGGCTCCTCACTGGCTGCACAGCTTCCTATATTAGCTGGTGGCCGCGCTATTGATGCTGTAACTGGACGCCGTTCTAAAGTTGCGCGTTTCGTAAAGAAGAATAAGAACAAAGCTGGCCTAGGCGCTATAGGCGGTGTTGATGTCCGAGGAATGGCTCAGGCTCGTAAGGACATGGAAACGGCCCGTAAGCTCAAGGAAAAAGAGAAGGTCAAAGCTAAGAAGGACGCCACAGACGAAAAGAAGGCCGCTTTGTATGCGAAGCAGTACACAAACAATGAGCGCCCTCATCCTGACAGCCCTCGTGGTTTTATGCACGCAGCATACAGGGAAACATATGTCGAGTCGGGTGGTAAAAGTAAAACAAAGTACAAAGCTATTGACCAAGAGATAGATAGCACAGTTGATGAACTGTTAGATGAGGCCATTAAGTCAGGCGACACAGATACTGTCCGATCTTTAGAGGACTATAAGACTATACTAAGGACAGGCCGCAAGGGTCAGGATGGTGAACTAAATGTAGCCATCCAAAAAGTAATGACACGTATCAACCAGAGGGTTACATCAGGTCCACAGAAGAAAAGTGGTACTGCCCAGCCTACACAGCTAACTCCAAACCAAGAAAGCGGTAAGCAGGGCAACATTGAGTTTCGTAAAGAATTACAAGCTGCAATGAACGCTGATAAGTCCATTTTGCCAAGTGATCGTGCTGTCTTAACCAAGGCATTAACTGACTTAGGTTATAACTTAGGTTCTAACCCCATGGTAAAGATGCAAGGCATCCTCGACACTGCTTTGGAAGGCTTAAGTTCGTTTGCGGCTGTTGGTCTTGCAAACCGTTACCTTAGACCCTATATACAGAGGGTAACTGAACAGCAAAAGTCAGCAAAGGCTAAAGGAAAGAAGGCTAAGAATGGACCAAAAGACCCAGAACCCACAGCCCCTGCCCAAACACCTACGCAAGCTGATGGACCAAATAAACAAGGAGATGTTGGAGGACCCACAGGACCACAACCCCAATTTGGACCACTTCAACCACCCGCACCTGTACTCAACGCCCCCACAAAAGCTTCTGTAACGCCGCCATCAGTTGTAAAGATAGTTGATAAAGTACCCCCTGTTCCCGTTGCTAAAAAACAAATACCCGAAGCTAAAGCAATCATTGAGATTGGCAAAAAGGGTACTAAGTACGAGAATGGCATCCAAGACATTGAAGCCGCCGAGCGTGTGGCTAAAGTTTTAGGCATTGCCTTTAATATGATGGCAAGTGGTACGGCTTTGCAAAAGCGCACCAACTCAAAACCAGGTACGCAGGCAGTCCACTTATGGCGGCCTGATAAAAAGGGCTTTGGCAGTTCAATATTTGCTATAAAAGCTGGCGGTACCTATCAAGGTGAAAAAATGAGTAGCTTAGAGTCACTAATGAGTACCTTGCATGAGATGGGCCACTCATTGACACAAGGCAACCTTGACGGTGAGGGGCCATTTGGCCTTAAATCTGTTAAAAACAAGCTTAGGGGTGGTAAGAATGAGGAGCTAGGAGCGCACAGCTTTAATTCAACAGCCCTTGCGCCCTTAATAAAGCAATTTGGTGCGGATCACCCTGTCATTAAGGAAATACACGCATTCCAAGAAGGTGGTAAGGCTTACTTAGCATCTAACCCAAATGACATTGTAGAACCACGAGAGCTACGGAAGTTCCTTGCAAACCTAGCAACCGCAAACAGTAATCCTGATGTGTATTTCCAGAGTACGGTAGATAGGTTGAAAGCCCAAATTAAAAGGGTCAAAGATTACACTAACCTGACAGCAGAGCTTTCTGTTGATCCAATGTGGCTTTATCTAATGAACCCAAAGTTAGCAAAACAACTTATGCCAAAGACTACAGAGTTGATCAGGACTGAGTTCGCTAAAGGTGGCAACAAAAAGATACAGTTCTACTCACATCCACTGGCAACGGTTCTTGCTGTCTTTGCTGCTATCACAGGTCTGTCCTTAAAGACCGAAGGTGAAGAAGAGGAAGAGATGTCACAAGGCATTCTCACAGCTTAAAAGGATAACTTATGAAAACTGGTTACGGTACTAAAAAAGGCCGCCCACCTAAGAAGTGAGCCAACCTAAGTCAAACATGAGGCCCCCTAGTGGGGCCTCAGTCAATTCTAAGGAAGCAAACGTGAACAAAACACCCTTCGACTTTGTGCCTATCTTACAAGCCATAGAGTTCTTAAAGTCATCCTCTCTGACAAAGAGTGAGCAAGACAAGATACTTGCAGAGATGCTTAAAGCCCTTCCACCGTCTTTGTTCTGTCAGGCCTGCCCAGACACACTAGCAATCACCGAATTAAAACTAGGAGCTAAACATGGGAAAGCCGAACCAGCCAAGAAAGACAGCGCCAAAGAAGGAACTAAAAAGCCCTCTCAAGGCACGCAAGGGCAAGGAAAACTACTTCTCGAAGCTGATGCAGACCGAGGAGGGCCGAGCCTTAAGAAAGCAGTGGTCAACAAAAAAGAGAGTAAACGGAGGGCGTCCACAAGGAACCCCTGATGGTTACACGATGGAGATGATCACTCCGATAAGGAAACAGGCAAAGCAAGACGCTGAGAGGATCGTAAAGATTATGGCCGAAGAGAACCAAGTTGATGACGTGTATGCAATTGAAGCACTCAAAGCAGCCGTTGAGATAATGCGAGAACCTGGACAGAACAGGGACCGCCTGACAGCCGCACGGATGGTCTTAGACTTTACTAAGACAAAACCCGCTGCAAAGAGCGAAGTGACCATCGGTAAAGCCGAAGCATTCTTGGAGTCGCTCTTAGTAGCTGACCCCGAAGAAGAGCAAAATGACGAAAATGACGAACCGACATAGAGAAGTAAGACGCAAGCTATACAATGAATTCGGCTTCTACAGTAAATCAGCCCTCAAGATCAGAACTAAAGATGGCGACATCCGCCCACTAGACCTAAACCCTGCCCAGCGCATTCTACAAAAGGCTGTAGACGAACAGACGGCGAGTGAAGGCAAAGTACGCATCATAATCCTTAAAGCCAGACAGCAAGGACTATCTACTCATGTTGGTGGCTACCTGTACTTTAATGTGTCCCAGCGAAAGGCCTGTAAGGCTCTAGTTGTTACCCACCATTCTGACAGTACACGCGCTTTGTTTGATATGACCAAACGCTACCATGACAACTGCCCAGAGCTACTAAAACCTCACACAAAGTATTCATCTCGTCGAGAGCTTACATTTGATGTGCTAGACAGTAGCTATGTCGTTGCTACGGCTGGAGGTGAGAGCCTTGGACGCGGTGAGACACTAACTCACGTTCATGCATCTGAGCTTGCGTTTTGGCAGAAGAGTACGGCGCTTGAGAACTGGAACGGTATGACGCAAGCGGTCCCAAATAAAGCTGGGACTGCTATATTCGTAGAGAGCACGGCAAACGGCGTCAGCGGCATCTTTTATGACCTCTGGAAAGGTGCTGTTGAGGGCACTAATGGTTATCTACCTGTGTTCATCCCGTGGTTTTTAGATGCAGAATACCGTGAGACTGTCCCAGAGAACTTTGAGATAACTCCAGAGGAAGAGCAAATTTCCGAGAAGTACGACTTGGACCACGAGCAGCTAATGTTCCGTAGGCGCAAGATTGCACAGAACGGCATAGATTTATTCAAACAGGAATACCCCGCTGCCCCATCTGAGGCCTTCCTAACAACTGGTAGGCCTGTGTTTAACCCAGAGGGTCTACAAGAAAGCATTTCAACAGCATTAGACCCTAAGAAGCGTTTAGCTCTTGAAGGTGAAGAATGGCTTGAGAATATGCGCGGTGAGTTGACACTCTTTCGCACCCTAGATGAAGGCGAACAGTACACAATTGGTGCTGACGTTGCTATGGGCGTGCGAGGCGGTGACTACAGCGTAGCTCAGGTACTAGACAGTAAAAAACGACAGGTCGCGACTTATCGTGCCCAAGTGCATCCCGATTACTTTGCAACAGTTCTCTACAAGCTTGGTGAGTTATTTAACTTTGCCTTCATCATAGTAGAAAACAACTCCCACGGGATATTAACGTGTACCCGACTTGGTAA
>Ga0075447_10001158_pt1 | contig 12651 bp, 11 predicted proteins | sample CoawatmetaG10DNA_FD_72352 | JGI IMG/M metagenome (GOLD analysis project Ga0075447, IMG submission 72352) | Marine microbial communities from the West Antarctic Peninsula - Coastal water metaG104-DNA | ecosystem: Environmental > Aquatic > Marine > Coastal | place: Atlantic Ocean: West Antarctic...
TAATAAAGTTGCTTTAGTTACTGGCGCAGATGGTTTTATTGGTTCTCATTTAGTTGAGATGCTTGTTTTAGAGGGGTATAAAGTAAAGGCACTTTCACAATATAATTCTTTTAATAATTGGGGTTGGTTGGAAGATGTCAAATGTATAGATAGTATTGAAGTTGTAACGGGTGATATTAGAGATCCTCATTTCTGTAAAAATATTTCAAAAGACGTTAATATTATTTTTCATCTTGCGGCCTTAATTGCTATTCCATACTCTTATATTGCCCCAGATAGTTACGTAGATACTAATATTAAAGGGACTTTGAATATCTGCCAAGCAGCTAAAGAAAATGGGAATATTCGAGTTATACATACTTCTACTAGTGAAGTTTATGGGACTGCTCAATATGTTCCAATAGATGAAAAGCATCCCGTGAGTCCTCAGTCACCCTATAGTGCCTCTAAGATTGCTGCTGACTCAATGGCAATGAGCTACTTTAACTCATTTAATCTTCCAGTAGCGATTGCAAGGCCTTTTAATACTTATGGGCCTCGTCAATCTGCACGCGCTGTTATACCAACGATTATTTCACAGATTGCAAGTGGGATAAAAGAGATTAAATTAGGAGACACTTCTCCTACAAGGGATTTTAATTATGTTGAAGATACTTGTAGAGGCTTTATATCAATTGCTGAAAATGATAAGGCTTTAGGCGAAATTATCAATATAGGCTCCAATTCGGAGATAAGTATTGCTGATACACTTAATATTATTAAGGAATTAATGGGAAGTGAGGTAAATTTTGTTACTGATGAGAAGCGATTAAGACCAAAAAATTCTGAAGTATTTCGTCTTTACTGTGACAATACTAAAATTAAGAAAATTACTGGATATAAACCAAAGATTAGTATTGAAGATGGATTGCAAAGAACAATAAACTGGTTTTCTGAATCTAAAAATTTAAGACACTACAAGGCTGAAATTTATAATGTTTGATGATGTTGTTGATTTTGTGAGGGGTTTATATGGCGCAACAGGTAATATACCTTTACACCAACCTATCTTTATTGGCAATGAAAAGAAATATTTAAATGATTGTATAGATTCAACATTTGTTTCTTCAGCCGGGAAATATGTTGATCAATTTGAAGAAAAAATAGCTAAATATGTAGGTGTTAATTATGCTGTAGCAACCTCAAATGGAACTTCTGCTCTTCATATAGCTTTAATTTTATCTGGTGTAAGCTCAGGTGATGAGGTTATAACTCAGCCGCTTACTTTTGTAGCAACTTGTAATGCTATAAACTATTGTGGAGCTGAACCAATTTTCATAGATGTAGATAAAGATTCAATGGGACTATCACCAGAATCATTGCAATTATTTCTAGAAAAAAATACACTTATTAGGAGTCAAAAGTGTATTAACAAAAATACAGGTAAGACTATTAGTGCATGCATGCCAATGCATACTTTTGGGCATCCTTGTAGAATTGATAAAATTAAACAAATTTGTGATAACTTTTATATCCCCTTAGTTGAAGATGCAGCTGAAAGTTTGGGTAGTTTTTATAAATCAAAGCATACTGGCTCATTTGGTTTATTAGGAGTTTTGAGCTTTAATGGAAACAAAATTATTACTGCTGGAGGTGGTGGCTGTATTATTACTAATGACGATAAATTAGCAAAAAAAGCACGACATTTAACCACAACGGCGAAAGTGCCCCATAAATGGGAATACAATCATAATATGGTTGGCTATAATTACCGCATGCCAAATTTGAATGCGGCATTATTAGTCGCTCAATTAGAAAACTTAGAAATGTTTTTGAAAAATAAACGCCAAACTGCTTTGGCTTATAAAACTTTCTTTTCTGATAAAGACTTTATTTTTAACAAAGAGCCTGAAAATTCTAAATCCAATTATTGGTTAAATGCAATAATATTAAAAGACCAGTTGCAGCGTGATTTATTCTTAGAGGAAACAAACTCTAAAGGGATTGCTACTCGTCCAATTTGGAATTTGATGAACAAATCTGATGTTTTTAAAAATGCGCAGAGCGATGAATTAAAAAATGCAGAATGGCTTGAAAAGAGAGTGGTGAATATTCCGAGTAGCGTAATTTCATGGTGAGAGAGATTCTATTAATTGGTGATGGTGGGCACTGCAAGTCAGTTATTGATATTATTGAGCAGGAAGGACAATTTAAAGTTGCTGGTATCGTTGGAACTGTCAAATCAATTGGATCAAATATTTTTGGGTATAAAGTTATTGGTGATGACTCTGATATAGAGAAGCTCTCAAAAATATATGACTACGCAATTGTAGCTGTTGGTCAAATTCAGTCTCCTGAGATAAGAATTAAGTTATTCAGTCTGTTAATTTCTTCAGGGTTTAACTTACCTAGTATTGTCTCGCCAAGGGCTTATGTCTCAAGTCATGCAGCTGTTGGTAAAGGTTCAATTATTATGCATGATGCTGTAGTAAATGCTAACGCAGTAGTTGGAGATAATTGCATAATTAATTCAAAGGCTTTAATTGAGCACGATTCTATAATTCATAACCATTGCCATATTTCAACTAATGCAACTATTAATGGGAGTGTAATAGTTGGTGAAGGTAGTTTTATAGGAAGTGGATCAATAACTAATAACTCCATTGTAATAGAGAAGAATAGTTTTTTTAAAGCTGGAGTTTTTATCAAATGAGTGTCTTTATTATTGCCGAAGCTGGTGTTAATCATAATGGCTCAATTGAATTGGCATATAAACTTATTGATGTTGCTTTTGAATCTGGAGCTAATGCGATCAAGTTCCAAACTTTCAAGGCAAAAAATCTTGTGTTAAGAGATGCCAAAAAAGCTGAATATCAAAAGCAAAGTAATAATTCTAATGAGTCACAATTTGATATGCTTAAAAAGCTAGAATTAGATGCTAATGATCATTGTAATTTAATTGATTACTGCAATAAGAAGGGTATTACTTTTCTTTCTTCTCCATTTGATATCGATAGCATTGACTTACTAGATAAATTAGACCTACAAATTTTTAAGATTCCTAGTGGCGAGATTACTAATTTACCTTACTTAAGAAAGATTGGTGGACTTAGTAAGCAGGTAATTTTATCTTCTGGGATGTCAAGTCTTAATGAGATTGAAGATGCATTAAAAATTTTGAAAAATGCTGGAACATTAAATAATAATATTACAATATTGCATGCTAATACAATGTATCCAACACCAATGAGTGATGTCAATTTAAAAGCAATGCAAACTATAAAAAATAAATTTGATATTGCAGTTGGCTATAGTGATCATACTTTAGGTATTGAAATTAGCATTGCTGCCGTTGCATTGGGAGCTTCTATAATTGAAAAACATTTCACTTTAGATAAAAAACTAGATGGTCCTGATCATAAAGCTTCATTGGATCCAGACGAACTTAAATCGATGGTAAGTGCAATAAGAAATATTGAGCAAGCTTATGGAGATGGCGTTAAAGCCTTAACTATAAGTGAAGCGTCAAATATTGGTGTTGCTCGAAAGTCAATAGTAGCTAAAACAAAAATTAGAAAAGGTGAGATTTTTTCTGATAAGAATTTGACAACTAAAAGACCTGGTATGGGTATAAGCCCTATGAAATGGGATAGCATAATTGGCAAGATTGCTTTACAGGACTATAAAGCAGATGATCTATTATGATAAATAGAAAAATTTGTGTTATTACTGGTTCTCGCGCAGAGTATGGCCTATTTTATCCTATTCTTGTAAAAATTAAAGAGTCATCTAAACTAGATCTTCAGTTAATTACTACTTCATCCCATCATTCGAATGAATTTGGCAGTACCTACAAACTAATTGAAGATGATGGATTTTTTATTGATGAAAAAATTAATAACCTCAATTTGTCAGATTCAAAATCTTCCATCGTAAAGTCAGCTGCTAAAGCATCATCAATTCTCTCTGACAGCTTTGAGAGGCTTAAGCCAGATTTAGTGCTATTATTGGGCGATAGATATGAGACCCATGCTGCTGCTTTTTCAGCAATGTTAATGAATATTCCCATTGCACATATTCATGGTGGAGAAATTACTGAGGGGGCCGTTGATGAGCAGATACGGCATTCAATTACAAAAATGAGTTTTTTACATTTTTGCTCTACAGAAACGTATCGTAAGCGAGTAATCCAAATGGGTGAAGATCCGATAAGAGTATTTAATAGTGGGGCCCCAGGAATTGATAATATATTTAATTTCCAGCTTTTAACAAAGCTCGAATTAGAGCAAGAATTAGGCTGGATTTTTTCTTCTAAGTGTGCCCTTTTTACCTATCATCCAGAAACGCTAAAAAAAACTGATATAAAAAGTGATTTAGATTCCATTTTTGATATTTTGACATCTTGTAATTTTAATGTTCTATTTACATATGCAAATGCTGATTCTGGAGGTAAAATTATTAATCAAAATATTGAGAAATTTTGTAAAGATAATCCAGCAAAATATAAGGTTGTTAAAAGCCTCGGCCAAGTTAAATACTTAAGTGCTTTGAATCACGTTGATTTGCTTATTGGTAATTCTTCAAGTGGTATTATTGAGGCTGCGAGTTTTAAAAAAGCCGTAATAAATATTGGTGATAGGCAAAAAGGCCGACTTAAAGGTCTAAATGTTATCGATTGTAATATTGAGTCGCTAAAGGAGTCCATTATTTTTGCCATGACAGATGCTTTTAAAAATAAAATTTCTAATATAAATAATTTATATGGCTCAGGAAAAGCTGCAGATTTTATAGTTGATAAGCTTAAAAGTGAGCCACTGTCGTTAGTTAAAAAATTTAAAGATAATTTCTAGGAGAGTTTAATTGAAAGACTGGCAAGAAGTAAAACTTGAAATATCAGACTCTCTTGAAAAAGCAATTAGTGTACTACATCATGGTGGTTTGAGAGTTGCACTTGTTGTTGATCAAAATAATAAGTTATTAGGTACATTAACAGATGGTGATATTAGAAGAGGATTGTTAAAACATTTACCAATGGATTCTTTAGTTGGAGGCGTTATGAATAAGAATCCTTCATGCGCTTTAGTTTCTGATTCAATCGAGTTAATAATGTCAAAAATGAAGAATCGAGATCTTTTGCATATTCCTATTATCGATGAAAATGGTATTCTTATCGGGCTTGAAACAATTCAGAATTTAACCTTCAATAAAAAATATGACAATCCTGTTTTTCTAATGGCAGGAGGTTTTGGAACTAGATTACATCCTCTAACTGAGGATATTCCCAAGCCATTGCTCACGGTAGGTGATAAGCCAATTTTAGAAATTATTATGAATAGGTTTATAAAAGCTGGGTTTCATAATTTTTATATTTCAACTTTTTTTAAAGCCCATAAAATACATGAATATTTTGGTGATGGATCATCTTGGGGAGTTAATATCAAATATGTTGAAGAGGATAAGCCTTTGGGAACCGCTGGCTCAATAGCATTATTGCCTAAAAATCTTCCAAATTTACCTATACTGATGATGAATGGAGATGTGTTAACTAAGGTAAATTTTGAAAGATTATTAAATTTTCATCAGAAAAAAAATAACTTGGCAACAATGTGTATTCGTGAATATGATGTTCAAATCCCTTTTGGTGTTGTTGATATTGAAAATCAAAAAGCTAGAAGTTTTTTGGAAAAGCCTGTAAAGAAATTTTTTGTTAATGCTGGTATTTATGTATTTGAACAAGAAATGATTAGCAAAGTTAGTGCTGGTGAATTTATCGATATGCCAGATTTGCTAGAACAGCAAATTAATGAAGGGAGAGATGTAAATGTATTTCCAATTCATGAATATTGGAAAGATGTTGGACATATTAAAGAATATCAAAGTGTCAATAATTCATTTTCTAATGGGTTTTCTTTAGATGATTAAACTTATCGCTGAAACTGCTTGGCATCATGAAGGAGATTTTATCTTCATGAAAGACTTAGTGACAAAAATTTGTCAAAACTCAAATGCTGATGTAGTTAAATTTCATATCACTCTTGATTTAGATGAATATATGAGTAAAGATCATGATGCTTATGAGACTTTAAAATCTTGGATGTTGAATGAGTCAGACTGGGAGGAGTTAATTGGTATAGTTAGAGAGAATAATAAAGAACTTATGCTGTTACTTAATGATACTAAGGCAGTTGAATTTTCAAAAAAGTTTAACCCTGAGATGGTTGAGATTCATTCAGTTTGCTTAAATGTCCCAAGAATTCAAAGTGCAGTCCTCCAGAATATAAGCAAAAAAGCAATGGTTGTAATAGGAGTTGGTGGCTGCTCAGTTGCGGAAGTTGAGGAGGCAGTTAAATTTTTTCATCTAAGAAAAACAGTACTAATGTTTGGTTTTCAAAACTATCCAACTAAATATGAGGATGTAAATCTTCACAAAATAAGAAAGATACAGGGCCTATTTAAAGGGTCAATTTTTGGTTATGCCGATCATACTGCCTGGGATGAAAATAATAATAATCTAATTACGCTTATGGTTTCATCGAATGGAATGGATTTTATAGAGAAGCATGTGACTACAGAATATGGTAAAGAGCGATGTGATTTCTCTGCAGCCATATCAATTGATCAATTAAATAAACTCCATACAGAAATAGCTCTTCTTAATAATCTTTATGGTGATGGTGTTATGGAGCTAAATAAGGCTGAGCAGAATTATTCATCATTCGGCCCAATGAAAATGGCAGCTATTACAAAACATGCTCTTACTAAAGGAGATAAGTTGTTAATGGAGAATTTTCATTTTTCTAGAACTGCGCAGATAACTGATATGTCTCAGTTAGATATATTACAAGTTATTGGGAGTAAGCTGGTTAAAGATTTAAAAGCTAACCAAGTTATTTTATCTAAACATATTTCAAAAGAGTAAATGAAGGTTGGATATTTAATTACTGGTCGATTGAAGTCAACTCGTTTGCCAAAGAAACTATTGCTAAAAATTAAAGGCAAGCCTATTTTGAGTCATATGATAGATAGGTTAAAGTTAGCTAAAGAAGTTGATGAAATCATTCTGTGTACATCTGTAAATAAGCAAGATAAGCCTTTAGGCATACTCGCTCTGGAAAATAACATTAAATGCTATTTTGGAGACCCAGATGATGTTTTAGGCAGGCTTTTAGGCGCCGCTGATGAGTTTAATCTTGACTATATCCTTAATATCACTGCAGATTGTCCTTTTGTTGACCCGAGTTACGCTGATAAAATTGTGCAGGAATATATAGAAACAGGTGCTGATTTGATTCGTCAGTTTGACCTTCCACATGGTGTTTTTAGTTATGGAATTAAAGTAGAGGCTTTAAGAGAGGTTGTAAAAATAAAAGATTCATTTGATACTGAAGTATGGGGGAGATACTTCACAGATACTGGATTATTTAAAGTGGTAGATTTAGATGTAGAAAATAAAAATCATATTAGACCAGGGTTACGCATGACTCTTGATTACCCTGAGGATTTAGAATTTTTTAAGGCTATTTTTAATGTGTTGCATGAAGAGAATAAAGTTTTTTCACTGTCAAAAATTCTTAACTTGCTTGATGCTAACCCTAAAATCATTGAAATAAATAGTGATTGTGAAAAAAAATTTAATAAGAGGTTCGTTTCTCAATCAGAGCCAAGGTTGAAAAAAATTATGAAAGTGAAAACTGCCTTAATTATTGGTGCTGGATCAATCGGTCAAAGGCATATAATAAATTTAAAAAAAATTGGAATTAAAAATATTTTTGCTTTGAGGAGCAATAAAGGCCATTATAAAAAACTACCAAAAGATCTTGGTGTTAATGAAATAAATAATTGGGAGGAGGCAATAAGTATCGAACCTGATATTGCAATAATTTCTAATCCATCTAGCTTACATATTGAAGCAGCATTAAAAATATCTAATCACGTAAGAGGAATTTTTATTGAAAAGCCCTTATCAAATACTCTGGATGGTTCTAGCCAGCTAATGGAGGTCTTAAATGCTAATAAAATAACTTCATTTGTTGGGCATAATTTAATGTTCCACCCCATAGTCAAAAAAATTAGAGAATTCATTAGTGAAAATGATATTGGGGAAATAATTAATATCCAGTGCCAAGTTGGTCAGTGGTTACCAGACTGGCATCCTTATGAAGATTATACTAAGGCTTACTATTCAAGAAAGGATTTAGGAGGAGGTGTTGCCTTATCTTTAATTCATGAAATTCATCTTGCACTTGAATTAGCTGGATTACCAAATCATGTTTCAGGAGAGATTACTGAGTATAAGCAATTAGACATTGATGTAGATGTTTGCTCTGATTTGATGATAAAACATAAGTCTGGGGCAGTAAGTCAAATTCATTTAGACTTTCTTCAAAGGCCATCACATCGAAGTGGAATAGTTACATTTGAAAAGGCATGGCTTACTTATGATTTTAGCAAAATGACTATTACTGCTCAAAGAATCAATGAAGAGCCATATGAGTTGTTCAATAATTTGAACTATGATTCTAATGATATGTATTTGGACCAACTAGAGGAGTTTATCTGTTCAGTTGAAGAAGGTAGAATGAGGCATAAATATGATGCAATATCCTCATTAGAGAGTTTAAAGGTTGTTGATGCATTATTTAAGTCTAATAAAACTGGTAAAAAGGTAAGTATTGAAAGAAACGAAAAATTTTCTTTTTAAATTACTGAATATATGTTTGATTTAAAAAATAAAATAGTTTTAGTTTTAGGTGGTAGAGGGTATTTAGGAAGAGGCTTTTGCCAAGCGCTCTGTGAGCAAAATGCACTTGTAATTTCGGCAGATCTCCCAATGGAATCTAAGGCAGCCTCAAGCTCTACTTTTGTTGAGAGCTATAGTAATATAGAACAACACGATGTAGATGTTACGGATAAGAAATCAGTAGTTCAGTTAGTCTCCTTGATTTTAAAAAAACATGGAAGAATTGATACTTTAGTCTATAGTGTTACAGCAAAACCCTACGATTTCTACCTTCCTTTTACTGAATGTTCTTTAGAGGGATGGCAGTCTGTAATCCGCTCAGAGTTAGATGGACTTTTTTTAGTCACACAAGAAGTTGGTCGCTCTATGGAGGAAAAAGAAGATGGCAACATAATATTTATTTCGTCAATCTATGGGGTTGTTGGAAATGATCAAAGACTTTATAAAGGATCTAATTTAGATGATTTATATTCAGACAGTCAAAAAACTCAAAAAAGAAACCAGCCATATTCTCATTCAGTATATCCAGTTGTAAAAGGTGGAGTAATTTCTTTGACGCGCTATCTAGCTGCATACTGGGGAGAGAAGAATATAAGAGTAAACTGTATTTCACCTGGAGGAGTTTATCATGAAGGAGAAAATGAGACATTTGTAAAAAAGTATTCTGAAAAAGTGCCGCTTGGTAGGAAAGCTGAAGTTGAAGAGATTGCAAGCTCTGTTGTGTTTCTTGCAGCTGATGAGTCTAGCTATATTACTGGGCAAAATATTATTATTGATGGTGGCTGGACAGCGTGGTGAATAACATATGATTATGAAAATGTAAATGGCATTGAAAAATAAATTAATAGTTAGTCGAAAGTCTCAAATGCTTCATGAAGTGGTCATAATTAATGGTTTCCCTGGAACTGGAAAGACTATGATTTCCCCAATTGTTTCATCTATGAAGCAAGTAGAAATTATGCAATATGCTCCTGTAATTGAGCAGATGTGTGAACTTTATAGCCTTGATTCAATTGAAGAAGATGTTGCAAAAACAATGATAAAAATGAATGCAGATCTTCTAATTTACAACGTAATGATGGGTAGAAATTCAAATTGCCGGCCTAGCGATGGATCGAGTATCTTTAGACATAATATACCTCTTCATATTAAGAGAATGCTGAGTAAGGGTGATGCAAATATCCCTGAAGTAATTTCTAAAAATAAGCCAATATTGCATTTAACAACTCATATGTTATTTCCCCATGCAAAGCTTTTATTTGATGTATTTGGTAATAAGTTATCCTTTATTGAGATTGTTCGACATCCTCTTTATGTAATTATTCAACAGGAATTAAACATGCGGAAGATTGGTAATCATAGTGATCCAAGAATGCAGCATATTCGATATAGTTATAATTCTAATGAATATGAGTTTTATTGTAAGGGGATGGAAGAGGAGTTTGATAAAAGTAATTCTTTTGAAAGAGCAATTTATTCTATCCAGTCGTATTACTCTAAAATCTTTATCGAACAAAATAAAAATGTTTTACTAATACCATTTGAAAAATTTGTTAAAGAGCCAGAACAGTATATTATTTTATTAAGTAAGATGCTTGGTCAGGATATTACTAAAAAAGTACGAAGAGAAATGAAAAAACAAAAAATCCCACGATTCCAACTAAGTTCTGGACCAGCTTCAGATAGGTATAAGACAGCTGGCTGGAGCCCACCGCAATCTAAATCTGAAGAAGAAGAGTTGTTAGCTAGAAGGAAGCTAGTTGCAAAAAATGTTTCTCCTGAGGCACTTGCTATATTAGATGATATTTCAAATAAATATTCTTCCATATATCTAAATTAGTTTCTTATTTCCTCAGTACAGAATATAATTAATAGTTATAGTTTTTCATAAATAATCAATATCATTAAATTACGATGAATAAAGTAGATGAAATTTTTAAAAATAATCAAAATATCATTGATTTTTCAAGTTCATATTTTGATCACCTTGGCTCTGTATTAAAAAGCATTTCTCTGTTGGAGATAAAAAAGTTTACAGATGTTTTAATACTAGCTAGAGAGACTGGCTCAACAATATTTTTTATAGGAAATGGAGGAAGTGCAGCTACTGCTAGTCATTTTGCTAATGATATTGCAATAGGAACAAAAACTCTAAACAAACCTTTTCGGGCATTAAGTCTTTGTGATAATCAATCAGTTATAACAGCAATTGCTAATGATGATGGTTATGAAAAAATATTTAGTCAACAGTTGCAAGTTCTTATGAAGAAGCAAGATATTTTAGTTTCTATTTCTGCTTCAGGTAATTCGCCAAATCTTCTTCACGCTATTAATACAGCAAAAAATATGCAAGCTACTACTGTAGCTATTACAGGCTTTGATGGTGGAAAGATGAAAAGTGCAGCTGATATATCACTCCATGTCCCAACTTCTAAAGGTGAATATGGTCCAGCTGAAGATGCTCATATGATTCTAGATCATCTAATATCGAATTACTTAATGCGTTTTATAAAAAATTCACACGAATGACTGATAGAAAATATTGTGCAGTTGTAACTGGAGCAACAAGGGGAATTGGCTACGCTATAGCAAGTCGCCTATTAAAAGATGGAGTAGAAGTTATTGCAACTGGAACAAGTGCAGAAGCAGAATACCCTTATGGAGCAAGTTACTTTCAAGTTGATTTTTTAGATGACTCTTCTGTTGATACTTTTATTGAATATTTAAAACAAAAACCTATTGATATCTTAATTAACAATGCAGGAATTAATAAAATTAGTGAATTTGAACATATTGACTCTGAGGATTTTGATAATATACAAAAAGTTAATTTAAAGACTCCTTTTTTGTTGTGTCAAGCTGTTATTCCACATATGAAAAAAAATAAATGGGGAAGAATAGTTAATATTTCTTCTATTTGGGGGAGTATATCCAAGGAGTATCGCTCTGCATATTCCTCGAGTAAGTTTGGGTTAGATGGAATGACAGCTTCTCTTGCCGCAGAAGTCTCTTCTATGGGTATTCTTGCAAACTCAGTCAGTCCTGGATTTATAGATACTGACTTAACAAGGCAAATATTAGGTGAAAAAGGAATTGATGAAATTCAAGCAAATATCCCAATTAAGCGTCTTGGCATGCCATATGAAATTGCCTCTTTTGTAAGCTGGCTGGCGAGTAAGGAAAACTCATATATTTCTGGCCAAAATATAATGATTGATGGTGGCTTTACTCGTGTCTAATTCAATCCAAATCAAGTCTCATAAGGGAAATTATGAAGTAAATTTTATAAAAGGTAGTATAGATGAATTACAATTTAATCCAATTAAAAATGCAATTTATGTAGTTGATCAAAATATTGCTCAAATTTATAGCAATAGAATTAGCAGTATCCTTAATTCTGAAAAGGTTCTTATTATTGATGCGACTGAAGAAAATAAATCTCTAGATAAATTTCCTGGGTATGTTAATTCATTAGTGGAATTAAATGTTAGGAGGGATCAAACATTAGTTGCAATTGGTGGTGGTATAACTCAAGATATTACTTGTTTCCTTGCAACTACTTTGATGAGGGGATTGCCATGGGTATTTTATCCAACAACTTTACTAGCTCAGTCAGATTCTTGTATTGGTTCAAAATCTTCTATAAATTCTGGTGAGATTAAAAATATCCTTGGTACTTTTACACCTCCTTCCAAAGTAGTTATAGATGTTGAATTTCTTCAAACCTTAGAAGAAAAAGATATTTTGTCAGGAATTGGTGAAATGATAAAGGTTCATGCAATTAATTCACCTGAAAGCTTTGATTTAATATCAAAAAAATACGAAGAGATTAAAGTTGACCCTAACATAATGGAAGATTTTATTTATCAATCTTTATTAATGAAAAAAAAATTGATAGAAATTGATGAGTTTGATGTTGGTCCAAGGAATGT
>Ga0075447_10001169_pt1 | contig 12570 bp, 7 predicted proteins | sample CoawatmetaG10DNA_FD_72352 | JGI IMG/M metagenome (GOLD analysis project Ga0075447, IMG submission 72352) | Marine microbial communities from the West Antarctic Peninsula - Coastal water metaG104-DNA | ecosystem: Environmental > Aquatic > Marine > Coastal | place: Atlantic Ocean: West Antarctic...
ATTCCATACAAATTCATATCTACATAAAAATTTTGGTGGAAGATATTTATATTTTTTTGGTAATTTATTAAAAATTGGCTTAAGATTATTCCAACCATAAATTTCTAAATTAAAGCTAGTTAAAGCATCTACAATATCTTCAATTTTTGCTTTATTACTTTCAATGTAATGGCTAGAATTTCCATTTGGAGTAGTAAAATATAACACACCATCATTTTTTAAAACTCTATAAACCTCTTTAAATGTATTTTTTATAAAGATCTCTTTTATATCTTTGGAAATATTGAAATCGTAATATGGCATTACATTCATCATTATTATTACTTCAAAACTCTTATCTTCATATGGTAATTTTTCCATACTAGCTTTATTAATTTTTGCAATCTTAACTAATTTTTTAGCCTTATTTAAAAACCTTTCATCAACATCTAGACCATATAATTCATTTGTTGAATCCAAAAAACTTAATGTAATACCAACATTACAACCTATATCTAAAATTTTCTTATTTTTGATACTTGTTAATTTTTTTAATAAGAAGAACCGAACATCTAGATCATCGCCCCACCATAAATTCTTTGCAACTTTAATATATCTAGATTTAACTTTATGATGAAAGTTAACCCAACTAGTATTATTCATAAATAAGATATACTAATATGATTCATATTGCTCCAGCTATATAATCTATTTCATCATTACTTAAATAAGGATTCATAGGCAAACTAAGAACCTCTTTTGATACCAACTCAGTAAATAATAAATTATTATTTTTGGTATCTAAATTTTTAAATACTTCTTGAAGATGAAGAGGGATTGGATAATATATTGCCGAGGGAATTCCTTTTTCTTTTAATTTAAATTGAAGTTCGTCCCTCTTATCAGTTCTTACAGTATATTGAGCCCATGATGAAGATGCTGAATCTTCAACAAATGGTAATATTAGCCCAGAATTTGCTAAGGCTTCATTATAGTTTTCTGCAACTTTTTGTCGAAGACTTAAATCCTTCTGATAATGCTTTAGCTTAACATTCAAAACTGCTGCTTGAAGAGTGTCTAATCTTCCACATATTCCCAGATACTTATGCTGATATTGTTGAGTTTGGCCATGTAACCTAAGAGATTTTATTTTATTTGCTAAATTTATATTATTAGTAAAAATTGCACCTCCATCTCCATAACAGCCTAAAGGTTTTGAAGGAAAAAAAGAAGTTATAGAAATATCACCCAAATTAGAATCTGTTAATCCATTTAATTTGCTTCCAAAGCTTTGAGCACCATCAACAATAACCTTTATATCATATTTTTTTGCAATTGTATGGATCTTATTTAAGTCAGAAGGTTGCCCAAAAAGACTAACAGGGATGATGGCTTTTGTCTTTTCGCTAATCTTCTCCTCAATTTTTTTTGCATCAATATTATATGTTTTTTCATTTATATCTACAAAAATAGGAATGGCACCAAGTAAACTAATTGCTTCAGCAGTAGATATAAATGTAAAAGATGTTGTTATTACCTCATCTCCAGGCTTAATATCTAGCGCCATAAGCGAAAGAATAAGTGCGTCTGTTCCACTACTGCAGGTTATTGCATTTCTAGACCCCGTAAAAATTTCAAGTGATTTTTCTAAGTCTTTAACCTCATCGCCCATAATATAGTTAGATTTATCTAAAACATTTTGGATAGCTTGGTTAATATCATCCTTGTAAAGCCTATACTGAAACTGTAAATTTGCAAAATCGATTTTCATAAAAAACTTCAATCATATAATAAAAAATATTTTTATAAATTAAAACTCTATTAATTATTGGAAAATATTTAAATCCATTCCATTGACTTCACAAGTCTTTGAGCAGAGCCTGGGGCTCCATAAACCTCAGGCCTTGGCCCATGAGGAGTTGGCGCCTTTAAGGCTAATTGTATCTTTTCAATGTTCATACCAGCAATTTTATTCCAGCCTGCATCAATAGTTTCTGGCCAAGTTGTCTCATCCATACATGTTACACATGGCACACTTGCCCAATAAGCCTCTTTTTGTAATCCTCCAGAATCAGTTACAACATACCTTGCATGCAGTAGAAGATCTAACATCTCCAAATAGCCTAATGGCTCAATAATTGTTAGTTGACTATCAGATTTTGGAGAATAATCAGAAGCATCAATTAAGTTTCTAGTCCTTGGATGCATAGGAAGAATAACTGGTTCGCCTAAAGACCCTAAACCATCCAAAATATTAATAAGTAAACCCATAGACATAGTAGATTTTTCACGATGAATTGTAGAGAGAATATATTTCTTTTTTTGAAGGCTATACTTACTTATACTGGATGGACGAGATAAAACTAGGGACTTAGCAAACAAAAAAGAATCGTACATGAAGTCTCCAGCATTAATAACGCCTGATGTAATTCCTTCACTCATTAAATTTTCAACAGCAAGGTCACTTGGAGTAACTAAAAAATCAGAAGTATGATCAATAATTTTTCTATTAATTTCTTCTGGCATTCTTTTATTACCTGATCTAACTCCAGCCTCAATATGTATAACTGGAAAATAATATTTTGCTGAAGCAATTGTTGCTGCTAATGTGGAATTTGTATCCCCAAAAACAACAACTGCTTTAGGCATAATATCAAATAAAACTTTCTCAACTCCAACCATAATTTTTCCAGTCATTTCAGCGTGAGTTCCTGAACCAACATTAAGATTATAATCAGGGATGGGTATCTCTAACTCTTCAAAAAAAAGAGAGGACATATTTTTATCATAATGTTGACCAGTATGCAATATCTTAAATTTAGTTTTTAACCCTTCCATTGCTCTAATCAAAGGGGAGGCCTTGATAAAATGCGGTCGAGCCCCAACAACAATTAATACTATATTACTAAACTTATTTTGATTAATTTTTATCATAGAGAAAAATTCATAAAGAAGGCTTAGTAATTAAAACATTTTCTAGAGATAAGCAATCTAGCCCACTTTTCAAAAAAACCTCTAGAGCATCATGTGGGCTATTAACCAAAGGAAATCCATGAAGATTAAATGAAGTATTTAGGATGGCACTCTGTCCTGTCTTCTCCTCAAAAGCACTAAGTAATTTATAATATGATGGATTAATATCTGGACTCACAAACTGAGCGCGAGCTGTTCTATCTCGAGGATGAATTGCTGCACCAAGATGCTCCTGTGCTAATGGCAAAGTTTCATAAGCAAACATCATGAATTGTGATGTTATATTTTTTGGATTAACAAGATATTTACTTTGTTTATCAGCCATCATTGATGGAGCGAATGGCATCCAAAAATCTCTCATTTTAATCATAGAGTTTATTTTTTCAACATTCCTCCAATCCTTTGGATTTGCTAAAATACTTCGATTACCTAAAGCCCTAGCTCCCCATTCCATTCTTCCAGAAAATCTTGCTACTACATTATTGTCTGAAAGCCTATTAGCAATTTCTGACTCAATATCTTTATAAACCTCTACATTACATCCTGTACCAGGAATAACTTCATTAATAGCCTTCATAATTTCGTCAGAGTCAAAACTTGCTCCAAGACATGCATCTTTAAAATATATTTTTTCTGGAACAGTCTTTGTGCTTGTTTTTGTAGATTGTTGATTATTGTAATAATCATACCAAACCGCTCCAAATGAAAGTGACTCGTCTCCACAACTTGGAAAAACAAAAATTTCATCTACACATTCTAATTGTGAGATATGCATATTCGCTTTAACATTCATAAATACACCGCCACCACAAACTAAACGACGAATCCCTGTTTTTTCAACACATTTCTGTACCCACTCACATAATAAATCTTCCGTATAGAATTGAATAGCACCAGACACCTCATCAAAACGCTTTCTTTCAAGTCGATCACGTAAGAAACTGTATGTAAAGCTTGACTCTATATCACCTGCCATTTTAAAACTAAGCCCATCATCACCTATTGTTACTAATTCACGAAAAACTTGACTAAGTTTCATGGAGCGTTCTTGCTCAGCATAAGGTGCTAGACCCATCACTTTATACTCATGCTCCCATGGAGTTAAGCCAAGTGAATAAGTTACTCTTGAATACACCTTACCCAATGAAGCTTCTCGGGAGGTTGATGAAATTCGTTCAATTTTATGATCACGACCAATAGAGACTGTTGCGGAAAGCCCATCACCAGCTCCATCACAAGTAAGTATTAAAGTAGGTTGGTCGAAACTATACGAAGAACCATAAAAAGCTGCTGCTGCATGAGCTAAATGATGCTCGACAAAACTTACTCTTCCCTCCTCACCGCCCAAGTGGGAAAGCACTTGTTCAATTCTCTCACGTTTTCTTAAATCAAATATTCCTTTGAGATAGCTCTTTTCTCGATTTGACTCAAATATTTGCTCTGCTTTACTTGCTTTATACCACGCTCCTGCATTAAGCAAATGCTCCCTGGAATGCATAAAATTGCTGGCATAAACAATTGATGAAACTTCATCTGGTGAAATCTTACCTAATCTTAATACTTCATCAATAGATAAACGTGGATAACCAACTTCGTTCTTATTACGTGTTAATCTTTCTTCTGAAACTGATGCAACAATATAACCATTATCTAACAACGTTGCGCCAGAATTATGTCCATCATGTATACCCAAAATAATCATATTAAATCCTTAATTACAAATTTTATGGCATACAAAATAACTGCCTTTCTTCTAAGTTAAATCTAACTTTTTACCGCAATCCTCATCTTACTCATTGCACTTTAAAATATGAAGATAATTTTTACCTTATTTCATAACAAATCGTTTCATAATATATTTAAAACTATTGTTAAGATTTTCTTATTTATAAAAGCACTATTTATATTGGTGGGGAGTTCTGCAAGATAATTATCATTCTCACTATAACATTTTTGCATATAGAGAATCATTTCAATATCCTCATTTTTTTTTCTTAAAAAATGCTCTTCAGGCATTGCATAAAGATACAGTTTATATTTTGAACTAGGAATTAGAAATCTAATAATTTTTCTTAAAGAAGTATTTGTATAATTAATAACAATATCATCATAATACCTATCACAGATGTCTATTCTATTGAATCCAAACTTACTTACAAACCTATGCAACCATGCATCTAAAATCATCAAAGGAATGAAAATAATTAATAGTAGCTGAGAATGGAAAGCCTCTAGAGAGCGAATGCTCCTCCAACTCTTCATCGTACTTATATTATTCAATATATTAAATTGATCAGTTTTAGATTTGGATAATTGACTATTATAAAAAATTAAATCTTTAATTGATTTGAGAAATGAAAAAAATAATGCAGTTGGAAGTAGAAATAGATTTGTTCTTCCAGATGGATAATAAAAGCCACTTAAGTATTTTTTATTAGAATTCACATACAGCGATGTATTTTGGTGAAGAATATCAGCAATAGTAGATTTACCAGCACCATCAGCACCAATTAGTACAATATCTTTATGATTAACAAAGTCACCTAAAACTCTTCTAGATAATTGCCAAAATGAAGAATAGGCATTACCTCTGAATTTATAAAAAAATTTTGAAATGATAAAATGATTATCTTTAGAAAAATTAGAGTTATTTTTCCGTAGAAAAAATTTTAAATCTTCTAAATAATCAATCTTCATAAAATGTTTATAATGATAAAAATTATCTAACATAATTTTGTGATAGTAATATTCGCTAACAATATTTATTTGATTAATATCCTCAGATGCAATATGAATATCGTTAAATTTTAAGTTGAATTTTTCTTCAAAATCGAAACTTAAATCAATAGATACCAAGAGATTTTGGATTTCAAAAAATTGAAAAATTTTTCCTTCATAAACCTCCCATCCATTAATTAAAAATGTATTTTTAATTTCATGGGAATAATCAATATTACAAAATATATCAATATCCTTTGTGTTGAAAGGACTATCATTCAGAAGCCAATCATATCTTCTTGACATTACATATGAATTCTTAGGAAGGGTCTTTAATGTATCAATTAACTTTGTTTTAATCGAAACACTATTATCAAATGAAATTATATGATTTGAAAAATAATGATAGTTATTAAGAACAAAATTATTAAAAAAATTATTCTGAGTTTTAGCAAAAAATTTATTCAAGAGAAATTTTTCAACAATTTGAAAATTATTTATTTCGTGTCTCATAACGCGAAATAATATTTCCTGCTGAATCTTTGTTAAATAAGAAACAGACTTAAAAAAGAACTTAGCGAATGCCTCTGCTTCAAAAGACTCTTCCTCAAGATCAATATAAACTAAATCTAAATCTATTAAATCTATCTTCCCATTATTTAAAACAATAATATTATTTAAATGTAAATCAACACTTACAAAAAAATTATCATTACGCATTTGGGCAAATACTTCTTGTAGATACTTAATAACTTGTTTGGATTTTTGTTCAAAATCACTATCATTAAGTAACTTAAAATACTCTAAGAGAGTAACTCCACCTACATAGTCACGAATATATATATCGATAGAATTATTTAATTTGTAAGTTGAGTATGAAAGTAATTTTGCACTTGCCAGTTTATTTACAAGATCATATTTTTTATCAAGAAGTGCACTAATGCTTAAGTTTTCAAATCCATTATCCTGAAACAAAAACTTTTTTAAAAAAAAACTTTTTCCAGTTTTTTTATCAACAAATGAAAATGAAAGTGTCCGACCATTAAATGAAATAAATTTAAAACTTGAAACTTGAAACTTAGTATTATTATTTAAAAAAGTTTTAACTAATCTTTTTTGCTTAGTTGCCCTAAGAATATTAAACTTTTTTGAAATATAACTCATTAAAGTATTATAGCCTTTTCAACATTTGATTTAATTAGTTGACTATGAGAAATAATAATAATAATTGCATTTTTCTCAGTAACATAAGCTTCTAAAGTATCCATAATAGTCATTAAAACTGTGTCATCCATAGAACTTGTAGGCTCATCAAAAATAATCACTCTTTTCTCTTGAAGAATTGTATAAATGAAGTTTAATTTTTGCTGCTCACCGCCTGAAAAAGTTGATAGCTTTCTATCTAAGAATTGAGGTAGATTCGACTCCAAAAAATTAAACTTTTCTAAATAATGAGAAAATAAATCAAAGTCAAAACCATTAAATAGCTCATTAATAGTAAATTCATTTGGAATATTATGCTGCGACAAATAACTACTATTTCTTAAAATTGATTGTTTTTTAGTATTTGATAATATGTATTTATTATTTAGTTTTATAGTAGCATTCTTATAATGATTTAAACCAAGTATGGATTGAGCTAAGGATGTTTTTCCTGATCCAGAATTACCAAATAACCCATAAATATTTCCATTCTCAAGGAAAAAAGTATTCTGCTTTTTCTTAATATTAATAAGCTCAATATCTTTTAATTCAATTGAAATATTTTTAAGCTCAATCTCATTTAAATCAACATAACTTGACTTTATTAGCTTGTTTTCTAGGTAAATTAATTTTTCAACTAATGGAAGATTAGATTTAAAATTTTGCAAGGCGTTGCCAAATTGACTAATAAAAGGAATAAGCCTAACAAATAACAAACCAGTAAATAGTATTAAAGAAATCTCAGTATTTGTAATATAAAAGAAATACATTACTAGCATGATCGAAATCATTGTTACTGTTTTAATTACAAACTCTATATAAGAACCATACTTTTGAATATCATATTTAGTTTGATGAAGCTTTCTAACAACATCCACGTCAAAACTTTTTTTAATTAAGTCTTTATCTGCAAGCATAAATATCACTCTATCACTAATTACTTTATAAATATATTTAATATACTTTTCATTAATAATTGAAAGCTCTTCTCCTAACTTTTTAGACTCTATATAAGATTTACGAAGCATAATTAATAATAAGCCAACTATTGCCACAAGATAAAAAAAGAGTTGTAAATCAATAAATAGTAAATATCCTGAAATCAAGAAAATCACAATAAGTGCCGAAATCATATTTGTAAAACTTAAAACAATTTGGGCAATTCGTTCACTGTCTATAGTGAGATAGGACTGGATACTATTTGAATTAATTTTAGAAAAATGCATTATTGTTGTTTCAGATAATAAATTTAAAACATATTTTCTATTCTTTTTCACAACTGTTTCTTTAATTTTAGATTTTGATAAGTATCTAAAAAAAACCATCATATTAGTAAAAAAAACAACAGCTATTGAAATTAAAATAATTGATTCAAAAATACCTATTGAGAATAAATCTTTAAAATTTAAAACTAAACTTTTATAATAAATATTATCAATAATATTAGAATTTTCCATATAAAAAAATATAGGATAAATTGAAAATACTGATAAGACCTCCATCAAGCTTATAACAATGGAAATAGATAGCAAACTAAGAGTGCTTTTAGTAGAAATAATCGATACAACTTTCATTAATTTATTAATCATTTTTTTAGACTCGTCAATTTAAATTTTATAATAAATTATCAATTATTCTTAAAGCAGCTTTACCATCCCATAATTCAATTTTATTTGTTTTAACAACCTTTTTCTCATTAGCTTTATTAAAAGCCCTTAAAATATCATTGGAGGCAATCCCAGCCAAAATATTAGTTCCTTTTTCAACTGTAATTGGCCTTTCAGTATTATTTCGAATTGTAATGCACCTAATTCCTAAGGCAGTTGTTTCCTCTTGTAACCCTCCACTGTCAGTCAGCACCATATCAGAATCTTTCCATAGATTTAAAAACTCTAAATAGGATAAAGGCTTCGTTAAAAAAATATTATCATTAAATTTGATTTTAAATTTATTTATATTTTTCCTAGTTCTTGGATGAACTGGAAAAATAATAGGTAAAGACAATGATATTTGATTTAAAGAATCAACAATTCCAGTTAATATATCTTTATTATCCACATTAAATGGCCTATGAAGAGTCACAACAGCATATCTATTTAGTTTGTTTTTTAACTTACTAGTAGAAAAATTAACTGAAGGTAAATTATTTAGCTTTTCTTTTTGAAAGAATAAATTATCTATCATAACATTACCAACATAGTGAATTTTATCGATATTATGCCCTTCATTTATTAAATTTTTCACTGCTTCAGGCTCTGTAACAAAATATTTATCAGTAATTGAATCAATTAAAATTCGATTAATTTCTTCAGGCATATCTCTGTCACCACTCCTAAGCCCAGCTTCAACATGAACAAGTTTAATATGCATTTTTTTAGCTACTATTGCACAAGCTAAACTTGAATTAATATCACCTACAACTAGAATAATATCTGGTTTAAGCTTTACACACTCCCGCTCAAAACTAACCATTATCTTTGCAGTCTGTTCCGATTGAGTTTTGCCAGTTCCACTTAAATAAGCATCAGGCTCTGGAATACCAAGCTCGTTAAAAAAAACCTCACTCATTTCTTTATTATTATGTTGACCTGTATGAATCAAGCGATAAGTAAAAAATTCTGATGATTTATTCAATGCTCTAACTATAGGAGCAATCTTCATAAAGTTTGGACGAGCACCAATTATTAATGAAATTAATATTTTATTCATTATTTTTTAACCTTAGCCAATTAATATAAACATAATGGGAAAAAGCAATACCAATTGCAACTATTAGCATTATTGCAGCATATCTATATCTAATAATCGCTCCAAAATTTGGAAAAACATAAACAGGAATTAAAGCGAAATAGACTGAGAATAGTATCATTACCCATAACTCTATTTTTTTTCTCCATATAAATAATGAAAAAATAGCTCCAATTAGAAATATGTAAATCATAACCATCTCTAAAGCTATTATTTTACTAAACATCGATGGCATATTTCCTTTAGATGTAGAAAACCAACTATTTGGAAATGGAGATAAAAATGCTACTTGCAGAGCTCTTGGAGCATAATTAAGCATTGCAGAAAAGCTATTTACATAAATCCCTACATCAAAAGAAGAGCCATATGAGTGGGTGACTTGATAAAAATAGCTCCTATTGAAATATATATTTTTAAGATTAGAGTCAATTATCCCTGGTAAGAATTTTGTATATTCCCAATCTTTATGAATATAAGCTTCTTTATATACACCTTCATATTTCTTCAATATATCATTTTTAAGTGGCTGAACATAAAGTGATTGCTCCAAAACTTCAATGTCTTTAATTAATTCAGATTCAATTCGTAACATCTCGGCTTTGATTTCTGCCATCATTTTTTTTGCTGCGAGTTTAGCCTCATGTGTAGCTTCAAATAAAGCAAGTTCTTTTTCAATAATCAGCTCATCTATGAACGCATTATCAGCCTTTACATCCAATAATTTTTGCTGGGGAATTTTACGATCAGATTGATAATCCACTTCATTTTCTGTCAATTTAGAGATACTAAGAGCTGTTGGCTCTAGTTCAAAGATACTAAGAGCTGTTGGCTCTAGTTCAAATATACTAATAGCGCGATCGTCTAATACTTTTTGTTCATCAGCAGTGTAAGTCATAGGAGTCATTACTCCAGTCCTAGGATTTACATCCTCCTCAAATGTTTGACTACGCTGATAATTCATTTGTCTATTTTTCACTTTTTGCCCAGTGGTTCTGGACAAATTCAAGAGATATTTTTTTTCATCAATTGATTTTTGAATTTGAGAGTAATTAATGGTTATATTTTCAGTAACATTTTTTTCAAATTCAGTAAATGGAATCGAAGATCCTACTGCAGGTCCATCATAAAAATTATCTTCCGAAACCCCTAGAACACTAGGATAAGAATGGGAATCATTAAAATAAAGAGAGGAGAACCCAATAAAAAACTGCGCTAACATCACCCCAATCAATGCCTGGGTTGTTATTTTTTTATTGATGATTGATATAATCAATAAAATATTGATTAAAAATAGCATACCAAATATAAACGCAAAATATATGATTAGCATATAAGATCTTATCCACCATATAATTGCCAACCCAAAAATAATTAACACAAATGCAAGAATTTGGGTCTTCATTTTTACTTTGACATCTTCCACTTTAGAAAACCCTAAGAGAAGGATTAATCCACAAAGAATAAAAAGTGAGGCATTAAGAGTAAATACATCTTTTAAAATTTGCGAAACCCACAATAAAGATGAAGGAAAAACTAAATAAGGAATTGCTGCAAGAATAGCAATACTTCTTTTATCATTTAACTTCTCAATCAGAATAACTATACAAAACGCACCAAGTGCATGAAGTGCAGAATATATAGGCACTAAAAGGGCTGGATGATTTATTCCAAAAATACTATAATGAAGTGAGATTAATCCTGAAACTCCCCATCCATCTGGCCTAAAATCCCAAGCTTTCCATCCATATTGAGCAATATCATTAGCAATAACACTAGCTCTTTGATGAGTTATTACCCAATCGCCACCATTCATTTGTCCATTACCATAATGAAGCGCAGGAAGTATATAAGGCAACAATATAAACTGTATAGTAAGTGAAATTAGTACTGAGTAAATAAAGAAAGTAACAAACAACTTATATTTTTGAATACCATCTAAAAATATCATTATTTTTTTTAAATTTAGAACCATTCTTGCACCATATCTTCTAGATTTTTAATCATTGATTCAACATATGAAAGCTGAGAACTAAACTTTAATGACGCATTTTTAGTTAAGTATAGATAACGCTCATTTGACTCTAATACCATCATTATGTCTCTCACTGCTTCATTATTAGACCTAACAATTACCGAATTATTACTAGTACAATATCTAGATATTTCCCCTACAGGGGTAACGATGGGCAAGAGTCCAAGCTTCATGGACTCCATTACTGACATAGCAGCCCCTTCATACAAACTAGTTTGTAAGTAAAAACAAGATTTTTCAGCAAATTTTTGTATTTGTAAAAACTCCATTTCATTATAAAATGTTACTGCATTGTTAATATTAAGGCTATCACAAAGATTCTTAACTTCACTTAAAGTGCCTCCATCAGATCCTATTATTCTAAATGTGGCATGAGGGTAGTATTTATGAATTTTTGAAAAAATAATTAATGCTCTACTTACTCCCTTTTCCTTGCCAACCCTACCCCAAAAGATAAAGTTCGGCTTAACACTTTGTTGTTTTAATTTATTAATATTACGAGCGTTAAATACAACAATTCTTCCAGTTTGAATTTTTTTTGAGGTATGTCTAAATCTTTCTTTAAGAGAAGTAATAGAGTCTCCCCATACTTCAGTAGCCATTATCAACGTCAAGCGTGATAGAAAGTAGTCAAGAAAATGTGCATCTTTTGCACTATGCACAAAAAATATTACTTTAGTTCGAGGCATTAATAACTTTAAAAAAACTCCAACTAATTGTGCACGCCATAAAGATAGAATCATTACATCAGGCTTTGCTGAATAAATATTCATAGCAGCCTTAAGAAAAACTATTGGACTAAAAAGCTCAGACTTTTTCTTACAAATATATCTAACATCAAAATTAAAATTTTGATGAGAAATATTTCTAACTCCTTTAGCTGCTACCTCAACTCCCCCACCAACTGAATCTAATGG
>Ga0075447_10001172_pt1 | contig 12547 bp, 9 predicted proteins | sample CoawatmetaG10DNA_FD_72352 | JGI IMG/M metagenome (GOLD analysis project Ga0075447, IMG submission 72352) | Marine microbial communities from the West Antarctic Peninsula - Coastal water metaG104-DNA | ecosystem: Environmental > Aquatic > Marine > Coastal | place: Atlantic Ocean: West Antarctic...
ATACCATTTATTGTTAATTGGATTGAGAATCCAACAATACTTCCTTGGGCAAGTTATTTAAAATCTGGCGGAGAATCATTGGCTTTTCCTTATGGGCCTATTATGTTTATTTCACACCTCCCCACCACTATAGTTGGCTGGTTAGTTGATCAGTTTTTTGGTTTCAATTATTTTACAAATTTTGGATTTAGACTTAGTTTATTAACTGCAGATTTATTGTTATTAATTACTCTTCTACAATCCTTTGAAAGTCATTGGAGAAAAATATTAATTTATTACTGGCTTTCTCCTCTTGTAATATTTGTTACATACTGGCATGGCCAGACTGATCTCATTCCTGTAGCATTATTTTTTTATACCCTGGTATTAGTTAGAAGAGGTAATTATTGGCTTGCAGGGATAATCCTAGCATTTTCTATAGCTGCAAAACACAGTATGCTAATAGGAGCTCCATTCATAATGCTATATTTGTGGTCTCATAACGGTATTAATAAAGAATTTCAGCGCTTTTTAGTTTTCTTCATTGGTTCTCTTTTATTGATTGAAATACCTTTCTTTTTTTCTGAAGCATTTAGGATGATGGTTCTAGATAATCGTGAAGTTGGGAAAATTTATTGGTTGTTTATAGATATGGGAAAAGATAGTTTAATCTTTCTTACCCCTGTGGCATATTTGTTATTACTTTATTTTTTCTGGAGAATAAGAAGAATAAATTTTGATCTTCTATTAGCTGCAATGGGGGTTGCTTTTAGTGTGATTATATTAATGACCCCATCTCCACCTGGATGGTATCTATGGTTAGTGCCTATTTTTACTCTTCATCAAAGTAGATATGGAGCTGGTGCTGTTGTAATTATTTCTACTTTCTATTTATTGTTTATCACTTTTCATCTTTTTCATACAAGTGGCGCAAAATTTATTCTTTTTGACTTATCTTTATTAAATATATCATTTCTGGATATTCCTGGTATTAAGTCAATGCATTACACATTATTGATAGGTACTGGTTTACTAATAGCAATTCAAATTATGCGTGAAGGCATTCGTGAAAATGATTACTATCGTCTTGGTAATAAACCTCTAGTGTTAGGCATTGCTGGAGATTCTGGAACAGGAAAAACAACATTTTCTGAGGGTTTGGTTAATATTTTTGGAGATCGCTCACTTGTTAAAGTTTCTGGCGATGATTACCATAATTGGGAGAGGTCTGCGCCAATGTGGAAAACACTTACACATCTTGATCCTAAGGCTAATCGATTATTTGAAATGGTTCGAGATGTTCAAAGTTTAATTGCTGGAGAAGAAGTGAAAGCAAGACGTTATGATCATGTTTCAGGGCGATTTTTACCACAAAAAGTTAAAAAAAGAAGAGATGTGATACTTGTTGAAGGTCTTCACACACTATATCCACAGCAATTATTAGAGGAGTTTGATTTAAGTTTTTATCTCGAAATGGATGAATCTTTAAGAGTGTTTTTTCGTGTTAAACGAGACACCAAAGATAGAGGGCATTCTAAAAAAGTAGTTTTAAGTCAAATTGAAAAAAGAAAAATAGATAGTGAAAAATTTATAAAGCCCCAATCAGATAGGGCAAATGTAGTTTTCACTCTTCTACCAATTAATATTGAACTGTTTGAAAAGGATAAAGTTACTAATGCCAACATTAAACTAAAAGTTTGCATCAAAAATGGTATTTACTATCAAGAACTTGTAAGAGTCTTAATTGGCATTTGTGGACTTCAAGTTAATATAGACTCAATTGACCATAAAGGGAAGATTGTTATGGAGGTTAGCGGAGATGTATTAGCAGAAGATATAAATCTGGCAGTTAAAATGCTTGCTCCTCATATTGAAGAATTACTTGATTTTAGTGCAGAATTTTCAGACGGTATTAATGGAATTATGCAAATCATTACAGTAATGGAAATAAATGAAGCTTTGAAGCGAAGGAGATCTTAATGGGAAAAATAAGGGATGATTTTATCCAACTAAATGGTCTTCCAAAGGCTGTTATATTCGATACTGATAATACACTTTATCCATATTTACCAGCACATAAAGAAGCAACAAGAGTAGTTGAAGAGAAGGTGGAAAAAATGCTTGGAATTGAAAAGTCAATTTTTCGTGCAGCATTTAAAGAGGCGCGTGAAGAAATTAAAGCTAGACTTGGAAGTGTTGCGAGTTCTCATAGCAGACTTCTTTATATGCAAAGAACAATTGAAAAGCTTCAGCTTGGAACTAGAATATTAATCACTCTTGATCTTGAGCAGACTTATTGGCGAACTTTTTTAAGTAATTGTAAGCTTTTTCCTGGAGCTCTTGATTTTATTCATTTGTTAAAAAGCAAGGGCATTATTACAGCTAATATTACTGATCTAACTGCTCAAATACAATTCCGTAAATTAGTTTACTTTGGCCTTGATGAGCTTTTTGATTATGTTGTTACTTCAGAAGAGGCTGGAGCAGATAAGCCCGATAAAAGACCATTTGAAGTAGCATTTGAAAAGTTGAAAATAGAGCCAAAAAATATTTGGATGATAGGTGATAGTCCATCTAGTGATATGATTGGGGCCCATAAAACAGGCATGATTAAGGTACAAAAATTCCATACAGGAGTTATAGTTGAAAATACAACTGAAGCTAAGCCAGATATCTTATTTAATAAATATAGCGAACTATTTCAATTTTTTGATAAAAATAGTATTCACTAAAAAATTTATTAATTATTATCGTATGGAGTACAAAGTATGTTGAATAAAGGCATAGTAAAAAATAATAATTTGAATGATGTTAAGAATACCAATATTCTGCTAATAACGCAATATGTTCCTCACTATCGAATACCTATCTACAATATGCTTAATAAAAGAAGGGGTATAACAGTTTTGCATAGTCAGGCTAATATTGATGTTAGCAATTGTGAATTCAATCATGTTTATGCTAAGAGCTGGACAATTGGGCCTTTCAGTTACTTTAATATTAATCTGAATAAATTTTGCAAAGGCTTTAAGGTTGTTATTGCAGAGAATAATATAAGATTTCTGGATAGAAACTTTTTAATTTTACTTCCATGGAGAAAGTATAAATGGATATCTTGGGGAATAGGTCAGGCTGCATCTTATAATAAAAAACTGGGCGTTCGAGATTTTTATAAAAAAATTAGACTTCTACTTCAAAAAAAAAGTGATGCAATTATTCTTTATTCAGATTTCTCTTTAAAACTGCTTCTTGATTCTGGAATAGATCCAGGTTCTATATTTATTGCAAATAATACAGTTTCCTTGCAGAATGTAGCCTCACCAGATAACTATAAAAAAAATATCTTATTTATTGGTACCCTTTATAAACAAAAAAAAATTAATGAATTGTTATATTCTTACAGGTCTGCATTGGATATTTGTTCAGATCTCGGTAATCTCCTAATTATTGGAGATGGAACTGAAAGAGTAATTTTAGAAAAATTATCTCAAAGCTTAAATCTTGAAAAAAAAGTTACATTTCTTGGCAATATTGAAGATTACAAGTTGCTTTCTGATTACTTTTCTAAAGCATTAATTTGCATATCTCCTGGCCAAGCTGGACTTAGTGTTTTAACATCAATGGCAAATTCTGTTCCTTTTGTTACCAGGACTGACGCTATTACTGGTGGTGAGATATTTAATATAAATAATGGAGGTAAAATTACAGGTGTTATTTATGAAAAAAAAGATGATTTAATAACTTTATTATGTGACACAGTTGCTAATAGAAATAAATATATGATTATGGGCGAGAATGCGAGAAAGTATTATAAAAGAGAGAGATCACCTGAGCTGATGGTTGAATCTATTATAAATGCAGTTAAGTTTGTTTCAAATCCATAAAGAACTTAATGGCCAATAATTTAAATTTAATAAATGCTTCTAATATTCATTCCGGTGGTGCTATTCAAGTGGCAGCTTCATTTTTTGAAGAATTGGTAAATTTAAATGAGTTAGATTTCAACATAGTTATATCCAGTGAGTTAAATAATGAATTAATTTTACTTGAGGTAGATTTAAGCTTATTTATTTCTATTAGAGTTTATGATACATTTGGTTTAAGTGCTTTAATTGATTTTAAATTTATAAAATTTTTATCAAAATTTGAGACGGTTTTTACAATTTTTGGTCCATTATATTGTTGGAGAAAGCCCAGTTATAGTATCGTAGGTTTTGCTCAGCCATGGATCATATACCCAAATAATGAAGTTTATAAAGATTTAAGATTTCATAAAAAAATTCAAATTAAATGCAAATATTTTTTACAAAGTTATTTCTTTTACAGGGGTGACGAAATTATCGTTGAGTTAGAGCATGTAAAGACAGAGTTAAGTAAATATATAGTTAGTAAAAAAATTCATATTGTTAATAATTGTGTTTCTTCAATTTTTAATAATAAGGATAGGTGGGCTGACATAAGATACACTCCAGGTAATAATGATGTAACTTTAGGTATTGTGTCTAGAGACTATCCTCATAAAAATCTAAATATCTTAAAAAGTGTTGGAGAGGTGTTAATGAAGGACTTCAATGTAAAGGTAAAGTTCTTGGTCACATTAACGCCTCAAGAGTGGAGTCAAAAGGAAATTGGTTTTCATGAATATGTTGACAATATTGGGAAAATTGATATACCACAATGCCCTTCTTTTTATAATCTAGTTGATGGAGTTATTTTTCCAAGCCTATTAGAATGTTTTTCTGCTACTCCTATTGAGGCAATGATGATGAAAAAACCTGTTTTTGCTTCAGATAGGCCATTTGTTAGACAAGTTTGTGGTGATGATGCTTTTTATTTTGATCCTACTAATCCAAATGATATTGCAAGTAAAATCTATGAATACTTTTTTAACAAAAAGCCTAAGAAAAATAACTTACTTGATAATGCCTATGCAAAGGCAATGACATATAATGACCCGTCTGAAAGAGCAAAAAAATATATTAGGATAATCGAAACTATTAATAAATCCTAATTTTTTTGTAGTTGCAGCATTTCGAATTATTATAAATATGATTTAGTAAATTCTTTTGAGTTGATGCTTATAATAGTGATGTGCTTAATCTTTGTAATTTAGCCTAAAAAGGACAAATTTATGTTTGATAACAAAATATTATTAATTACTGGAGGAACAGGTTCTTTTGGGACTGCTATATTACGTCGTTTTTTAAATTCAAATATTTCAGAAATTCGAATTTTTAGTCGTGATGAGAAAAAGCAAGATGATATGCGCAAAGAATTTAATAACTCAAAGCTAAAATTCTATATCGGTGATGTAAGGGATCCAGTTAGCCTTCGATCAGCATTTAGAGGGGTTGATTATGTATTTCATGCTGCTGCTCTCAAGCAAGTTCCTTCATGTGAATTCTACCCATTGGAGGCAGTAAAAACAAATGTTTTGGGAACAGAAAATGTAGTTGAAGTAGCAATTGAGCTTGGAATAAAAAAAGTAATTTGCTTAAGTACAGATAAGGCTGTCTATCCAATTAATGCAATGGGTATAAGTAAAGCAATGATGGAAAAAGTTGCAGTAGCTAAGTCTCGTGAAAGTAATGAGACAACTATCTGTGTAACAAGATATGGAAATGTTATGGCATCAAGAGGATCTGTGATCCCATTGTTTGTCAATTTGATAAAAAGAAATAATGAATTAACCCTAACTGATCCAAATATGACTCGTTTTATGATGACTCTGGATGATGCGGTTGATTTAGTTTTATTTGCTTTTAGTAATGGAAGACCTGGTGATATTTTTGTACAAAAAGCTCCCGCAGCCACAGTGGGTATCATGACCCAAGCATTGTGTGAACTAATGGGTAAACCTAATTATCCAACTTGTATTATTGGTACGAGACATGGTGAAAAAAGATACGAGTCTTTGCTTACTAGAGAAGAAATGGCGTGTGCTAAAGACATGGGTGATTATTATAGAATTCCTCCAGACTTAAGGGATTTGAACTATGCTAAATATATAGATTTAGGAGAAGAAGATATTACCAATGCAAGCGAATATAATTCAGACAATGCAGAACGATTGGATGCTGAAAGTATGAAGTTGTTATTAAATAAATTAAAATTCATCCAAGCCGCCTCTAGAGGTGAGATTATTGATCCTGAAGAATAATATGAGCGTATTAGTTACAGGGGCATATGGCTTTGTTGGTAAGAATTTAATTGTCCGCTTGAATGAATTGGATATTCAAGTTACAACCTATACCCGTAAGAACTCAACTCAAGATTTAGAAGGGCTTATTATGGATGCTGATTGTGTAGTTCACTTGGCGGGGGAGAATAAGCCTAAAGACGAGAAAGACTTTGATGTTGTTAATGCTGGATTGACTTCGTCTATTTGTGATATTGTGCGCTCTTCAGGTAAAAATACCCCTATTATCTTAGCATCATCTACTCAAGCCGAGCTTGACAATCTATATGGTAAGAGTAAGTTAGATGCTGAGGTTGCTGTTAAAGCACTTGAGATTGATACAGGTTGTCCTGTGCATGTGTATCGCTTGCCTGGTGTGTTTGGTAAGTGGTGTAAGCCTCACTATAATTCTGTTGTGGCGACTTTTTGTCACAATATAAGTCATGATTTACCTATCCAAGTGAATAATCCAGATTTTGAATTGAGTCTGGTTTATATTGATGATGTAATTGAAGAGTTTATTAAGATAATACAAGGAACTAAGGACGACAAAAAAGAGTTGTCAGTACAGCCACAGTATAAAATTAAATTAGGTAATTTAGCTGAACAGATTAAGATTTTTAGAGAAAGTCGAGATTCACTTATCACTGAAAGGGTTGGTAGCGGACTTGTAAGTAAACTATATTCAACATATCTCAGCTATATTTCTCCTGAGCAATTTACCTATTCAATACCCTCATATGGTGATGAGCGTGGAATGTTTGCAGAAATGTTAAAAACAAAAGATAGTGGTCAGTTTTCATTTTTTACTGCAAAAACAGGTGTGACCAGAGGTGGTCATTATCACCACTCTAAAACTGAAAAGTTTTTGGTTATCCAAGGTAAGGCAAGATTTGGCTTCAGACATGTGGTTTCAGATGAAACGCATGAGATTATTGTAACAAGTAAAGAGTTAAAAATTGTTGAAACTGTGCCGGGGTGGTCGCACGATATTACCAATATTGGTTCAGAGGACATAATAGTCATGCTTTGGGCTAATGAAATTTTTGATCCTGAGAATCCTGATACCATAGCTCAAAAAGTGTAGAGGAAAATCAAATATGAAAAAATTAAAAATAGTAACAGTAGTAGGTACGCGCCCAGAAATAATACGTCTTGCGTGCGTACTTAAGAGGCTTGATGAGAATTGTGAACACATTCTGATTCATACAGGGCAGAACTATGATTATGAATTAAATGAGATTTTCTTTGATGATTTAGGAATTAGAAAGCCAGATTATTTTTTAGGCGCTGCTGGTGCAAACAGTGCTGAAACTATTGGTAATGTAATTATTAAAGTTGACAAAGCATTGGAAGAGATTAATCCAGAGGCTATGCTCGTACTAGGTGATACAAATAGCTGCATGGCAGTATTGCCCGCTAAACGTAGAAAAATACCAACTTTTCATATGGAGGCTGGTAATCGTTGTTTTGATCAGCGTGTCCCAGAGGAGATTAATCGTCGTTTAGTTGACCACATAGCCGATATTAATTTAACTTACAGCAGTATTGCAAGAGAATATCTTTTAGCAGAGGGATTGCCCGCAGATATGATTATTAAGACTGGTAGCCCAATGTTTGAAGTATTGAATACTTATCGTGATGGCATTGAGAGTTCCGATGTATTGATGAGATTAGGGCTTAAAGTGCATAAATTCTTTGTTTTTAGTGCACATCGTGAAGAGAATATTGACTCTGATAAGAATTTCTTAAATTTAGTAGAGTCTTTGAATGCAATTGCAGAGGCTTATCAAATGCCAATTATCGTCTCCACACATCCAAGAACTCAGAAGCGTATTGATGAAATGAAAGTTGAGTTAAACCCAGTGATTCAGTTGTTGAAGCCATTAGGATTTAAGGACTACAATAAGCTTCAAATATCTTCTAAAGCGGTATTATCAGATAGTGGCACCATTAATGAAGAATCCTCCATTTTAAATTTTCCGGCTTTAAACATTCGTGAAGCACACGAGCGCCCAGAAGGCATGGAAGAGGCTGTGGTTATAATGACAGGGTTAGAGAAAGAAAGAATCATGCAGTCACTTGCTATTATTGATAATCAACCAAGGGGGGAGCAAAGGCTTATGCGACAAGTTTCTGATTATTCTATGCCCAATGTGTCGGAGAAGGTGGTTCGTATAATTCATAGTTATACTGATTATATAAATCGAGTGGTTTGGAAAAAGTATTAGTGCCTAAGCAAATATTAATTGTTACAGAGTGCTTTTACCCTGAAGAATTTAAGATAAATGATGTTGCTTTATCATGGAAAGACAAGGGCTATGATGTCGATGTGCTGACTTTAGCTCCGACTTATCCATTGGGAAGGGTTTATCCGGGCTACAAGAACAAAATTTATTCAAAAGATGAGTGGCAGGGAATTAATGTTTATCGAGTACATGCAACTTTGGGATATAAAGATAGTGCGTTTAAAAAGAGATTAAAGTATGTGAATTTTATGATTCTTGGAAGTGTTGTATCACTTTTTATTGGTAAGAAATATGATTATGTCTTTGGTTTTAATATGAGCGCCTTGACAAGCATGCTACCTGCAGTACTAATTGGAAAACTTTACAAAAAACCTGTGAATTTTTGGGCTTTAGATATTTGGCCCGATAGTGTTTATGCTTATGGTTTCAAAAAAACCAAAGCATTATCTTATTTCTTGGATAAATTTGTTAAATTTATGTATTGTAACGTTACTAATATTGCTCTTTCAAGCAAAGGATTTGAGTCAAAGCTAAGGCCATATTCTAGAAGTGATTTAACTTTTAGTTATTTGCCTCAATGGGCAGATGATTTGGACATGAGCGCAGAACTTGCTGATCTTGGTGCTGATGATAAGATTCAATTCACATTTGCCGGGAATGTCGGTAAGATGCAAAATCTAGAAAACATTATTAATGCTTTTTGTTTGCTTTCCAGTAAGTACCAAGAAAAATCCCAGCTTAATATTATTGGAGACGGTTCTAATCTTAATAATCTGAAGTTAATTGCCAATAATAATCCAAATATTATTTTTCATGGGAAAAAACCAAGATTAGATATGGGTAGTTATTATAAGGCTAGTGATTTCCTAATTATCTCCCTCATTGATGATCCTATTTTTTCAGTAACAGTACCTGCTAAAACACAAACATATATTGCAGCAAAAAAGCCTATACTTGCGATTATTAAGGGCGATACAGCTAGTATTATTCAAGATAATAATCTTGGGCTATGCGTTGATCCATCAAAAATTGATGCTATTACTACAATGTTTCAGAGATGTGTCGACATGAGTCAAACAGAAATACAAAATTTTACCAATGAAAATGATCGTTTATTGGCCACAATCTTTAATAAAGAAAAGACGATTAATAAGTTGTTAAAACTTCTTACAAGCAAAGATTAGATGAAAAGAATTTTTGATTCTCTGTTGGCGATAATTGTTATCATTCTATTGATTGCTCCAATAATATTGACTGCTATTGCTGTACGTATAACTTCAAAAGGGAGTGTTTTGTACTGGTCAGATAGGATTGGTAGAAATAATGAAATATTCAAGATGCCTAAGTTTAGATCAATGTTGATTGACACTCCTGCTGTAGCAACTCACCTATTAGATAATCCAGATGTTTATTTATCTCCTATTGGTGGTTTTATACGTCGAACTAGTTTGGATGAGCTGCCACAATTATTCTCAGTTTTAAAAGGTAATATGAGCTTTGTAGGTCCTCGCCCTGCACTTTTTAATCAAGATGATTTGAATACTTTACGTACTCAGAAAGGTGTAGAAAAATTATTGCCAGGTATTACAGGCTGGGCGCAAGTTAATGGCAGAGATGAATTATCAATTTCTGATAAAGTTGCATTGGATATAGAGTATCTAAATCGTCAATCGTTTTGGTTTGATATGAAAATTTTATGGATGACTTTCTTAAAGGTTGTTAATCGAGTTGGTGTGAGTCACTAGTAAAGATAGTTGTGATATTAATTGTTCTATAGTTAATTAATAATCAACTAGTTGCTATTATTCCAACTTTGAAGATATCTCATTGCACTAGTTTCTGATTTGCAGCCACCCCTGAGCATAATTTTTTCTAGTGGAATGTTCTTGTTTAAAATTTTAAGTGCAGCGCCAACTCTAAATGAGAGACCAGACAGTCCTCCAATTCGATTCAGCCCAGCATGCTTTTGAAGACTCTTCAGGATATGATTAATTGACGAAGGCGTAAGAGACGATTTGGTAGAGTTATTTCGTTTGAAGCTTCTAAGGATGTATCCATTCTCTTGATCAATTGGCAATGACCAGCTTGAGATCAGTTCAGATATTGGAATTACTTTCCCTTGATTGTACTGATCAGTTTTAGAGTGTCTCAGTAAAAGCGCGTGTTTGTGATTGCCTTGATGCTGCAGGTCCACAAAATTAAATTGACAAATTTCAGAGCGACGGCGCATGTTTTCATAGTGGAGATGTAAGAGCAGTTTGTTTCTGAGACGGACAATATCGTTAGAACAAACATCTTTGAGTTCGGTTAGGATGTCATAGGTTAGAGGCGTTACCTATTTTTGAAGTTTGCCAAATTTTCTTCGAAGTCTTTTGATTGTAAGTATTACCTCAGGCTCCTTTGCCTGTCTTTAGGCCGATGCTGTGTTTATCTTTTTTAGTCATTGCGTTAAGGTTATAATTAAACTATATACCCTTTTTTAACTGGATTCATAAAATTATATATGTGCAAAAAAACCTTTTTACGAAACGAACTGACCTTTGATAAATGCCCATATTAGCCCTAAAAAACTTATACTTATCCTAGTAAATTAAACTGATTCGTATCCTGTGAGAAACACACTCATTAATATGTCGCGATTTCAAAAGCAGCTTGTGCTGTTGTTTTTTGATTCTATCGCCCTTGTGGCTATTCTTCTGGCCTCGTTTTCAATACGACTTGGGTACTTGTATGTTCCAGGGAGTGACCTTATCTGGGTGGTATTGGCTGCTCCTATCATTGCCATTCCTGTCTTTGTGCGCTTTGGGCTATATCGTGCAGTTATTCGTTATATCGGTTTTAAGGCGTTATGGTTTATTGTCCAGGCGGTAACGCTGTATGCGCTTCTGTGGAGCATGATTGGCTTTATGGCTTCGGTTGATGGCATACCGCGCTCCGTAATTTTAATTAACTGGCTCTTGGGTATTGTCATCATTGGTGGCTCACGGATGTTCGGGCGCTGGCTACTCTCAGAGGGTCAGAACAAAAAAATGACCAGAGTAATAATTTATGGAGCAGGCTCTGCAGGCAGGCAGCTGTCGATTGCTTTAACTCAGTCGACTGAGTACAGGCCAGTGGCTTTTATTGACGACAATACTGATCTGGAGCGTCAATTAATTCATGGTATCGAGATTTTTTCAAGAAAGCATTTAGACCGACTGATTGAGCAAAAAAATGCCACTGAAGTGTTGCTGGCTATGCCCGCAATATCGATCACCCAGCGCAATGAAATTATCAATTTTTTGGAGCCTTATCGACTACTTGTGCGTTCCTTGCCAGGCGTTTCAGAGCTTGCTCAGGGCAAGGTAAAAGTTGCTGATCTGCGTGAAGTCAGCATCAAAGATTTGCTTGGTCGTGAATCTGTTACTCCCAATAGTGAGTTATTGGGCCTTAATATTACCAATAAAGTGGTCATGGTGACCGGTGCCGGTGGCTCGATTGGCAGCGAGATGAGCCGGCAGATATTATTGTTGAAGCCTAAAGTATTGATACTGTTTGAGCGAAGTGAGCTCGCCCTCTACAGCATTGATCAGGAGCTCTCAAGAGTCGCTATGCACTCTTCTAAGATACTGCCTATTCTGGGCTCTGTCAGTAACAAAAATCGCTTAAGCCAGATAATAGAGCGATTTGGTGTGCACACAATCTATCATGCAGCAGCCTACAAGCATGTGCCGATGGTTGAGTATAACAATGCAGAAGGGATCAGTAACAATGTTTTCGGCACCCTTATTTGCGCGAAGGTTGCGATCGATCATGGGGTAGAGACTTTTGTGCTTATTTCAACAGACAAGGCAGTGCGCCCAACCAACACCATGGGGGCAACAAAGCGCTTCGCTGAATTGATATTGCAGGCCTTGACAATTAGATTCAAGCAGAACTCTCAGCGTAGCTCTGAGGAGGGGCAATATGGTACATGCTTTAGCATGGTGCGGTTTGGCAATGTGCTCGATTCAAGTGGGTCAGTGATACCAGTGTTCAGAGAGCAAATTAAACGGGGTGGGCCAGTTACGGTGACCGATCCTGAAATGCTGCGTTATTTTATGAGCATACCCGAGGCTGTTGAACTGGTTATTCAGGCGGGCGCTATGGCTAAGGGTGGGGA
>Ga0075447_10001181_pt1 | contig 12479 bp, 11 predicted proteins | sample CoawatmetaG10DNA_FD_72352 | JGI IMG/M metagenome (GOLD analysis project Ga0075447, IMG submission 72352) | Marine microbial communities from the West Antarctic Peninsula - Coastal water metaG104-DNA | ecosystem: Environmental > Aquatic > Marine > Coastal | place: Atlantic Ocean: West Antarctic...
ATCCATCATAAATTTACTGTATCCATAAGGATTTTCTGGATTTTCTTTTCCAACGCTTTGAGGAGATTCAGATCTCCCATATGTTGCTGCTGAGCTGGCATAAACTAAAGTTGCAACATTGTTTTTAGCAATTTCTAATATGTCATAAAATGTGTTTACATTAGTTTTCATTATAATTTCTTGATCATAAACTCTTGTATCTGAAATTGCAGCATGATGAAAAATGTAATCAAAATTGTATGAAGATAATAAGGATAAATCAGACTTATTATTTAAATTGCCACAGATAACATCACCGTTAAATCCTATGAGATTCTTATAATGACCAAAACTTTTGAGATTTCCATTTTGAAAAGTTTGATTATTTCTAAAACAATCAAAAATAATAATAGTACTCTGAGGAAAGTTATCTTGAAAATAAAAAGCTAAATTGCTTCCTATAAATCCTGCTCCTCCAGTAATAAGAATGGTTTTATTATTAAAATCTATTTTGCTATCTATCTTATGCATATTTATTGAAAGTAATCATTTTTTTAATGCTTATGTAGGCATTATTATATAGATTACTTGCAAAGTATTTCAGGCCATAAAAGAGTTAAATTGTTCATAGTAATTTTTATACTATTAGATTATTTTTTTAATTTAATCTGTTTTTATCATCCATTCATGCAATGGCGATAGTTTAAAATGCCACTAAGGTTTTTTTTATTGATTTCAAATTTAATATTGTAGTCTAAAAAAAACCATTTTTAAAAAAAGTAAAATTAGAATAGAGATGCAATTCCAAAACAAAAAATTATGTATTATCGGATTAGGTTATGTTGGGCTTCCTCTTGCTATAGCTTTTGCTGAAAAGTACAAAGTTATTGGCTTTGATATTAATATTCCAAGAATAAAAGAGCTTAAAGGTGGTTTTGATTCAACACTTGAAGTCTCAAAATCAAAATTAATAGATGTGCAGAATAGCATATCTTTTACTTCAAAAATTGATGACATTAGGGCGTGTAATATTTATATTATTACCGTCCCAACTCCTATTGATGACTCCAATAAGCCAGATTTGAGCGCTTTAATTGAAGCCTCTTCTAAAGTGGGGTCAGTTTTAAATATAGGCGACACAGTTATTTATGAGTCGACAGTCTACCCAGGAGTTACAGAAGATGTGTGCGTACCTGAAATAGAAAATTCGTCTGGCCTTACCTTTAATAAAGAATTCTTTTGTGGATATTCTCCAGAACGAATTAACCCTGGTGATAAAGAAAGAACAATAAAAAAAATACCTAAAGTTACATCTGGATCTACCCCATTGATTGGTGAATGTGTAAATGAACTTTATGATGAAATTATTACTGCTGGAACGCATTTAGTTTCAAGTATCAAAATTGCAGAAGCATCGAAGGTAATAGAAAATATTCAGAGAGATGTTAATATTGCCCTTATAAACGAACTTGCTTTAATATTTGATCGAATTGGTATTGATACAAATGAAGTGATTGATGCTGCTGCTACAAAATGGAATTTTAATAAATTCACACCTGGACTGGTTGGAGGGCATTGTATTGGAATTGATCCTTATTACCTCACTTACTTAGCAGAAACTACTGGCTATAATCCAGATCTTATTTTATCTGCTAGAAAAATTAATAATAGTATGAGTAAGTTTATTGCTAATAAAACTATTCATGAGATGAATATTAAAGGCATAGTAAATCAAAAATCGAATGTTTTAGTTTTAGGGGTAACTTTTAAAGAAAATTGTCCTGATATGAGAAATACTAAAGTTATTGATATTATTGAAGAGCTTAAAAAATCAGAAATTAATGTTGATGTCTATGACCCTTGGATTGATCTTCAAAAAGAAAGCAGTTGGTACAAGCATGGTATTATTGGAGATCCTTTGTCATCAAGTAAAAAATATGATGGAATTATAGTTGCCGTAAGTCATGATGTTTTTAAAGAATATAGTTCTATTGATTATAAAAACCTATCTACCGCTGATGGGATAATCATAGATGTTAAAAATATTGTAGAAAAACCAACTTGGAAGCTATAATTTTTTATTTAAACAGTTATAGGATTTAGTTATGTTGAAAAAAGCCTTAATTACAGGAATAACAGGTCAAGATGGTGCATACTTGGCTGAATTTTTATTAAAAAAAGGCTATGAAGTTCATGGCATTAAACGCCGCTCCTCTTCTTTTAATACAGAAAGGATAGATCATCTATATCAAGATCGACATGATTCTGATAGAAAACTTTTTCTTCATTATGGAGATTTGTCTGATGCAATTAGCCTGACTCGAATTATGAATGAGATCAAGCCAGATGAAGTTTATAATCTGGCGGCGCAATCTCATGTTGCAGTTTCTTTTGAGAGTCCTGAATATACTGCAGATACAGTAGGTTTAGGAACATTGCGTGTTTTAGAGGCGATCCGAATTGCTGGGTTAGAAAAAAAGACAAAATTTTACCAAGCATCAACATCTGAACTATATGGTGAGGTCCAAGAGACCCCTCAAAAAGAAACAACACCTTTTTACCCGCGATCTCCATATGCTGCTGCTAAGCTATATGCATACTGGATTACAATAAACTATCGGGAAGCTTATGGTATGTTTGCATGTAATGGAATTTTGTTTAATCATGAAAGTCCAGTCAGAGGTGAAACTTTTGTTACACGTAAAATAACCAGGGCATTAGCTCGTATTTCTTTAGGGTTGCAAGACACTGTCTTTCTTGGAAACTTAAATGCAATGAGAGATTGGGGGCATGCAAAAGACTATGTTGAAATGCAATGGTTGATGTTGCAGCAAGATCAACCTGATGATTATTGCATTGCAACTGGAGTTCAATATTCTGTTAAAGACTTTATTGAGGTCTCTTGGGGCTTCTTGGGTAAGAAAATTAATTGGAAAGGTGAAGGTATTAATGAACATGGCTTTGATCATGAAACTGGAAAGCTTATTATTGCTGTAGACCCTCAGTATTTTAGACCGACTGAAGTAGAAACACTTCTTGGGGATGCCTCTAAAGCCAAAGAAAAATTAGGTTGGGAACCAAAAATTTCATTTACTGAGATGGTGCATGAGATGATGGAAAATGATATTAATCTTGCCAAAAGAGATTCACTTATTAAAAAACATGGTTTTAAGTCACTCCAAGTCAATGATTAGTTAAGAGATTAATGCGAAGAGAATCAAAAATATATATAGCGGGCCATAATGGAATGGTAGGCTCTGCTATTTATAGGCAACTGCAAGTAATGGGCTATAACAATATTATAGTTAGAGATCGTAAAGAGCTTGACTTAACTAATCAGGCAGCAGTAAACAGTTTTTTTAAAAATCAAGCCATAGATTATGTGTTTCTTGCTGCGGCAAAGGTTGGAGGCATTCATGCAAATAATACTTATCCTGCAGATTTCATATATACCAATATAATAATTCAAGCAAATGTCATTCATGCTTCATTTAAAAATAATATAAAGCGATTACTTTTTTTAGGTAGTTCATGTATTTATCCTAAGTTAGCAGAACAGCCAATGAGTGAAGATGCTCTTTTAACCTCTGTTTTAGAACCAACTAATGAACCTTATGCTATTGCTAAAATAGCTGGTATAAAATTATGTGAGTCTTACAATAGACAGTATAGTACTGACTTTCGTTCAGTTATGCCAACGAATTTATATGGAATTAATGATAATTTTCACCCTGAGAATTCACATGTAATTCCAGGAATGATGGCGCGCTTTCATGATGCTAAAATTAACAATCTTCCTGAAGTGGTTGTTTGGGGAACTGGTAAAGTTAGACGAGAGTTTTTATATGTTGATGATATGGCTGATGCAGCGATTTTTGTTCTTAAACTAGATAAAAGTACTTTTGGTAAGAATACTTCATCTATGCTCTCTCATGTTAATGTAGGAACTGGACTAGATATTTCAATAAGTGATTTAGCATTATTAATGAAAAAGGTTGCAAACTATAATGGAAAAATAAACTTTGATACTTCAAAACCAGACGGCACAATTCAAAAACTTCTTGATGTTAGCTGCCTTAAAAATATGGGCTGGACATACAGCATTAATCTTGAGGAAGGCTTGAGAAAGACTTACGAATGGTATAATAAAGAATAATATTCTTACTAGCTATTCTAGAAATTTCAATGAAAAAATTAAATAATAAATATGCATGAATTTAAAATTTGTAATAGAGTTATTGGGCTTAACCATCCACCATTAGTGATTGCAGAGCTTGGGATTAATCATGGAGGAAGTCTTAAGGTAGCAATTGATTTAGCTGATTCTGCTATTGAAGCTGGTGCTGAATTTATTAAACATCAGACCCATATTGTTGAAGATGAGATGATTCCTGCTGCAAAAGAAGTTATACCGGGTAATTCTGATATCTCTATCTATGAAATTATGGAGAGGTGTTCATTATCTGAGGAGGATGAAACAAAATTAAAGAATCATGTTGAATCAAAAGGAGCAGTATTTATTAGTACACCTTTTTCAAGAGCCGCTGCTGATCGTCTTGAAAAAATGGGTGTAGGTGCTTATAAGATAGGCTCAGGTGAATGCAATAATTATCCATTAGTTGAACATATAGCTTCTTTTGGAAAGCCGATGATTGTAAGCACTGGTATGAATAACATTCCCTCTATAAAGAAGACCGTTGAGATATTAGAAAAATATCAAATAAAATTTGCTTTACTTCATACAACAAATCTTTATCCAACCCCTCCAGAATTAGTTAGATTGGGAGCAATGCAAGAGTTACAAAAGGAATTTCCAAATACATTAATAGGTTTATCAGATCACACTACTTCTAATCTAGCTTGTTTTGCTGCAGTCGCTCTAGGTGCATCTATTCTTGAGAGGCACTATACTGATACCTTGGAAAGACAGGGCCCAGATATTATTAATTCAATGGACCCAAGTCAGTTAAGAGAGTTAATTAAGGGTAGTAGTGAAATTTTTTTGATGCGTGGTGGATCAAAAAAAGCCGCCTTGGAAGAACAGCCTACAATTGATTTTGCTTTTGCTACGGTAGTATCTTTGAAAAAAATTAAAAAAGGGGACGTATTTTCAAAAGATAATATTTGGGTTAAAAGGCCAGGAACAGGACCTATTCTTGCAGAAAAATACAATGATATTTTGGGTAAAGTAGCAAATTCTGATATTTCCGAAGATCAACATATTGATCCTAGCGATATTGTGGATTATAACAAGTGAAAAAGATTGCTGTATTTACTGGCAATAGGTCAGAGTATGGATTACTTATTTCTGTTCTTAATGCTATCAATCAAAATCCTAAGCTTGAATATAAGTTAATTGTCTCAGGCTCTCATTTAGATGAGGATTTTGGGGAGAGTGTGAAAGAAATTCAGAGAGATGGGTTTCAAATTAATGTCTCTATTAAAATAGATATTGATACAGACTCTTTAAACTCTAACGTTACGGCAATTGGTTCGGGTATTATAAAAATTGGTGAAGCTATTCAACTTTTAAAGCCTGATTTTATGATTGTTTATGGTGATCGTTCTGAGGCTTTAGCTGCAGTAATCGCCTCTACTCAAATGAATATAGCTACAGTCCATATAGAGGGAGGGGATTTAACTGAAGGTGGTGCATTGGATGACTCAGTACGTCATGCCATGACAAAGCTTTGCCACTTGCATTTCACTACTAATGAACAATCGAGTATGCGTGTCCTTGGAATGGGGGAGGAGAAATGGAGAGTTCACAATGTTGGTCTTCTTGCCTTAGATATGATTGCAGAGGGAAATTTTGCTTCTTCAAAAGAAGTTGTTGAAAAACTTCAAATTGATTTAAAAAAGCCTATTTTGCTTTTTACTCAACATTCTGTAACAACTGAATTTGAACTATCAGGTGATCAGATTAATGCTTCATTATGTGCCTTAGAAAAACTCGCAAAAATGGATATTCAAGTAATTGTTACTTATCCAAATAATGATGCTGGTGGTCGAAAAATTATTGAAAAAATTCAATTATTTAATAAAAAATCTATTTTAGGTTTTCAAATCCATAAATCACTTGGTAGGTACTTCTATCATGGAGTTTTGGCCTTAGCAAGAGATAAGTCAATTAGAGTTGCAAGTGTTGGAAACAGCTCTTCAGGAATTAAAGAAACACCAGTATTTGGTTGTCCCACAGTAAATATAGGAAGCAGACAATCTGGAAGGCTTCGTGGACAAAACGTTATAGATGTTAACTATATTGAAAAAGATATTATAGAAGCATGTCTTGTGTGTTTTGAAGATGAGAAATTTCGTAAATTATCTCATGATACTGATAATCCTTATTATTCACTCCATTCTGGGAAACAAATTGCAGACGTTCTAGCCAGTATAAATATAGATAAGAAACTAATGAGAAAAAAAATGACTCTGTCTGGTGAGGTTAGCAAAGATGGATGGTTTAGGTAAACAAAGTTTATTTGATTGTTCTATAGTTTACGAAAAAGATATATTAGAGATTCAAATTTAAAAGGAAATAAAAATTAAAAACAAAAAAAAAGTGGTAATAGTTGGTGCAGGAACTGCTGGATTAATAATTGCTAACAAGCTCCAAGAAAGCTTTGATGTAACAGTTATCGATAAAAGTAAATATAAAGCTTATCCATATTTTTATAAAATACCGCTATTTATAGGGCTGTTATTTAGACAAAAAAATCAGAAATATATCAAAAAAAGAGATATATTAATGCTCAATGGCCGTAAGATACCTTTTTTTGAATCAAAAGTAATAGGTGGCGCTTCAGTAATTAATGGATGCGTACATTCATTTGGAAGTCGATTGCAATGGGAGCCTATGTTGCAAAAATACAATTTTACTTACTCTGAATTACTTGAAAGTTATAACCAGTTATTTTCTTTTGAAAAAAAAGAAAAAAATAAGATAAATCTCTCATATTCACATCTAAGTGAAATTGATGAGGCTTTCATTAGGGCACTGAATAAAAAAAATATTCCCAAAGGTGATATGGTTAGTTCGGAAACAGAGGGTTGTGGACGACTTGTTAATACTGTAAAAAAAATATTAAGGTCATCAGTGCTATCAGTGATTGATGTTAGTTTATTTCAAATTCAAACTGGACTAGTAGCTAATAAAATTTTATTTGACGATGATGGAAAAACTATTGGACTCAAAACAAATAAAGCTACTATTAAGTCAGATTATGTAATCTTAGCTGCTGGTGTTATTGGAACATGTAAAGTGCTTCAGAAAACTGCTGCTAAAAGTGAAAGAAAAATATCGAAAGTAATAAATGACCTCAATATTGGAGCTGGAATACAAGATCATACCAATCTTAGAATCAATGTAACAACAAAAAATAATATTGGTTCATTAAATGAAATTTCAAAAAATTTTTTAAAGAAGCTATCTCTTTTAGTTAAGCACTTGCTTGGTAAGCCAACTGTGATGAAAGGAACTGGAGCAACATCAGCTGCCCATCTTGATTTGAATAATGATGGCGTGATTGATACCAGAATTCAATTACTTCAATTCTCTGAGTCTGGAAGACTTGGTAGTAGTGGAGCTTACTTTAGTGCAGAGCCAGGTTTTTCAATTTCAATTACTCCAATTTCTCCAAAATCAAAGGGCCAAATTCAGATTGATGGATCGGATATTGAGATTGATCCAAAATACTTGTCACATAGAAAAGATATTGAGCATTTAAAAATTGGATTAGATTATTGCCTTAAGCTTCTAAATTCTGAGTATTTAAATAAATATATTCTTAGAATTGAACAAGAAGACTTAATTAGAAATAACCCTGAAAAATATATTATTGATAATATTTATAGTGGTTATCATCTAATTGGTGGATCCTCTGATGCAATCAATTGTGATTTTAAAGTGCATAATTTAGATGGATTGTTTATTTGTGATGGAAGTGCTCTTAATACTTTTACTGCAAGTAATATTCACTCATCAGTGATACTAACTGCTGATGTTTTTGCAAATAAATTCATCAAAAATAATGCTTAAGTTGACAAAAATAATTTCTATAGTTAGCTAGTTAATATTGGCTAGTTAATAGTAAAATACACTTTGATTTTGATACAGTAGTTTGGTTCTCATTTGAAGGCAAGAAATTATGTATGAATGGCGAAAAGTAATTCTTAAGTCAAATTGCACTATGAAAGAGGCAATTAAAGTCCTAAATGAGGAGGCTTTAAGAATTGTTATGGTAGTTGATGATAATCAAAAATTGATAGGGACAATTACTGATGGAGATATTCGTCGGGCATTGATTGAGCATAAAGATATGAAGGTTCAACTTGGGGAGATAATGCATACTAGCCCATCTACTATTTCGGATAATTTAAGTGAGAAACAAATTCTTACTCTAATGAAGCAAAAAAATGTTTTGCAGTTACCTATTTTAGATAATGAAGATAAAGTTATTGGACTTAAAACACTTCAAAATACTTATGAAATTGAAAAACATGATAATACAGTTTTTCTTATGGCAGGTGGCTTTGGAGTTAGGCTTCATCCACTAACTGAAAAGATACCAAAACCACTATTAAAAATTGGCACTAGTCCGATTCTTGAAATTATCTTAAAGCAGTTGATTGAGTCTGGCTTTAATAATTTTGTAATTTCAACTCACTATAAAGCACAAATGCTTAAAGACTATTTTGGTGATGGTAGCAAATGGGATGTTAGTATTAATTATGTTTATGAAGAAAACCCTCTTGGAACTGCTGGTTCACTGGGGTTAATGCCTAAAATTAATAATGATTTGCCAGTGCTCATGATGAATGGGGATCTGCTAACAAAAGTTGATTTTAATAGTTTCTTAAATTTTCATAATAATCATAGTGGTATTGCAAGTATGTGTGTCCGAGAATATGATTTCGAAGTACCCTATGGAGTTGTAAAGTCAAAAAATCAAAAATTAAAAAGTATTGTTGAGAAGCCAATACATAAGTTTTTTGTGAATGCGGGAATCTATCTTTTAAATCAATCCTTAATTAAAAAACTTGATGGCATATCACGCATTGATATGACTTCTCTTTTAGAGAGTCAAATTAATGATGGATTAGAAGTAAATATTTTTCCTTTACATGAGTATTGGCTTGATATAGGTCAACATGAGCAGCTTGAACAGGCAAAAAAAGATTCAAAGAGAGTATTTGAATGAGCAGTCATAATATTTTTGCAATCATTCCAGCAAGAAAAGGATCCAAAGGAATTGATAATAAAAATCTTCAATTAATTGGTAATAAGCCGATGATTCAATTTACATTTGATTCTGCTAAACAAGTGGCTAGAATTGATAGTTTGGTTTTATCTTCTGATGATGAAAAAATAATATCTTTAGCAAAGAAAATAGGAGTTGATGCTCCATTTATTAGACCAAGCAATTTGTCTTTAGATGATTCGAAAACTTCAGATGTGGTTCTACATTCTTTAGAATGGTATGAAGCTAGTTTTGGTCAAATGCCAAAAAATATCATGCTACTTCAGCCTACTTCTCCTTTTAGAACTAGTAATGATATTAATCATGCAATCAATAAGTTTATAAGCTCAAAAAAGAAAACCTTGGTTTCAGTAACAGAAGTATCTCAACATCCAGGAGATTGCTTAGTTAAGAGTGATGAGGGTAAATTTAGCAGGTTAGATTTGAGATCAGACTCACACAAAGAAATTGGAAGACAAGGCTTTTTAGAGACTTTTTTTATTGATGGAAGTATTTACATTTCAGATACTATGGAATTTTTAGCATCAAATGATTTAGTAGGCAGTAATCCAGAAATTTGTTTAATTCCTCAGAGCCATGGGATAGATATTGATACAAATTTTGATCTTAGTATTGCTAGAGCAATGCATAGTTCAGGAATAGTTAGTTAAAATTTAAATTACTTTTAAATGAATTTAAGGAGAAATTGAAAATGCCAGGCTTTGAATTAATGGGTCAAGAAGAAAGAGATGCAGTAAACAAGCTATTTGATGATGGTGGTGTTCTTTTTGCGCATGGCTTTGATAGCCTGCGTAAAAATCGATATCATGTTCGTGAGTTAGAGGCTGAGTTTGCAAAATGTCTTGGAGTTAAATATGCCCAGGCAGTTTCTTCAGGTACTGCTGCATTAAAAATTGCACTTATAGCTCTTGGAGTAAAGCCTGGAGATGAAGTAGTTACTCAAGCCTTTACTTTTATTGCCACTGCTGAAGCAATAATTGATATTGGTGCAAAACCAGTTTTTGTAAATGTTGATGAAACTCTAGGTATGAATGCTAATGAACTTGAGGCTGCCATTAGCGCTAAAACTGCTGCAATAATTCCAGTTCATATGCTTGGAGTAGCAGTCAATCAAGATGAAATACACCGCATAGCCCGTAAAAATAAAATACCTATTTTAGATGATGCATGTGAATCATTGGGTGCTGAATGGAACGGTGAGAAATTAGGAGCTCAGGCAGATATCTCAACTTGGAGTTTTGATTCAGGAAAGACAATCATTGCGGGTGAAGGTGGAATGATTACTACAAATGATAAAGAATTGTATATTCGCGCTCGTGAATATCATGATCATGGTCATATGAATATACCTAATGTACCAAGAGGACGCGATAAATGCCGACTTACAGGATTTAATTATAGAATGACAGAAGTGCAAGCAGTAATAGCAAAAGCTCAATTAAAAAAATTAGATTTTATAGTTAATGAAAATAGAAGATTCTATTCAATTTTAGAGGCTGAGTTTAAGAAAATCAAAGGCGTCAAATTTAGAAAAATTCCAGAAAAATGTATACCATTATGCGATACTTTAATTCTTCAGTTTGATAATAAAAAAATAGCAGATGGTTTTGTTAGGAATTTAAACAAAGCAGGTTTAGGAACAAAAAACTTACCTGATGCTGTGCAATGGCATTTTGCATTATACTGGGAGCATTTATTTGATATTTTGGATACAAATAAAAATGAATTTAGATCACTTTTAAAGCCTTCAATTGAAATTATTGAAAGGTCAGTGGCAATTCCAATTATGGTTAAAACATCAATGAAGACTATCCGAAAACAAATTGAAGTTTTAAAGGAAACAATGTCTTCAAATTATTAACAAAAGTATGACAATTAATGACCACAGTAATAATTATGCATTTGTCGCATCTACTCTTCCAATTAGTGAACTTAACAAGAATATAAAAAAATGGGAAATTAATGAGATTATAATCGCATCAGAAGATTTACTAGCTAGCTATAAATTTCTAACTGACAATTATCCCTATATAAAGCTTACCATTCTTCCTAAGTTGCGCTTTAAACAAGTGATCATTCTATTATGGAAGCTTTTAAAGCTAAAGCTTACCTCTTGTAGAGTTTATTTTTTTCATGAATGTTGCTGGGTAGTATTAGATATCTTAATTTCTTTGATAAAGCCCAAGGGTGCTTATTTTCCTCAAGTAACAATGAGCGGCAATCCTATTAAAGACACAGGTTGCAGATTTGATAAGATAACATATCGAATATTTACTTTCTATTGGTTCCAAAGAATGTTTAATATTCATCGCATTATCAATACATAATAAGATTATATGAATAAAAATCTCAGAAAATGGCTTGTAGCGAAAGTTAAAAATACTTTTAATATATTTGGATGGGTTAAATTAGCTTTGGTAAATTATGATAAGAAGCCTCCTATATATGAAAAAATGAATAATAAAGGCTTAAAAGTCCATATTGGATCAGGTGAAATTAACATTCAGGGATGGATAAATATTGATGCTAGAGACTTTGCTCATGTTCATATCATTGATAAAGAAATTAACTTAGCTGAATTTACTGATAACTCTATCCAAGAAATATATCTATGCCATATACTTGAGCATGTTTCATTTGCTGAATTAGAAAAAATACTGAAATTGATATATTTAAAGTTACAAGTAGGAGGGTTAGTTAGATTATCAGTTCCTGATTTTGATAAGATCTTATCAATTTATCATGCTGAAGATAACAACATTGATCGAGTAAAGCACATCTTAATGGGTGGTCAAGACTATGAATTTAACTTCCATAAATCAGTATATACAAAGACATTTTTGTCAAAAACCCTAATGAAAAATCGATTTATTGATGTTTCAGAATGGGATACATTGTCAGATTTTGGAGTTAGCTTGGGTGATTGGTCAAATGGCCAAGTTAAAACTAAAAATGGAAAAATGTTAGTTAGTTTAAACTTAAAAGCCATAAAAGGTGTCTAAAAATATAGCTTTTGTAGCTTCAACAATGCCAGTCCATTGGCTTAATAATAACCTGGACGTTAGTAAAATTGATGAAATTATTATTGCATCAGGTGAATTATATAAAAGTTATAAGTTTTTAAACAATGAATATAAGAATCTTAGATTATCTGTTTTGCCAACAAATTTAATCTTAAAATTTTTTTTTATTTTTTCGAAAATAATTTTTACTAAATTTTCTTTAAAAAACATATATTTC
>Ga0075447_10001182_pt1 | contig 12478 bp, 17 predicted proteins | sample CoawatmetaG10DNA_FD_72352 | JGI IMG/M metagenome (GOLD analysis project Ga0075447, IMG submission 72352) | Marine microbial communities from the West Antarctic Peninsula - Coastal water metaG104-DNA | ecosystem: Environmental > Aquatic > Marine > Coastal | place: Atlantic Ocean: West Antarctic...
AGCTGATCTATATGACAATCCAAGAGGCTATCAAGAACAAGTTAGATACTCGTCGGCAAGGCAATGGCATCAGTCCTAATTGGGTACACGCCAATGATAGTTGTCACTTACGCATGACAGTTAACTTATCTAAATTTAACGGTGTTACTCACTTCGCTATGATACATGATAGCTTTGGATGTCACGCCGCTGATGTAGAAATGCTCGGTGCTTGTCTGAGAGAAACCTTTATCCAACTCTATGTAGAGAACGACCCACTACAAAAGTTTAAAGATGAAGGGGAAGCTTTGATTGGTAGAGAACTACCTGACCTACCAGCTAAAGGTGACTTCGATGTTACACAAGTTCGTAATTCAGAGTTCTTCTTTGCATAATTCTAATCGTTAACGCATAGATAGTTAGTGACCATTAATGATTAGGTTGCACTATAGCATTCCACAAAACCGAAAGGATACTATGACAACTGAAACACTAATCATGATGGCTGAATATTATAAGCATAACGAAATGCCTTTGCCTGTGGATATACAGGCGAGGCTTCATGCTGTCGGCATCGACACTCAAAAATATCAACACAATTAATAAAGGAATAATAAGTATGACTAATTTTGTCACACCAAAGGGCGTAGCAGTATGGCCTAAACTAAATTCACCAGATTATAAATTTAATGTGGATGGAGAATACTCAGTAAAACTAAAATTATCTGCAGAAGAAAGTCAAAGTCTAATCAAACAACTTGAAGACGAACGCGATACATACAAAGCTGAAGTGACTAAGAAAAATCCAAAGGTAGCTAACTATAATTTAGCTTCCGTCTATGAAGAAGAGATGGATGACCAAGGAAATTTAACTGGCTTCAATCTATTTAAGTTTAAACAGAAAGCTGTAATCAAAACCAAATCAGGTGATAGCATTAAGAAAACTGTAGCACTCTATGACAGTAATAAAACACCGACAGATGTGGTAGTGAATGGCGGTTCATCTATTAAGGTAGCTGCAAGTACATTCTGTTACGATATGCCTAGCTCTAAGATGGTTGGTATATCATTACGACCTACAGCAGTTCAGATCATAGAGCTATCTCAAGGAGCTGGTGGAACTGAAGCTCTAGCTATGTTCGACAAAGAGGATGGCTTCGTTGCTGACACATTTAATAATATTGAGGCGGTAGCAGTATCAGATGACGCAGACTTCTAAACATAAAAAGTTTGGTGGTGTACGAAATTCAAAAGTAAGACAGAACGCAATAAAGAATGGTTGGCGGTCAGGGTTAGAAGAAACCCTTGCCGCTGATTTAAAATCAAAGGGTATCGATTACGAATATGAACAGCACGTTTTAAAATTCGAAGTACCCTCAAGAATTGCACGGTACACACCAGACTTTTATATAAAAACTAAATCTGGAAAAACAATTATAGTAGAAAGCAAGGGGCAGTTCAAAGTTGCCAACCGACAATCCATGATACTGGTAAAAAAACAGCATCCAGATATCGACCTTCGCTTCGTATTTTCTAGGAGCAAAGAGACTATCAGCAAAACCAGCAAGACCACCTATGCAATGTGGTGCGACAAGCACGGCTTCTTATATGCAGATCGTACAGTACCAGAGGGGTGGCTCAATGAATAACGAAGACGTAAAGCATATCATTATACATTGTGCATATACACCGCGCACGATGGACATTGGTGTTAAAGATATTGACCGATGGCACAGGGCTAAAGGTTGGTTGGGTTGCGGCTATCATCTCGTAATAAAAAGAGATGGCACAGTTGAATATGGCAGACCATTAAACCGAACAGGTGCGCACGTTCGTTCACAGAACAAAACATCAATAGGCATATGTCTGATTGGTGGGATGAACTCCGATAAAACTGGGCCACAGATTAACTATACTGATGAACAATACGAAGCTCTTAAAAACCTGATCGATGAATTAAGATTGGAACATTTCCCTGATGCTAAAGTTAAAGGTCATACAGATTTTGATACGGGTAAGACCTGTCCAAACTTTGATGCTGAACTCTGGTACAATACAGGTGAGATAGTATCTACAATCAATTAGGTTGCACTATAGCATTTAATATTTTCTCCCAACTGGCCTCACGTTAATTCGTGAGGTCTTTTTTATTAGAGAGACATAATAATTGCACTTAAAATATTAACCAATCCTGACAACTAGGAGACTACCATGACTAAAAATACACAGATTAAAACCCATCTTAAACAGTACGGTTCAATCTCACCACTAGAAGCTGTGTCAAACTATAGCGTTTGGCGGTTAGCCGCAGAAATCCACAGGCTACGAGAACGTGGTTTAGATATCACAACGTTTATGAAACGCGCACCTAATGGAGCGAAATATGCAGAGTACCAACTTCAACAGTAGCACCCTTCTCTATCATACCTCATGCGAATGCGGAAGTAGCGATGCTCGCGCCATCTATAGTGATGGTGGGAGCTGGTGCTTTTCTTGCCAAAAATTTCACAAGGAAGACACCAAGATGGAAACAGAATTCGTACAATCTAAACCAACGTTCGGCCTCATACCTGTAGGTCAAGCAGGTTCATTAGCAAAGCGTAAGCTGACTGAAGAAACCTGTAAGAAATATGGGTATACTGTTAGTGAATACAAAGGTCAGCCAGTTCAAGTTGCAAACTATAAGAAGGATGGCACAGTCGTCGCTCAGAAGATACGATTTGCTGACAAGTCATTCAAATTCTTAGGTGATGCAAAGAGCGCAGGGTTGTACGGTCAGCATCTTTTTAAAGGTGGCGGTACTATGTTGTGTTTAACCGAGGGTGAGCTAGACACGCTTTCACTTTCGCAAGCACAAGGTAATCGTTTTCCTGTATGTAGTTTACCGTCAGGAGCTGGCAACGCAGTCAAAGCTGTACAGAATTCTTTAGATTTTGTTGAGTCATTTGACCGCGTTGTACTTATGTTTGACAACGATGAACACGGTAGGAAAGCAAGCCTAGATGTAGCTAAGTTATTGACACCAAGTAAGGCACACATCGCTACGCTACCACTAAAAGATGCCAGTGATATGTTAGTCGCTGGAAAAACTAAGCAGATGCTAGAAGCAATGTGGGAAGCTAAACCTTACAGACCTGATGGTATCATAGCTGGTGTGGATTTGTGGGAACTTGTTTCTACACCAGACAATACACAATCAATACCCTACCCCTTCGAAGGTCTTAATGAAAAGACTAGAGGTCTCAGACGTGGTGAGCTTACCACAATTACTGCAGGTTCTGGGGTTGGGAAGTCGCAGGTATGTAGAGAAATTGCATACCATTTAATCAAACAAGATGAAGCCGTAGGTTACATAGCCCTCGAAGAAAACTGTAAACATACAGCAATTTCTTTGATGGGGTTAGCTATGGATGTACCGCTACATCTAAACCAAGAAGGAATATCTAATGATACTCTTAAAATTGCTTTCGATGATACCGTTGGTTCTGGTAATCTTTACCTCTACGATCATTTCGGTTCTATGTCTACAGAAGGCTTACTGCAAAAAGTGCGCTACCTTGCCAAGAGTTGTGGCGTTAGCTTCATTGTCCTCGATCATCTCAGTATTTGTGTTTCAGGTATTGATGATGGCGATGAGCGGAAGGCTATAGATGTTATCATGACGAAGCTACGTTCTCTTGTAGAAGAGACAGGCATCGGACTTATACTTGTCAGTCATTTACGCAGACCTGCAGGTGAACAAGGTTGGGAGAACGGTAAAGAAGTTACCCTCAATTCCCTACGTGGTTCAGCCTCAATCGCACAGTTAAGCGATATGGTTATCTCAGTAGAGAGAGACCAGCAAGGTGACAACCCAAACACAACAACCGTTAGAATTCTGAAGAACCGCTACAGCGGAGAGACAGGCATTGGTTGTTACCTAAACTACAACAAAGAAACTGGACGTATGATTGAAACTCAATGTCCAGACAACGCCCCCGACTTTGGGGACGATGATAATGATTTTTAATTTCAGCTAGTCGAGAGGGACAGCATTATGAAACGTATTATGTTTGACATCGAAACAGATGGTCTAGTACCAGACCTAACAGTATGCCATAGCCTTGTGCTATTAGATATGGATACTGAAGAAGTCTTGAGCTGTGCAGATCAAGAAGGTTACACGTCTATTTCAGATGGTATGACTTACTTAGAAAATGCAGAGTTGCTTGTAGGTCACAATATCCAAGGGTTCGATTTCCCTGCATTAGAGAAGTTGTTTGGATTTGTATATGAAGGTGAGATACATGACACGTTATTAATGTCTCGCCTCGTCTGGTCTGATCTTAAAAACAATGACTTCAACTACATCAAGAAGAACTTAGACTTCCCTAGAAATCTAATAGGCAGCCACTCGCTTAGAGCGTGGGGTCTCAGATTAGGTGACAATAAGATAGAGTATGATGGTGGTTGGGCTGAATGGTCTGAGACTATGCAAGATTATTGCGTCCAAGATACTAGAGCTAACCTGACATTCTATAAGTTTATCATGTCTAAGAACCCAAGCCCTCAGAGTATAAAGCTTGAGCATGATTTCGCTCACGTCATTCGTAAGCAAGAGCGACAAGGTTTTAACTTTGATGTTCCAGCCGCTAACAAACTGTTGCAGAAACTACAGATGCGACAGGCAGAGTTAGAGACTTCATTACAAGAGGTCTTCAAGCCGTGGGATATCAAGACACCATTCGTACCAAAGGTGAACAACAAGAGCCGTGGTTATGTTAAAGGTGAACTGACCTACAAAGTTAAGACGATTGTATTTAACCCTGCATCTCGTGACCATATATCAGACAGATTGCAAGTGTTACGAGGTTGGAAGCCAAAGAAGTTCACAGCTCAAGGTAAACCACAAGTTGATGAAAGCGTACTCAAAGAATTAGATTATGATGAAGCAGTCGTACTCAATGAGTATCTCTTGATATCTAAACGTATTGGAATGTTAGCAACAGGTCAAAATGGTTGGCTGAAGAAACAAGTAGATGGGAAGATACATGGACAAGTTAATACTAACGGAGCAAGTACAGGAAGATGTACACACTCCAGACCTAACGTGGCTCAAACTCCATCCGTCTCTGCTCCATACGGTACAGATTGCAGAGCATTATTCCATGCACCATCTGGCTACAAACTTGTGGGAGCAGATTTGTCAGGATTGGAATTAAGATGCCTAGCACATTTCATGGCTAAGTATGATGATGGTGCTTATGGCGACATCGTTGTTAACGGTGATATCCATAGTGTAAATCAAGCGTCCGCTGGCCTGCCTTCTCGCGGCACCTCGAAGGTATTTATATATGGTTTCCTCTACGGAGCAGGTTCTGCAAAGATAGGTTCTATAGTTGGTGGTAGTGAGAAAGAAGGTAAGCGTTTGATTAACAAGTTCATGAAAGCAACCCCTGCCCTCAAGCTACTTAAAGATGCTGTAACTACAGCGGCTAAAGCTAAAGGTTATCTGGTTGGTTTGGATAAAAGACAGTTACCTATTCGCTCCCCTCACGCTTCACTCAACACGCTTTTGCAAGGAGCTGGAAGCCTATTGGCAAAGCAATCCACAGTAATCCTTTATGAAAATCTAACCAGTAACGGTTACATATGGGGCAAAGATTGGGCACAAGTAGCGCATGTCCACGACGAAGTTCAACTCATAGCAAGAAAGGAGATAGCTGATTATGTCGGAGCAGAAGCAGTTAAGTCTTTTCAGCAAGCTGGAGAACACTTCAAGTTCAAAGTACCCATCACTGGAGAATATAAAGTCGGCAACAATTGGTCAGACACACACTAGTAATCCTCACTCAATAAAGATGCGTGAGAAAGTGCGAGAACGAAAGAGACTACTTGTCTCGTACAAGGGCGACGAGTGTGAACGGTGCTACAATACATACCATGAGAATGTGTTTGATTTTCATCATTATGACCGTGACTTAAAAGTCTTTGGTCTCAGCCAAGGTAACATGCAACGCAGTATGGATAACTTAATTTCTGAAGCAGACAAATGTTTTCTTTTATGTGCCAATTGTCACCGCGAAGTTCACACATACAACGAACCTAAATTCATAAAAACAACTAACCGTTAAGGATTACTATGATTAATGTATCTTATATGACCCACATGGGTTCAGATGATCTTGTGACTGATGCCGCAAGAGTATCGTTTAATAAACAAGCCAGCGCGTATGGTGAACACCAGAATGAAAGACTGATAAACTTCCTAGCTAGAGAGAAACACGTACATCCCTTCTCACATCCAGTAGCAACATTCAGATGTACGGCTCCAATCTTCGTGTGCAGACAACTTGCAAAGCACCAAGTCGGTGCAACATGGAACGAAGTAAGTAGACGGTATATAAAATCTACTCCTACCTACTGGAAGCCACAGTTCTTTAGAGCTGGTGCAGACGATGTGAAACAAGGTTCTAGTTCAGACCCACACAGGCGTTCAGAAGAATTTGTAGAAGACTATCACGACATCTGCATCGATGCCATTGCTACATATAACAAGATGATAGCTGTTGGAATTTGTGCTGAACAGGCAAGAGCAATCCTTCCACAAGGTGCTATCACTGAGTGGGTGTGGACAGGCTCGTTATTGTTCTGGTCTCGCGTCTACAATCTTAGAATTAAACCAGACACCCAAAGAGAAACTAGAGACTTTGCTGAACACCTCGGTGAACAGATGGCATCTCTTTATCCTATATCATGGAAGGCGTTAACACATGGACAATGAATTAGTAATTTATACATCGATGTCACAATGTATTGTAGCACTAGCTACCTCACACGATGAGGTGGAAGACGAGGCCATGAGGAACATAGTTCATGATGCCGCACTCATATGCTTATCCATCATGTCACCTCAAGAGAAGAGTGCAGACCTAATGTCATTCGATGGGGGTAAGCTACAATGAAGTATTTAATTGATGCAGATATTGTAGCATTTAAAGCAGCTTCAAGTTGTGAGCGTCCGATAGATTGGGGCGATGGTATGTGGACGCTACACGCTTATGAGCATGAAGGTATAGAATATATAAATAACTACCTGCACCAAGTAACTAATAATCTAGGTGAAGGTGAGGTAGTTATGTATCTAACCCACTCTAATAACTGGCGTAAAGATGTACTACCAGAGTACAAATCAAATCGTAAAGATGTACGCAAACCACTGATACTTAAAGCTCTACGTGAATATATCATGACAGAGATGGATGGTATCATGGTAGATACTATGGAAGCGGATGACCTACTAGGTATTACTGCAACCAATGAGCCTGACTGTATTATTGTATCAGAAGACAAAGACTTAAATACGATACCTTGTTTGTTGTACAACCCAGCTAAAGATAATGTTTACCGTTTTATTACAGAGTTTGAAGCTGACTACTTCCATATGATGCAGACACTAACAGGTGATGCTGTTGATGGTTATAAAGGTCTGCCTAGATGTGGCCCTAAAACTGCAGAAAAAATTCTCGACGGTTGTGAAACCCTAGCTGAGATGTGGGATGCAGTAGTCAAAGCATACGCCAAACAAAACCTCAATGAATCGGTTGCACTTACTCAAGCACGAGTTGCTCGTATTTGCCGTGCTGACAACTACGATTTCAAAACAAGAAAGGTAATCCTATGGACACCCCCGACCTAGTAAATAAACCTAATCATTATACTCAGTATGTAATCGAACCAATCGAATTCATAATGCGTAACGACCTACCTTTCCACGTTGGTAACATTGTTAAGTACGCAGTCCGTGCTGGTTACAAACAGTACGAAGGTATGACCCCAGAAGATAGCGAAGCTACAGATTTATATAAGGTGATTAGGTACGCTGAGATGCGGCTTAATCTCCTTACAGGCATGGATGATTTATAAATGACAAAAGAAATGACACTCAATGAGTACCAACAAGGTGCTGAGAAGACAGCCGTGTATCCAACAGAACACGCACTAGAATATTTAACACTTGGCTTATCAGCAGAGGTTGGTGAGCTAAACGGTAAGGTTGCTAAGTATTACCGCAAGGATGGTGTGTATCCGAGGGGTGAAGTTCTAGGCGAACTAGGTGACGTACTCTGGTTTGTCTCTGAATTGGCACGAGTTCACAACACGACATTACAAACATTAGCAAAAAATAATTTAGCAAAACTCTCAGATCGAAAAGAGCGTGGGGTACTTAAAGGAAACGGTGACAATAGATGACAGATGTAAGAGCAAGCGTTGTAACAAGACGCACGTATAACAGACCCCTCAACGATGAAGGCACTATATTTGAGACATGGGAACAAACTGTTGATCGTGTCATAGGACACCAGCAATGGCTATGGGAACGCAGTAAGAACGAGAAGCTTAACCAAGGTGAACAAGGTGAGCTTAATGAATTCCGTGAGCTTATGCTTAGTAGGAAAGCTACAACGTCTGGGCGTACCTTATGGCTCGGTGGGACTGAGGTAGCTAAGAAGCATGAAGCATCACAATTTAACTGTAGCTTTGGTAGAGTAGAAACAGTCCATGATGTAGTTGACGCATTCTGGTTACTACTACAAGGCTGTGGAGTTGGCTTCGAACCTATCATTGGTACACTCAATGGCTTCGCAAAGAATATAGAAGTAGAGACATGGCGTTCAACTCGTACAGATCGTGGTGCTGAAGATAACAAAGTAGAAATGAGAACTACTGAAGAAGGTTATCGTATCTATAGATTAACGATAGGTGATAGCGCGAAAGCATGGGCTAAAGCTTTAGGTAAAATCATGGCACTGAAAGACCCTGTAGATAAAATCATATTAGACTACACAGAAATCAGACCTGCAGGTACGAGGTTAAAGGGTTACGGTTGGATAAGTTCTGGTGATGATACACTACACATCGCACTACAAAAGATATGTAACATCATGAACAAACGTGCAGGTCAGCTACTGACACGCATGGATATATTAGACCTACTGAACCACATGGGAACTACACTATCTTCAAGGCGTTCTGCAGAGATTGCAGTCATGCCTGTAGATGATATCGAAGTTGATGAATTTATATCAGCTAAGAAAGATTTCTGGCTGCATGATAATGCACATCGTCAGCAATCTAATAACTCATTGTTGTTCTTTAAGAAGCCTACGAAGTGGGAGATAGCCTACATCTTTGACCGTATGGTTGAAGCTGGTGGTTCAGAACCTGCCTTCATTAATGCTGAAGCGGCACTCAAACGCGCTCCACATTTTAAAGGAGTTAACCCATGCGCGGAGATACTTTTAGGTAATAAGAGTTTCTGTAATTTAGTCGAGATTGATTGGGGTAAATATCTTGATGACTTCGAAAGTTTGAAACGTGCTGTTTATTTATCAGCTAGAGCAAACTATCGACAGACTTGTGTAGACTTAGATGATGGTATCTTACAGCGTTCGTGGCATGAGCTTAATGAATTCCTACGTCTATGTGGGGTAGGTGCTACAGGTATTGTAAAGTGGTTAGACCATCAAGAATATCTGTGCATGAATATTCCCATGATGCTGAAGACACTACAAGCTCAAGCAAGACTAGGAGCTAATAGCATTGCAGATGAACTAGGACTACCTAGAGCTAAACTTGTATCAACCATAAAACCAAGTGGCACATTATCAAAAATCATGTCTACTACAGAAGGAGTGCATCGACCATTAGGTAAGTATATATTTAACAATGTTACTTTCTCTAAGCATGACCCTATCGTACCCATCATGACTAATGCTGGATACAAGATAATTGAGAAACCTTTTGAACCTGACAGCGTACTCGTTACATTTCCTGTAGCTTATGATGATGTTAAGTTCGATGAAGTTGATGGTAAGTTTGTAAACCTTGAAACTGCAGTACATCAGTTAGATAGATATAAACTTATGATGGATAATTATGTAGACCATAACTGTTCAGTAACCATCAGTTATTCTCCAGATGAAATACCATCTATGATTAATTGGATTATGACTAACTGGGATAGCTATGTAGGTGTATCATTCATCTACAGAAACGACCCCACTAAGACTGCAGAAGACTTAGGTTATGCCTACCTTCCACAAGATGTCGTATCAAAAGAAGTGTACGACGAATATGTATCTAAACTCACACCTGTAGATATTGAAAATGCAAATTCATTTAACGAATTAACTGATGATGAATGTGCAACAGGTGCTTGCCCAATCCGATAAGGAATAAATATGGCTAAAAAATCTGCCTACAAAAAGAAGGTAGAAGATCAAGGGCGCGTGGTTACTCCTCGCGTCCGTCCTCTACTCCCAATGAACCCTGCACAAGAGAACTATATAGAGTGTATCAATCGATACTCTCAAGTATTTGTTACTGGCCCTGCAGGTACTGGTAAGACATACATTGCGGCGGCTATAGCAGCAGATATGTTTAATAAGCATAAGATTAAAAAGATAATCTTAACGCGACCTAACATCCCTGCAGGTAAATCTTTAGGTTTCTTTGCAGGTACTATTGAAGACAAGATAGCACCGTGGGTCTATCCTCTTACTGAAGTCCTTACAGAGAAATTAGGGAAGGCTAAGTATGAGATAGCGCGTAAGCGAAATGACATCGAGATTGTACCATTTGAAGTAATGCGTGGACGCTCATTTAATGATGCGTTTGTTATACTTGATGAAGGGCAGAACCTTACCCCTCACGAAATGAAGATGTTTCTTACAAGAATAGGTGAGAACACAAAGGTAATAATTAATGGCGATATATCCCAGCATGATCTTAAAGGTGACTCTGGATTAAAGATTGCTATTGATTTGTTACATAAACATAACATCCCTGCCGCCCATTGTAACTTCAATCACGACGATGTTGTGAGGTCAGGTATATGCGCCGCATGGACACGCGCCTTTAATTAGGTTGCACTATAGAGGATTAGAATAACAATGTTTCCTTATATATCTAAAGAACTACAAGCAGAACTTAATACACGTTTCCCAAATGTCTCACCAAAAGAAGGTGAAACTATAGACCAGTTAAAATGGCGTGGTGGACAGCGTTCAGTCGTAGACTTTTTAACAACAATTCATGAAGAACAATTAGCTTCAAATTTAGGAGAATAGACTATGTGCTTTGGCGGAAAAACCCCACCACCAGTTCCCCCACCAGCCGCACCACCAGCGGTTAACCCTGTACAGACAAATATGTACGACCCATCTTCAACAGAATCAGGCGATGCCGCTGAGAAAGGTGCAGTAGCTGATAGAGCTTCTGGAACATCTCAGTTGCGTGTTGACCTAGACCCAACTGTTTCAAACATGGGTAAGAATACTGGCCTACAAATAACAAAGTGAGAACGTAAATGAGTATAGGTACTGCAGAAACGCGGTATCGTCAGCTCGAACAAAGTCGTCAATCTTACTTAGATAGAGCTAGAGACTGTGCAGAACTAACTATTCCATCATTAATCCCGCAAGATAGCCATAATGAAACGAGTGATTTATATACTCCATTTCAAGGTATCGGTGCGAGAGGTGTTAATAACTTAGCTTCTAAACTGTCACTAGCCCTTATGCCCCCTAACTCTCCATTCTTTCGCCTCATGGTAGAACCGTATACTTTAAAAGATATGGCTCAAGACGATGCGGCACGTACTGCAATGGAACAACAGTTAGGTGAATACGAACGTGCAGTAATGTCTGAGATTGAAACGTCTGGAGATCGAGTAGCGGTACACGAAGCGTTAAAACATTTAATTGTCGGCGGTAACGTTTTGTTACAAGTTGGACAAGAGAAAACAAGAGTAATACATTTAGATAGTTATGTTGTATCACGCGCCCCTAACGGCGAAGTGTTAGAGATAGTAACGGTAGAGCATGTCTCACCTAACGCTCTGGACAAAGCGACAGCAGCTAACATAACAGGTAAACTCGAAGGCGATGAAAAGACTGTAGAAATTTATACTCACGTTGAACGTAAGAATGATTTCTATACCGTATACCAAGAGTGTAAAGGAACATTAGTTACTGGCTCTAAAGGTAAATACAGGAAAAATAGCGTACCATTCCTACCATTAAGATTTTCCCGAATTGACGGTGAAGACTATGGGCGTGGGTTTGTTGAAGAACTTTTAGGCGACTTACGGTCTCTTGAAGCTTTATCACAAGCAATCGTTGAAGGCGCGGCGGCGGCGGCTAAAGTATTATTCATGGTTAATCCTAACGGAACTACCCGAATGAGAACTATAGCAAACGCCGAGAATACAGCAATTATTGAAGGTAACAAGAATGATGTATCTGTTCTACAGATGGACAAATTCAACGACTTTAGAGTGGCATATCAAGCTATGCAGGGTATTGAAGAACGTTTGTCACAACAGTTCATGTTACAGTCATCTGTATCACGCAACGCTGAACGTGTAACTGCAGAAGAAATACGATATCTTGCAGGTGAACTAGAGGATACCTTATCAGGTATTTACTCAATTTTATCTCAAGAGTTCCAGTTACCT
>Ga0075447_10001189_pt1 | contig 12450 bp, 10 predicted proteins | sample CoawatmetaG10DNA_FD_72352 | JGI IMG/M metagenome (GOLD analysis project Ga0075447, IMG submission 72352) | Marine microbial communities from the West Antarctic Peninsula - Coastal water metaG104-DNA | ecosystem: Environmental > Aquatic > Marine > Coastal | place: Atlantic Ocean: West Antarctic...
CCAGGATCCGCAGAGAAGAACTTCGGAAAAATACTGAAAAAAGATTTTAGTTCTTATCGTGATGAACTTATTATTTCTACGAAAGCAGGATACGGAATGTGGCCTGGCCCCTATGGAGATTTAGGCTCAAAAAAATTCTTAGTAGCAAGTTTAGACCAGAGTTTACAAAGAATGGGGTTAGCATATGTGGATGTTTTTTATCATCACAGACCCGACTATGACACCCCTTTAGAGGAAACGATGGGGACCCTAGATTTAATGGTTCGTCAGGGAAAAGCCCTGTACGTTGGCATTTCTAACTATCCACCAGAAGTAGCAGAAAAGGCTTTTAACATATTAAAGGACTTAGGAACTCCTTGCGTAATACACCAGCCAAATTATAATTTATTTAACCGATGGGTTGAAGACGGATTGTTGGAGTTATTAAGAAAATCGAAGGTTGGTGCTATTTGTTTTTCACCTTTGGCACAGGGAATGTTGACTGATAAATACCTTACGGGCTTGCCAAAAGATTCAAGAGCTGTAAAAGACAGTCCTTTTCTAAATACGAGCGATGTTTTAGAAATGCTTCCTAAAATTAAAGGTTTGAATGCGATCGCGAAAAGTAGAAATCAGACCTTAGCGCAAATGGCAATTTCTTGGGTTTTAAAAGATAAAAGAGTCACCTCTGTTTTAATTGGTGCCAGCAAAACAGCTCAAATAGTTGACAGTGTAAAGGCCATTGAAAAAACTAGTTTTCAAGCCGAAGAGCTCCGCTTAATTGATGAAATTTGTACATCTTAAGAGGTCCAGAATTCACGCTGCTTATTCAAAACTACTTCTTGGTTCAGATAGCGTTTTGCTTCGTCTGGGGATAATACTTTTAAGAATGAAGGATGCTGCTCAATGGCAAATTCAATTTTTGTAACAATGTCTGCAATACTTTCATTTTCATAATCTATTTCTAATGGTTTCTTGATAACCATTGATTGCAATACATTTCGCTTTTTTATTTGCAGCCCTTTTTTATCAAAAGAACGTCTAAATCCATCAATTACAATGGGAACTACAATTGGTTTACACGTTTTTATAATATGGGCAGTTCCTCTTCTTATCGGTTTAAAAGGCGTTGTTGTACCTTGTGGAAAAGTAATTACCCAACCATCTTTAATTGCTTTGGTGATGTTTGAAATATCAGAGTTTTTAACCTGTCTATTCACGTTTTCACCACCACTCCTCCAAGTTCTATCAATAGATACCGAGCCTGCATAGGCAAATAACTTTGGCAACAAACCAGATTTCATGGTTTCTCCAGCCGCCACAAAATATACATTTAATTTAGGGTGCCAGATGTAACCAATATTTTTTATGGAATCATCCCTCCCACTTAAGGCCGCATTAAATACATGAAACATCGCAGCAACGTCGGCAAAGTACGTTTGATGATTGGATATGAATAATACATTCTGTTCTGGTAAATTTCTTAAAATTTCTGATCCTTCTATTCTTAGATTGTTGAATTTCCTGTACCTACCATGTGAAATCAATCCAAAGATTCGAATCATGATCTTTTTTAAAAATAAAATATGACCAAAAGGATTTCTTTTAAGTAAGGACATTAGTTGTTGCTGTTAGATTCTTGCGTTAGCGACAAATCTACAAAACAAATTATATAAATTAAGACTTTAAAAGTTCTTTAATTTCTGAAAGCATCATTGCAGTAGCACCCCAAACAACGTAACCATTTAACTTAAAGCATGGTACATCTTTATTTTTCATGTAGGATGTTGTCATATCTATTTTAGATAATGCCGTGTCGTTTAACAAATCTGCTACCAATACTTCAATTGTATTGGCCACTTCATAGTTCGTTAGAAAAGAAGGCGTCGCTGCCATACACCCAATATAAGGAGTGGCTAAAAAATTACTTGGAGGAATATACACAGGGGTTAACTCCCGAATTACTTCAACGGATTTGGCAGTTATCCCAATTTCTTCAAAAGTTTCTCTTAAGGCAGTTTCCTGCAAAGAGGCATCTTCTTTGTTAATTTTACCTCCAGGAAAACTTATTTGTGCCGAATGGGTGCCTTTGTAACTTGCGCGCTTCGTTAAAACAAAAACAGTTTCATCAGTTGAATTTGGATAAAATAAGGCGAGTACCGCTGCTTTTTTAGGTGCACTCGCAGCTATTTTAGCGCTGTCATATTGTAACCGAAGGGCAGGCGCTAATTTAAACTGCTCCTCTACCCCCCCCAATTTTCGAGTCTTCAGCAGTGCTATTTTATCTTTAAATGCTTTAAATTTCAATCGTGCCGTAGGTTATTATTATTTATGAGCATACTTTTATATCCCTATATCCTTCTAAAGATGCAGCAATTCGGTCGATTGGCAGCTGTCATTTCTTTCGAAGCATGCATTCAACAATACTTCTTTACAACTTTTCGCCTTCTGCTATGCTGCATACATTTTATAGGGTATGGTGAAGCATCACCGTAAAAACTAATCCTTCGTTTTGAATAAAAAACCAAAACCTAATCTACTTAGGAATTTTTTTTCAAACGCCCAGAAAAATTTAAACTGTCCAAAAAACCACCCTACAATTGGCAATGTAAGTTGATAAATAGGAAAAATTAATAAAATTCTTAAAGGCCAATAAATAAATCCTGATATTGTTTCGGGGTGCAAACCTAAAAAAGAAGTAACAGGCTTTGCAACCCAAGCTGCAAAAGATCCGTTGATAGCGAACACTATAAAAATTGCGAGTACTGCCCAATTATTATCAATGTCCCAACGTTGTTTTAATTTTTCCATAAAAATTTTAAGCTTCTTTTTTTGATTTTCTCAACATGAGCCAAACCCCAATTAATACTAATGGAATACTTAATACTTGCCCAGTATTTAACGGACTAAACAACCATTCTTCGCCCCTTTTTTGTATCTGTGGTTCTTTTAAAAACTCAATTACAAAACGCATCGACCACAAAACTAGCATAAACAATCCAAAAAGAAAACCAATTTGTTGTTTTTTAGTTGTCTTCCAGTATAAATACCACATAATTAAAAACAATGCTAAATAACTAAAAGCTTCGTATAACTGTGTAGGATGCCTCGCAGTAGTTTCTCCTGCAGCTTTAAAAATTACACCAAAATTAGAACCAGTTTCTTTTCCGTAAATCTCTGAATTGAAAAAATTACCAAACCGTATAAAAAATCCGGCCAAAGCCACCATAATAGCTAGCCTATCTAAAATAAAAAGCCACGGCTTTTGTAAATGTTTTTTTGCATAAAAATACATTGCAATCGGAATACCAATGGCTGCACCATGACTTGCAAAACCAGTAAAACCAGTAAACTTCCAACCTTCAATAAATCCAAATAGAAAATTAGTACTACTTTCTTTTATGGGTAAAAAGATCTCTAGCAGATGGTGCTGGTAATAATCCCAGCTATAAAAGAATACATCTCCCAAGCGCATTCCAATCAACATAGAAAGAAATACATACATGAATAAAGGATCGATTTTCTCTAATGGAATTTGGTCTTGCGTAAATATTTTCTTCATAAAATGCAGTCCCAGTAAAAAAGCGGTAACAAACATTAAACTATACCAACGAATAACAAAAAAACCTAAATCAATTCCTATCGAAGGATTCCACTCTATTGCTAAAAAACTCATATTATACTTTATATTTAAACGAATATTATTTCTAATTTATTTATTTTGACATCAAATTGACACCAAGGATTTTTAATTTAGTCTACCACCTTTAGTGTTGCACTCATTTTCTCTGTTATGGCACTGGATCATAGCCGCTTCCTCCCCACGGATGGCACTTTGCAATTCTTTTCAAAGCCAACCAGCCTCCTGAGAAAAAACCATGCTTTTGAAGTGCTCCTATTGCATAGTGAGAACATGTAGGGCTGTATCTGCAGGTTGCAGGTGTATAGGGTGAAATTGCTAACTGGTAAAACCGCACCAATAAAATAAAAGGATATGCTATTATTTTTTTCAATTTATTGTATTGAAAAAGTAGTTCCCTCTTTTCCATCCTTTAATTGAATTCCTAATTCAATTAACTCGTCTCTAATTTGATCAGACAAGCCCCAATCTTTATTTTCTCTTGCTTCTTTTCTTAATTTAATTAATAATTCTACTACTCCATTTATTTTCCCCGAATCACTTTGTAAAACTTCATTCGTAAGCCCCAAAATATCAAAGACAAAAGTATTTAGTGTTTCCTTTAAAGTTTCTAAATCTTGGACGGTTATGCTTGCTTTTTGTTCTTTTATTAGATTGATCGCTTTTACTGCCTCAAATAAGTGGGAGATTAACACAGGTGTGTTGAAATCATCATTCATGGCAGCATAACAATGGGTTCTCCATTTTTGCACATTGAAAGAAGAAGTTGAAGCTGCTGGTATCTTTTCTAAAAGACTCACCGCTTCCATTAACTTCGAATGTCCTTTTTCTGAAGCTTCTAAGGCTGTACCTGAAAAATCTAAAATACTTCTATAATTTGCTTGTAAATTAAAAAAGCGCACGACGCTTGCCGAAAATGCTTTCGGTAAAATGGTATTCTTTCCCGACAGTATTTCATTGGGTAAAATAAAGTTTCCTGTCGATTTTGCCATCTTTTGACCATTTAACAACAGCATGTTTGTATGCATCCAATAGTTCACAGGTGTTTTTCCACTGCAAGTTTTAGATTGTGCAATTTCACATTCGTGATGTGGAAATTTTAAATCCATTCCACCTCCGTGAATGTCAAATTGTTCTCCCAAATATTTTGTACTCATTACAGAGCACTCCAAATGCCAGCCAGGAAAACCTTCACTCCAGGGAGAGGGCCATCGCATAATATGCTTTTCTTCTGCTCGCTTCCAAAGGGCAAAATCTTGCGGATTTTTTTTATCTGACTGTCCGTCTAATGTTCTTGTATTGTGAATTAAGTCTTCTACCTTCCTGCCAGAAAGAATGCCATAATGTTCCTTCTTATTGTATGCTAACACATCAAAATATACAGAGCCATTTACTTCATACGCAAACCCCTTTTTTAGAATGTCTTTGATCATTTCTATTTGCTCTACAATATGACCTGTTGCCGTAGGCTCTATACTCGGAGGTAAAAAATTATAATTTTTAAGGACATTGTGAAAGTCTACCGTATAGCGTTGCACAACCTCCATGGGTTCTATTTTTTCAATACGTGCTTTTTTAGCAATTCTGTCTTCCCCTTCATCAGCGTCATTTTCTAAATGACCTGCATCCGTAATATTCCGCACATAGCGCACTTTATAGCCCAAGTGCAATAGATATCTATATACAATATCAAAAAACATAAAAGTGCGCACATTACCTAAATGTGCATTGCTATAAACGGTAGGTCCACAAACATACATGCCTACGTATCCTACTGTTATGGGTTTAAAGTCCTCTTTCTTTTTAGAGAGAGAATTGTATACTTTTAATTGATTTTCTTTGTACCGTTCCATTAAAAAAGTGCCTAATTACAGGGCATAAAGATAGGCACTTTATTGAGAATAGAGAAATGGAATTTATGAGAAGTTTTATAAAAAAAGAAAACAGATTCCACCAATTCATATGCTTGTTATTTTCATAATTGGATTCTTGGTTTTTACAACCTTACAGCCTGTTAGCAAGCATTCTAAATGAAGTAAAAGCGGTCACTTTTTATTTAAAATGGGACTCTGTGTTTCTATAAAAGTGTGATTCCGTTTTTAGGCACTGAATTTTTAATTAATTATCTTTAAATTTACATATTAATTTTCACCATGGATAAAAAACCATCTGCATTGCACGAGAGAGCAGGCGTTTCACAGCAAGAAACGACGAGTGCTGCCGCTGCAGAAAAAATAAAACTGAGTCGTGTAAAACAAAATTCAGTCACTGATTTTGTAACCGGTATATTAGCTGGAAATATTACCTTATTAAGCAAGGCAATTACCTTGGTAGAAAGCACAAACACAAAGCACCAGCAAAAAGCAAATGAAATTTTAGACCTTTGTTTGCCCTACGCTAGCAATTCTGTACGCATCGGGATTACGGGGGTTCCTGGCGTTGGAAAAAGCACTTTTATTGAAACTTTTGGAAAATATTTAACAGCCAAAGGAAAAAAAATAGCGGTGTTGGCTGTAGATCCTAGTAGCTCCGTAAATAAAGGCTCTATTCTTGGTGATAAAACAAGAATGGAAAGGTTGGTAACAGACACGAATGCATTTATCAGGCCCTCTCCATCTGGCAGTTCTTTAGGAGGTGTAGCACAAAAAACAAGAGAAAGTATCATTCTATGTGAAGCGGCAGGTTTTGATACTGTTATCATCGAAACTGTGGGCGTTGGACAATCAGAAACGGCAGTGCACTCGATGGTTGATTTTTTTTTATTGCTAAAATTATCGGGTGCTGGTGACGAATTGCAGGGAATAAAACGCGGAATCATAGAAATGGCGGATGCCATTGTAATCAATAAGGCAGACGGAGAAAACATACAAAACGCAAAAATAGCAAAGGTAGCTTTCAACCGAGCCCTGCATTTGTACCCATTAAAAGAGAGTAAATGGCAACCAAAAGTACTTACTGCCAGTGCACTTCACAATTCTGGAATACAAAAAATTGATAGGATGATTTCAGAGTATTTAGTTTTAACGAAAGCTAACTTGTATTTTGAAGGCAAAAGGAATGCACAAAATAAATTTTGGCTCTTGGCAACAATTGACCAGCAATTAAAAGATAATTTTTATAAAAAAAATAAAATTAAAAAGGCATTGCAAGAAGAAATTGATAATTTAGAGTCGGGTAAAACGACTCCTTTTAATGCTGCCAAAAGACTGTTGAAAATGTAAATACCGTTATTTTGTTCTTCTTCTCTTTTAAAATTTAGTAAAACAAGTAATTATGTGTAGTATTGTAACCACAAACAAACAAAATTTTGAGTGATTCCGTAAGCAAACCTTCTTGGCAAGAGCGCCTTCATGAAATTATCTATGAAGCCCCGCGGAATATTCGGACCCATATTGGTTGCGAGAAAAAGCTTCTTTAGGAATGTATCGGGTGGAGGATCAAAATTTAATAGGAAAACCAGAAACACCAAGGCCTGTGCAAGTTCATTTTAACTTAACTATTGATCAAGTGCCGATTGCTATCACAAAAAATGTAGTAAGAAGATATTCAGAACGCGACAAAGGAGAGATTTATGAGCCTTTCGAAATTTTACCAAAAGTGACTACAAAGTTAAAAAGCAAAGTACTGATTTTTTCTGATGATGCAGCTAAAAAAGTGATGGTAGAAGTAAGGGCAGGAGCAAATAACGTCGCTGGGCTTGTACATCTAAAAGTACCTAAAAATTGGGACGTTGCACCAAAAGAAGTTTCTTTTAATATCCGTCAAAAGAACGACAAACAGACAGTTGCATTTTTTGTAACGCCACCTAAAAACCAATCGGAAGGAGTTTTAGAAGTGATGGCAACTTCAGTAGGTAAATTATATAAGAAAGAATTGATAGAAATTAAGTACGCTCACATTCCAAAACAAACAGTACTTTCAGATTCTCAAGCTAAAATTGTTCGTTTAAATATAAAAAATGCTGGAAATAATATAGGTTATATTAAAGGAGCAGGAGATGCCATTCCAGAAAGTTTACGCCAGATTGGTTATGACGTAACTTTTTTAAATCCATTAGAAATAAACGGAACGAACTTGCAGCAGTATGATGCCATAGTTTTAGGTATTAGAGCTTATAATGTAGTAAAAGAGTTAAAGTTCAAACAAAAGTATTTGTTAGCATATGTTAAAAAAGGAGGCAATTTAATTGTGCAGTACAATACGAATAGAGGAGTGGATGTTGCAGCACCTTTTGCGCTCAAATTATCTAGAGATAGAGTGACAGACGAGTTTGCAGAAGTGAGAATTTTAGATGACACACATCCTGTATTAAACTATCCTAATAAAATTACTCCAGACGATTTTAAAAACTGGGTACAAGAACGTGGTTTGTATTTTCCAGATTCTTGGAGCAAAGAATATACGCCCATTTTTTCTATGAACGATAAAGGTGAATCTGCAAAAAATGGAAGTTTACTAATTGCAAAATATGGCAATGGGAATTATATTTATACAGGTTTAAGTTTCTTTAGAGAATTGCCTGCAGGCGTTTCTGGAGCCTACAAACTATTTGCGAATATTTTGTCTGTAGGGAAAGCGCTTGCAAATTAATGCATACAGATGCGGCGAATGATATTTTTAAAAAAAAAGCAGTAAAATCAATAAATGGCTTAAAAGCACAGGATGAAAGAACAGAAATATACTTGGAAAAAAGAGTACACACTCGTTTTAATAGTGAATGTAGTTTACATGATTGTATTTTATTTAATTACTAATTATTATAATCTGTAATTCATGGAGATAGAAAGCAAGTTACACGCAGTAGATTGGATTATTTTATCTGTTACATTATGTTCTATTGTGCTCTACGGAACCTACGTTACTCGAAAAAATGCAACTGTTACGGATTATATAAAGGGAGGAAACGATTCTAAATGGTGGACCATTGGTTTGTCTGTAATGGCCACACAAGCCAGTGCAATTACTTTTTTATCAACACCAGGACAGGCCTTTCATAGCGGAATGGGTTTCGTCCAATTTTATTTTGGATTGCCAATTGCAATGATTATAATTTGTGTGGTTTTTATACCCATATATCACAAGTTAAAAGTGTATACGGCATATGAGTTTTTAGAAGGAAGGTTCGATTTGAAAACAAGAAGTTTAGCCGCAATTTTATTTCTAATACAAAGAGGGTTGTCGGCCGGAATTACCATTTTTGCGCCTGCAATTATACTATCGGCAGTTTTAGGATGGGATTTATTTACTTTAAATATTATTATTGGTTTTTTAGTGATTATATATACGGTTTCTGGCGGAACAAAAGCGGTAAACGTTACGCAGAAACAGCAGATGATTATCATTTTTATAGGAATGATCATTGCCTTTTATATGATTATGAGTCAGCTTCCGGCAGACATCACATTTTCAAAAGCTTTGGATATTGCGGGTGCAAGTGGAAAAATGAAGGTATTGGATTTTTCTTTTGATTTAAGCAATCGATATACTGTTTGGACAGGAATTCTAGGTGGTACTTTTTTAATGTTATCTTATTTTGGAACAGATCAAAGTCAAGTACAGCGTTATTTATCTGGTAAATCAGTAAGAGAAAGTCAGTTGGGCTTAATTTTTAACGGATTGTTAAAAGTACCGATGCAGTTTTTTATTTTGCTTATTGGAGTGATGGTTTTTGTGTTTTATCAATTCAATCCTTCACCATTAAATTTTAATCCAGGCGCCAATGAACAAGTAGCAAAGTCTAAATATGTTGAAGAATATCAGCAGTTAGAAGCAGCGCACATCGCTATTGAAAACACTAAAAAATTGCTCTTTTCAAATGGTTTTCAGGAGGAAGAAAAACAGCAAATTTTAGAATTAAATGAACAAGATCTCCTTTTAAAGGTAAAATCAAAAGCAATTATTGATAAGATCGATGCAGAAAATATAAGCGATAAAGTAGAGTCGAATGATAAAGATTATGTGTTTATCCATTTTATTTTAAACAATCTTCCCAGAGGGATTATTGGCCTTTTGTTGGCGGTAATTTTATCTGCAGCAATGTCATCGACAGCGTCAGAATTAAACGCATTGGCCAGCACAACCGCCATCGATTTATACAAGCGGAATGTGCGGGAAGATAAAAGTGAAGTACACTATGTAAAAGCTTCTAAATGGTTTACTTTGGCATGGGGGATGATAGCGATTTCAGTGGCGTGCATCGCCAATTTATTCGATAATTTAATTCAACTCGTAAATATAATTGGATCTATTTTCTATGGAAATGTTTTGGGTATTTTCTTGTTGGCTTTCTTTATTAAATTTGTGAAGGGTAATGCAGTTTTTGTTGCAGCATTAATAACCCAAGTATTAATTATTGGTGTATTTCTGTTAGACTGGTTGCCTTATTTATGGTTGAATTTAGTAGGATGTGCCTTGGTCATGGGAATCGCCATTATCATTCAGTTTTTTATTTCCATTAAAAAAAAGGATGCTAAAAACACAGCTCCGGTATAAAAGGCGAGCGCGATGAATAATAAAAAAATACGATGGGGTATTATTGGTCTTGGAAATATAGCTAATAAATTTGCGACAGATTTAGCGAGCATAGAAAACGCACAACTAGTAGCAGTTGCCTCTAGAAATCAGCAGAAAGCAGCTGAATTTGCAGTGCGTCACAATTCAAAAAAAGCATATAATTCGTATGAAAAATTAGCAAAAGACACAGAGGTTGATGCCGTTTATATTGCAACACCCCATAGTTTTCACAAAGCGCATGCGCTGCTATGTCTTCAACATAAAAAAGCTGTTTTATGCGAAAAACCTTTTGCAATGAACTTGCAAGAGGTTACAGAAATGATTGCGGTTGCTAAAGAAAACAACAGTTTGTTAATGGAAGCACTATGGACGTTTTTTTTACCTCATTTTACCTATGTTTTGGAGCTTGTTAAAAATGAAAAATTTGGTAAATTAAAAAAATTAGAAGCAGATTTTGGTTTCTTTACAGAATTTGATGAAACGAATAGATTATTTAAAAAAGAAGTTGGGGGAGGGAGTTTGTTAGATATTGGAATTTATCCAATTTTTTTAGCGTTGGCTTCATTAGGCAAACCAGATGCTATAGATGCAAGTGCTACTTTTTTTGAGAACGGTGCAGACGCAAGTTGCGCGTTGATCTTTCATTATGAAAAGGCAACAGCAATTTTAAAAAGTACCCTGTTAGAGGAAACCAAAACGGAAGCAGTTTTTACTTTTGACACAGCCGTTGTTAAAATAAATAGGCAATTTCATCAACCTTCATCGGTAGTCATCATTCAAAATAAAAAAGAAGAAATAATTAATTTTGATTGCAGAACCATAGGCTATACTTATGAAATAGAACATTTTAATCAGTTACTGAGGGAAAATAAAAAAGAAAGTACGCTGCTGACTTTCGATTTCTCTAAAAGCATCATAAAAACCTTAGATAAGGTTCGGGAAATTATAGGATTAACGTACGTATGTTAATTTTATGAATAAATCGAATTCTTATGGGTCAATAGAATCTTTTGGCATAACAATTGATTTTTATAGGTAAGAAGTTGTTTTTATATTATTTTAAAATACTGACTTTCAATTATTTAATAAACACAATACGGATATTACTTTTTAAAGTTTAAAAAAGTAATGTCAGTATGACAGATATATAAAAGATGAGCAAACCAAAAGTAATGAGATTAGACAATATGTCGCTTCATAGTATGTTAAATGAAGATTCTGAGTTGATTCCTTTAATGACGCCAGAAGATGAAGAAATTATAAATAAAGAAAGTGTACCTGAAATATTACCAATTTTACCACTTAGAAATACCGTATTGTTTCCAGGTGTAGTAATTCCTATTACGGCAGGAAGAGATGCATCTATCCAGTTAATAAAGGATGCAAACAAGGGAGATAAGGTAATTGGAGTTGTTGCGCAAAGGAATGAAGACGAAGAAGAACCTGCATTAAAAGATATTCATACAACTGGAGTTGTAGCGCAAATATTGCGTGTTTTAAAAATGCCTGATGGAAATACTACCGTCATCATTCAGGGAAAAAAACGTTTTGAAATAGAGGCAATTATACAAGACAAACCCTATTTAAAGGCTACCGTAAAAGAAGCGATTGAAGATAAAGAGGTGGACGATGAGAAAGAATTTGAAGCGATTATAGAATCTATTAAAGAACAAGCTTTAGAGGTAATCAAGGAAAATCCAATGTTACCTTCGGAAGCATCGTTTGCAATTAAAAACATAAAATCAGATTCGTTCTTGGTGAACTTTATTTCATCTAACATGGATTTATCAGTTGCTCAGAAACAAGTAATTTTGGAGAAAGACAACTTAAAAGAACGTGCCTTATTAGCGTTAAAAAACTTAAATAAAGAGCTTCAAAAGTTACAATTGCGGAATGATATTCAGTCTAAAACTCGTGAAGATTTAGACCAACAACAACGGGAATATTATTTGCATCAGCAGTTAAAAACCATTCAAGAAGAATTAGGTGGCGCTACCAATGACGAAGAGTTAGAGGAAATGCGTAAAAAAGCAAAGACTAAAAAGTGGAACAAAGAAGTTGGAGAAACTTTTGAAAAAGAGTTGAACCGCTTAAAAAGAATGAATCCACAAGCTGCGGAATATGGGGTGCAGCGAAGTTATCTAGAATTGTTGTTAGAATTGCCTTGGGGAATTTACTCTGAAGATAAATTCGATTTAAAGCACGCAACCAAAGTATTGGATAGAGATCACTTTGGTTTAGAAGAGGTAAAAGAAAGAATTATAGAACATTTGGCCGTTTTAAAGCTAAGAGGAGATATGAAATCGCCAATTATCTGT
>Ga0075447_10001191_pt1 | contig 12446 bp, 11 predicted proteins | sample CoawatmetaG10DNA_FD_72352 | JGI IMG/M metagenome (GOLD analysis project Ga0075447, IMG submission 72352) | Marine microbial communities from the West Antarctic Peninsula - Coastal water metaG104-DNA | ecosystem: Environmental > Aquatic > Marine > Coastal | place: Atlantic Ocean: West Antarctic...
TCATTAATTTGTCTTATTTTTTGACCATCTTCCTCTTTAATGCGTTCAATTTTTGAAAAGCGATCTTGCTCAGCTTGCTCTAGGAGTAGATCACGTTCTATAGATATTTCCTCTAAACGATTCGAAATTTTTTGATTAACAGTAATGAAATTTGCATAATCTATTAGTTTTTTCAAATAAAGTGAAAGAAATTCAGGATTTTTCCCAACTATTGAGGCTTTATAAGGAAGTTCAGTAAGGTTAGGAACTTTTCTGGAGTTTGTATATAAAATTGCAGGTGGAGAAATTTTAACGCGTTCAACAAAACCTGCAATTTGCAGCTCAACATCATCAATAAGTTCGTTGCCTGGGTTCATTAAAGTTAAAAAATCACCATCAATAAAAACTTTTTTTTGAATATTTCGATTTGATATGTTGGTTAAAAAATCAGAGAATAAAGTTGCACTAGTTTCCTGTTCAAAGCTGTCTTGACCTGTTATAGCTAGAACTGAATTATCATTAGGTGATGTGAATGAAGAGCTCACGATATAGTTTGTCGGCAGAGTTAATGCATATTGGATTGCAATAGCAGTAACAAAGATAGTGATAACAGAAATAAAAAATTTTCTTTCTAATAAAGAATTGAATATTTTTCTTAAATCAATATCATCTTGATAGTAGGCTTCCTCATTATTTTTAAGCATTTTCTTTTTTTGTTCGATTAATCCTGTATTTTATCTAAATAAGATAATAATTGTTAAGCAATTATTTCAATATAAATGTATTTTTTTAAATGCTAAAAACTTATCTTCTTGAAACAAAAAAATTCTTCAAGAGTTTCTTGCTTTCATATTCTAACACTCCACTAGTTAGACTAATTTTATGATTAAAACAGTTTGCGTTCACTAAGTTATCTGAAGACCCACAAACACCTGTTTTTTGATCATAGGCTGCATAGATAATGCGCTCAATTCTAGCATGCATTATTGCACCTAAACACATTGCACAAGGCTCTAGAGTAACGTAGAGCGAAGTTCCATTTAAACGATAGTTTTGGAGTTTTTCCCCTGCAGAACGTATCAATTGAATTTCAGCATGGGCCGTTGGATCATTTTTTGAGATAGGCTGATTATGTGCTTGTGCAACAAGAAGTCCATCTTTAACTAAAACGGCTCCTACAGGAACTTCACCGTGTTCTTCAGCTTTTTTTGCCTGTTTTAGTGCAAGTAACATCCACTTTTCATCTTTAGTCATAGTTTAATTTTAACAAAGCTTTACTAATTAAAGCCAACTTCCAGCTGAAGCTAAACTAAATGCAATGATAAACATAATGAGTGCTATTAAGCTATCAAGAATTTTCCATGAAAAAGGACGTTGCATTAGTGGAGTTAATAGTCTAGATCCATATGCTAGACTGAAGAAAAAAACAAAACTAGCTAGGATAGCTCCTAATGTAAATGTAATTTTTTGAAATCCAGTAAATTGTTGAGATATTGATCCAATAAGAATCATCGTATCAAGATATACATGAGGATTTAAAAAAGTAAGAATTGCAGCAACTGTTATTGTTGGGAAAAGACTTTTTAACGAAGACTCATCAACTTCAATAGATTTATTAGATTTAAATGCAGATAGTAACCTGATAACTCCATAGCCAAAAAGCCAAATAGCAGATAAACCAAAAAGAAATGACGAATATTGGTTAATAAAATTATTTAAAAAAAAGGATATCCCTACAACACCAATTGTAATTAGTAGAGCATCAGCAAGTGCGCAAAATAAAGCTACATAAAAGACATGTTGGCCAAGAATACCTTGTCTTAGAACAAAAGTATTCTGAGCTCCAATAGCTACAATTAAAGACAGTCCAAGGAAAAAACCTGTTAAAAAAGATGACAACATAATGACTAATCTAGTTTGATAGAATTAAGTTTATATTTGTAAAGAGATTAAAAATGCATTCCCTATCATTTTTAAGCACTCCAGTAATTAGTTTGTATTAACTTTATATTTAAACATTATTTTCTTAACAGGGGTTTTAACAATTTTAGTTATTCCCGCTCAGTAACATTGCACTTAAATGTAATTGATTTAAAAGGCCTTTTATAAGATAATCTCAAAAGTTTTATAAAATTAATATTACCAAATATGATCATATAATCACTTTTATTCTTAGTTTGCCCAATTAATTTTCAGACTTATTTGTTCAACAATTTTAAGCTGAAAAACATTCTTTAAACACTTACTCGTTTAAAATGAATTAATGATTAAAAATTATTGCTTATAAAAATCTAAGCTAAGTCAAAATGAAACTATTAAATCTGTAAAATAAAGTTTTTTTCATACTCAAACAATGCATACATCTGAATTATTTATTCAAAAACCTCATCCATCTTCTGTAAGTGACTATTTCCATTGCATGGATTCAGGCAATATACTAAATGTGGTTTACTGGTGGGAGTTCTTTCAGCAAACTTCTTCTATAGATGGAGATATTGTTGAGTGTGGAGTTGGGAGAGGTAGAAGTCTTATTACTTTAATGTCCATCAATAATCTGATGACCAACATTTCACCCAACTATTCAAAACAAATTTACGCTTTAGATAGCTTTGAAGGCTTTCCTGAACCGAGTAAAGAAGACGTGTCACCTCGCAACCCTAAGAAAGGCGAATGGCATGAAAGTCCAAATAAACAATTTAAATATAGTATAAAAACATTAAATGAAATTATTACAAATTCCAACTTAGATAATAATGTTAAAACTATTAAAGGTTTTTTCGAAAAAACAACAGTTGATTTTCCAACTGATAAGATTTCAATACTTCATTTAGATGGGGATTTATACCAATCCTTATTAGCACCCCTAAAGAATTTATGGCATAAGATAAGCATTGGTGGCATAATTGTTATTGATGATTTTGTTAGTGATGAGGAGTTTGCAGCAGATGAGCAGTTTCCTGGTGCCAGACAAGCAGTTAAAGAATTTCTAAAGACAAATGACTGTTTTGAATACTTAGTGAGTATCCGTGGCACGCCATACTTGAAGAGAGTTAAGTGAAAGAAAGTTAACATTTTAATTAAATTAAATTTGCACCTTATGTACAATATGGTGAAAATTATAATTTAAAGAATTGCCTTATCAATGTCCAAAATAAACTACTCTATTCCGACTGAAAAATCTTTTGGTATTCTATTCTCAATCTTATTTTTAGTTATTGCTTTATATCCTTTATACGATTCTCAAGCGCCTCATTTATGGTTGATAATTGTTTCAACTATATTTTTATTACTAGCCTTTTTATCTCCTAGATTGTTGTCTATCCCTAATAAACTCTGGTTCAAGATGGGTATATTTCTTAGCTCTATAATTTCACCAATAGTTATAACATTGATTTATTTAGTTTCTATAGTGCCTACTGGCCTTATTATGAGATTATTAGGTAAAGACCTACTTAAACAAAAGTTAGATCAAAATGCTAAATCATATTGGATTGAACAAAAAGAACCAACAGGTTCAATGAAAAACCAATTTTAGACGAGCAAGTGTCATTTATTAAAGAGCTTTGGAACTTTATGCGTGTTAGAAGGAAGTTTTGGCTACTTCCAATTCTATTAGTGATGGCAATATTTGGTGGATTAATTGTAATGAGTCAAGGTTCAGTTGTAGCACCATTTATTTATACTTTATTCTAGAAAATGATAGCTATATTAGGAATCTCAGCCTTCTATCACGATAGTGCCGCAGCAATAGTTGTTAATGGTGAAATTATTGCAGCAGCCCAAGAAGAGCGTTTTACTCGTGAGAAGCATGACTCATCATATCCGGTTAATGCAATAAATTATTGCTTATCAGAAGCAGGATTATCATTAAAACAAATTGACTATGTTGCTTTTTATGATAAACCATTCTTAAAGTTTGAGCGATTACTAGAAACTTATGTTGCCCTTGTGCCTAAGGGCTTGCAATCATTTAGAATGGCAATACCAATATGGCTGAGAGAAAAGCTATTTTTAAAAAATATGCTTATTAAAGAAATTAAGAAAATTGAAAAGAATTTTGATGAAAGAAAGATAATGTTTGGGGAACACCATTTTAGTCATGCTGCGAGTGCTTTCTACGCTTCACCTTTTACAAATGCAGTAGTTTTAACTCTAGATGGTGTGGGGGAGTGGGCTACCAGTGCTGTAGCCATTGGTCAAGGAAATGAGCTTAATATTGTTAAAGAGATTCATTTCCCACACTCACTTGGATTGCTTTACTCTGCATTTACTTACTATTTAGGATTTAAAGTTAATAGTGGTGAATATAAGGTAATGGGTCTAGCTCCTTATGGTGATCCTAAATATAAAGATTTGATTTTAGAAAAACTTATTAATGTAAAAGAGGATGGTTCATTTAGATTAATCCAGTCTTATTTTAACTATGCAACAGGCCTAACTATGGTTAATCAAAAGTTTGTTGATTTATTTAGTGAGCCTATTAGAAAACCAGATATAGATAAAATAACACAATTCCATATGGATATTGCCGCATCAGTCCAAGCAGTTACTGAAGAAGTTATTATTGCTATGACTAGGTCATTATCAAAGGAATATAAAATTCCAAATCTATGTATGGCTGGTGGAGTAGCACTTAACTGTGTTGCTAATGGAAAGATACTTGAAGATAAGTCCTTTAAAGATGTTTGGATTCAGCCTGCGTCAGGTGATGCTGGTGGCGCTCTTGGTGTTGCTTTAGCAGTATGGCATAAAGAACTAAATAAACCTCGCATAATTAATCCTAAAGATTCTATGAAGGGCTCCTATCTTGGCCCTAGTTATACAAATAATTCTATTGAAAAAGAACTATTAAATTGTGGAGCTAAATTTGATTCAGTCACTGAAGACGAGATGATTGAACAAACCGCACAAGCTCTCGCAGATGGCAAGGTAGTAGGTTGGTTCCAAGGCAGAATGGAGTTTGGGCCTCGTGCACTTGGTGGCAGATCTATTCTTGCTGACCCTCGTTCAGAAAAAATGCAACAGAAACTTAACCTTAAAGTTAAATACCGTGAAAGCTTTAGACCTTTTGCACCATCAATATTACGTGAGGATTTGACTGAGTGGTTTAATTTAAATTATGATTCTCCTTATATGCTTTTAGTAAGTGATGTTAAAAAAGATAAACGTAGAAAGATGACTGCAGTAGAAGAATCTTTATTTGGTATCGATAAGTTAAACATCAGGCGTTCAAGGATTCCAGCCGTAACCCATATTGATTACTCTGCCAGAATACAAACAGTTCACAAAGAAACTAATCCAACATATCACAATCTAATAACTAAATTTAAAGAGAAAACAGATTGTTCAGTAGTTATAAATACATCTTTTAACGTTAGAGGGGAGCCAATTGTTTGCTCACCAAAAGATGCTTTTAAGTGCTTTATGGGAAACGAATTAGATTTGTTAGTAGTTGGTAACTGCATAAGTAGAAAAGATCAGCAGAACAAATCACTATCTGAGGATTATAAAGAAAAATATGAATTGGATTAATATCAAAATTCAAAACGGGAATAGTGATAACGATAAAATTTATTCATTTGGTAGATGGATGAGCTGGCTATTTTTTTTAGCTTCAATACTACTATTGATTTATACATACTATCGTGCAGAAATAACTCCTTTTGATGGTGATATTTCTATTTACTACAAGTACTATATCATTTCATTTTTAGGAATTCTTTTCTGGGGATTGGTACTAAGGCTTCATAAAGAAATTCGAACCAATATTGTAATGATAGCAATCTCTTTATTAGTTGGGATATATATGATTGAAGGTGGGTTGATTTTTTTAGGATTAGAACAAGTAAATCGAACATCAGTAAAATTAGGAGTTGATTTTGATCAACGAACAAAACTAGAAGTAATTGAGAGCCTTATTGCAGAAGGAGAAGACGCAGTTCCAGCTGTCAGGCCCAGAGATCTATTAACTATGGATGAGAAAATATTGCCGTTAGGTGGTATCTCAAATAAAACTACCGTAGGTGAAAATGAAAGTGGGCAGCGTATGGTTTATTTAAGTGATCGTTATGGCTTCAACAATCCAGATTCTGAGTGGGATGCTAAAAAGGTAGAATGGCTATTAACTGGGGACTCATTTACTGAGGGTGTGGCAGTTCAGCCTGGAGAGGATATTGCAGGACAACTTCGCTTTATTACCCAAAAATCAGCTATTAATCTAGGTAGGAGTGGCAATGGTCCTTTAATGGAGCTTGCAGAAATCACAGAATATATAGGGGCAATAAAACCTAAAAAAGTATTGTGGATCTATTCTAGGAACGATCTTACAAGTGATTTACAAAGAGATAAAAAAATTCCTCTACTCATGCGATATATGGATGATAAATTCTCTCAAAATTTAATTAATCGTCAGAAAGAGATTGACAGCAAGTTGGAAAAATATATTATAAAAAAGCAAGTTTTACGAAAAAAAAATTCTTGGGTCCGTTTGGCTGCAATCAGAAATATGCTAAATTTTGACGTTGGGAATGATATTGAAGTAACTGATGATCCAATGTTTGCTGAAATTCTTACTAAAGCAAAAGAGAGGGTTGAAGGATCAGGTGGAGATATTTACTTTATTTATTTGCCAAAGTATTATAGATATACTAACACTAACAACTCATATCCCAAGCTCAAAAAAAAATCTGAGGTGATAAATATAGTTAAGGCAATAGGTATTCCAGTAATTGACATTCATCAAGAGGTTTTTGCTAATCACCCCAATCCAAAATCACTTTTTCCATTTAGTCTTGGTGGGCATTACAATGCAGAAGGATACAATGAAGTGGCTCAGGCAATTTTATCAAGCGTTAAAAAATATGAGAAGAAAAAGAATGATTAAAAAATTCAAATATGTAAGTTATTTATCCTCTTAAAAATATATAAATAAGACAACTTTTATAGAGTTGTATAATAAGATTTCTTTCATATCTTAGTTATGAAATTAAAATTACTCATTGACATATATATTCAACTTTACATTAACAAACTCTAAAATATTTTTTCAAAAAAATTTATCCTTTATTATTTCTATTCCACGTTTTCTATAAATATTTCTAGTTCTACATTTAGGGGTGCAACAAATATTTTTTTTGTGTTTTTATCTAGACTAAAGTCCCAAATAAGGCCTTTTTGTTGATTATTCTCATGAAGCAAATACCATTCATCATTTTCTTTTTGCCTCAATAATCTTAAAGTACCATAAAAGTCACCAATTAAAAGTGACTCTATATCATCCAAATAAACCCCAGCAGTAGCGCAACCTGGCCTATTATTATATTGAAAAATTGGAGCTAATATTTCATTGAAATTTAATGATTCTTCTATCAGTTTTATACCTCCCTCAAATACAGGAAATCCCAGATTTGCAGGAATACCAGAATACAAATCATTCAACAAATAAACTGCTTCAACACTATCATTTCCACATTGCAAAATAAACATTCTATCTTTTGAATCAACAGTCACTCCCCAAGGATTCCTCACTCCATAAACAATTATCTCTGGTTCTAGTTTTAATGCTGAAACATCTAGTCTAAGAATTTTACCCAGTAAGTTATTTAGACTTTGTGCTTTACTCTTGTCTGGATATTGCTCACCATCACCTACCGATAGATATAATTCCCCGAAACTATCAAAGAATAAATTACCGGCAAAATGCACACCTGAGAACCCTTCAATTTTTATAATATTTCTGACCTTTGTAAAATTCATTGAATATTCATCAACGACTAAAGAGAGGACTCCATTAATATCCTGATTTGTATAAGAAACATAAACAAGTTTATTTTTTGAAACAATATCTAATAATCCACCTTCTGCATAACTATCAGTAAAAAAATTAACATTTTTATTTAAATCCAAAACAAGAGTAGATTCATTATCTTTCAATTCGAATAGAAAGCCATCTTTAGTAGCTAAATACTGTAATTCCCCACTAAGATCATATCTAATAACATTAAGATTTTGGATTTTATCTAATGCTGGCCAAATTGAATTATTTATGCTTATTTCAATTTTTTTGGCATCTTTAAGAATTACATCAGTCAAATCCATATTACTGAGATCAACTCCACTTAAGTTGGATCCAGTCAAATCCATACTACGAAGATCAACTCCATTAAGATTCACACCTGTAAGGTTTGTTTGAGTGAGAATTGTGCCTGTCAAATCCATATTACTTAGATCAACTCCACTTAAGTTAGATCCAGTCAAATCCATACTACGAAGATCAACTCCATTAAGATTCGCACCTGTAAGGTTTGTTTGTTTGAGAATTGTGCCTGTCAAATCCATATTACTGAGATCAACTCCACTTAGGTTGGCTCCAGTCAAATCCACATTACGAAGATCAACTCCACTTAGATTTGCTCCTGATAGATCAGCATAAATTAAAGCTGTATTTGAAAAGTTTGCTTGACTCAGATTAGCTTCTAGCAAAACTGATCCAGTTAAATTTGTATTGGTTAAATTTGCTTGACTTAAGTCAAGTTTTCTCAGATCTCTCCTGCTCAGATCCACACCTGAAAGATTTGATCGTATTAAATTTGTCTTATTAAAACTTGTATAACTTAGATCAGCATTCTGCAGATTTGCATCTTGAAAATTTGCATAGTAAAAATTTGCTCCACTTAAATTTGAATTACTTAGATTTGCTCCACTTAAATTTGCATAGCGAAGATCAACACCTTTAATATCTGCTCCTTTAAAATTTCCTTGCGTTAAATCACAAAAAACACACGAACCTGATGACTTAAGTAAAGAGATCTTGTCATCCACACTTCTCATCAAAATATTATTTTTAAGAGGTATTACTATTTTTGCAATATTTACTAGATGAACCCTGTAAGTAGGTGATTTAGATAATTCAATTAAATAATTTTTACTAACTATTAGCGATAAAAAAACTACTACTAAAGTTATTAATGCTATCTTTTTTTTAGAGTTAAAGTAATTAAATATAATCATAGGAGTGAATATTGGATATTGTGAAAAAACAACATTATAACGGTATCAAACATAATATCCTTATTACTTTTTTATTACTGTTGAGTGAATTTATTTAGCAACTAAATTTATCAATTTTGGGAAGAAATGTACTGCATAAAATTGCTTCATCAAAATTAACTCCAAATATATTTACTTCAGTTAGATTTATTAAAAAAATTAAAGTTTAACTATAGATGATATGTTTTACATGTGCTTTAATATTAGTTTGTATCTTTTATCATCTATCTTCTTAAACATATGATTTACTTCAACTTTAGATATTAATTTTAGTTTTGTGAAATAATAAGTACACCTAATTACCAACATATATGAAACTATGTCCAGACACAAGACAATATTAATCAAACTAATCTATTCCCATCATATCAAATAGTGAAAAGTATTTGTAAAAGATGTCAACAAGACCTGTAATTGGCTTTAACATGAGTACTCTAAACTTTGAAATTTTGTCTGGTACAGAATAAAACTATATGAAAATTATAATAATAGCATCTGATATTCATATTGGTGGTGGCAAAGTTATGCTTAATGATCTTTTGAGTGCTGCTTTAGAAATGGAGTCAATAAACTTCTATATTTTTGTTGACTCTCGATTTGATACTTCTTCATACTCTTCTGATAATATTATTTTTACATATATTACAAAATATCAAAGATTTTTTTATGTGAATCGTCTACTTAAGAGTCTTTCTACAGAAAATGACATAATAATTAATATAAGTGACCTGCCAATCTTTGGTCGCTACGAAAGCACTACTATACAATATGTTATGAATAGATACTTTATTGATAATTACCCTACTGTAGGATTACCTTTAATTGTTAGACTGAAATTACTAGTAGAAAAAATTGCATTTTCACTTTACCTTAAAAAGGCAGATTATATTTTTGTACAAAACTTAGTAATGAAAAATTTACTTCTTAATCGATCCTTAAATGTTAATAAAATCAGAGTAATTCCATTTAAAAATATTGATGAAGTTAAATCTGACGAAAAAGTAATAGAAAATAGTTTTATCTATGTTGCCTCAGGAGAGGCACATAAAAACCATATAAATCTAATAGATGCATGGGAAATACTCGCTACTGAAGGAATCTACCCAACTCTTTTTTTAACAATTAATGATAATACTTTTTTATTTAATCAAATTAATAAAAAAATTAAAGAAAACAACCTTAAGGTTTATATAAAATCTAATCTACCAAGGGAAGAACTTCTCACATACTATAAAAAAGTTAGTGCGTTAATTTATCCCTCTTTTTTTGAGTGTTTTGGAATTCCATTAATAGAAGCTTCAAATTATAATCTGCCAGTAATTGCTGCTGAACTTGATTATGTTCGTGATTTAATTGATCCAATAGAGACTTTTGACCCTAACTCACCAAAATCAATTTCTAGGTCTGTTAAAAGATTCATTGGTAGTAAAGAAAATAGGAATAATGTAATCACTGCAGAGGAATTTACAAAAGAATTAGCTTTATATGCAAAAAAATAATCATATTAAAAAGTCAACTATTAAAGTGATTCTCTTGTGTGGAGGAAAGGGTGAGCGACTCTACCCTCTTACAAACGACACTCCAAAGCCACTTGTAAAAATTCAAGATAAATCCATCTTGGCCCATATTATTGATCATCTTGCAAAATTTGATATGAATGATCTAATGATTTTAACTGGTTACAAATCAAATAAAGTTGAAGGCTATATCAAGGAAAAATATGAGAAATCTAATATCCAGTTAATTGATTCAGGGGATGTAGATATTATTCAGAGATTAAAAGATGCCCTCCCTTATATAGATGGTGATTTTATGGTGCTATATGGAGATACGATTTCTAATATAAATATTTCTAATTTAATAAAATTTCATAATTTATCAAATTATCCTGTGACAATGGCAGTCTGGCCTCTTATTAGTCAATTTGGAATTGTTGATATTGATGATAATGATGGTGTACTTGGTTTTAAAGAAAAGCCAAAATTAGATAAATGGATTAACATTGGTTATTTTTATTTTAATCATAATATGTCGAATTTAATCAAAGAGGCTTCAAGTTTTTCTCAGTTTTTAGAAAAAATTGCTAGTGAGGGCTTTTTAGGTGCATTTAAGCATGAAGGTATTCATATAACTGTCAACACAGTCAAAGAATTATCTGAGGCTCAAAAAAATATTAATAACATTTAAAAAGGTAAAAAAATGTATCAGAATTTTTGGCAAGGAAAAAATGTATTTATAACAGGGATTAATGGATTTATTGGTGGTAATCTTGCTAAGGTATTATTAAATAAAGGAGCAAATGTTTTTGGTTTGATTAGAAATCATTCTTTACAAACTTTTTTATATTTTGAGGGCTTAGAGAAAGAAATTGTTATTATAAAAGGTGATTTAACTGATAAAGAACTTATGAGTAGAATCATGTCTGAGAATAATATTCATGTAGTATATCATTTAGCCGCCCAAGTTGAGGTGGGTGTTGGATTAAAAAATCCTTACTTGACTTTTGAGACAAATATTCGTGGTACGTATACTCTTTTAGAGTCAATGCGACTTAACGGTGATTTAATTGAGTCTGCAATTTTTGCTTCAACTGATAAGGCATATGGCTCGTATGATTCAGATCAAATGCCATATAGAGAAGATTACCAACTTCTACCAAAATATCCATATGATACTTCTAAAGCATGTGCAGATATGATTGCACAAGTTTATGCCAATGAGGTTTTTGATATGCCACTTGCTATTACTAGATTTAGCAATATCTATGGTCCTGGGCAATTAAATTTTTCAGCCTTAGTTCCAGATGCAATAAGATCTGCTCTAGGATTTTCAAAATTTATTCCTAGAGGTGATGGATCTATGATTAGAGATTTTCTTTATGTTGATGATGTTGTTGATTTATATTTACTAATTGGAGAATCTATTCCTAAAAATCCTAAAAAAATTTCTGGTGAAGTATTTAATGCTGGAACAAATGAGCCAATTTCTGTCCAAAAAGTATTAGAAAATGTCTATAAATTAATTGGTAATAAAAATGAATTTGAAGAAATTTTAAATAAAATGAGTCAAAAAAAGACAATTGGTGAAATTCAGTGTCAGTATATGAATTATGATAAAGTAAATGAATATTTCGGCTGGAGCCCAACTCATTCAATTCATGATGGTTTAAATAAATCAATTGATTGGTATAAAAAATGGCTTAATAAAAATTAACAACCTTATTTTTTTATCTTTACATATCTAAAAAAAATTAATTAGACTTTCTGACTATATAAAAAATAGTAAAACTAATAGCAAAATAATCATTAAAAAGTAACTCAATAATCTTCCAAGCATAATTGAATAAACATTCTGTAACCAAGAGGCTTCGTCCGAATAAGAGTCAATTGACCTACTTAGCATAGGATCTAAATAAAAAG
>Ga0075447_10001195_pt1 | contig 12420 bp, 11 predicted proteins | sample CoawatmetaG10DNA_FD_72352 | JGI IMG/M metagenome (GOLD analysis project Ga0075447, IMG submission 72352) | Marine microbial communities from the West Antarctic Peninsula - Coastal water metaG104-DNA | ecosystem: Environmental > Aquatic > Marine > Coastal | place: Atlantic Ocean: West Antarctic...
ATATAAATATATAAATAATTAAATATTAAGCTAAACAGTGAAAAAAATTCTAAGAAAAATAAAGAGGCTCTTTGATAGGTTAATTGGAGATTACTCTGACGAATTGTTTTGGAAGTATGGAATTTATTTTCTCAATAATTGGAAGCAAGGCTATTTGGATGATGAGTGTATTAACCGGCCTCATCGTAATATATTTATTGGTTTAATGCTTAATGATAAAAATATTACAAAAATTTTAGAGCTCGGATGTGGAGATGGAGTTAATTTAAGAAGGATAGCTAAAAAAAACCCAAATATTCAGCTCGAAGGGATAGATATAAATAAGCGGGCCTTACACCAAGGCATGTCTATTCTTAAGAATAGCAATACTAATATCAAACTAACAAGGAAAAATCTTAAAGATTTAAGTACTTTTAATGATGGTGAATTTGATGTTATTTTTAGTGATGCTACACTGATGTATATTGATCCTAGCAATATATATCATGTAATAAATAATTCTATTAGAGTGTGTAAAATGAAGTTTTTTCTTTGTGAACAGCATACAGATGGTAATTCGTTTTATGATGACAAATGGATTCATAATTACAAGCTTATTCTGCAAAAAAATTCAGCCGTTGAGTCAATAAAAATACATAATATTTCCGGGAGTGGTTGGAGTGGAGATTGGGCTAAATATGGAAAAATAATAGAGGTGGTTAAACAAATATAATCATGAAAACATTAAGAGAATCACTGAATCAGGGAATGGTATTACTGTATGGTTATGAAAATAAACATCTCCCAGATATGGTAAAGGCTAAAACAGATAAGGTTTTTGTTTATACACGAACCCCAAATAATCTTACAAGTCGGAATTATAGTGATATTGTTAGAAAATATAATAGTACACAAGATATAGGATGGAACAAAGCAGATTTAATTTTTTTGGATAATGAAGCAATTAAGGGCATGGTGATTGGATACCCTTCTTCAACCCCCTTTGTATTGGTGGCTTTAGATCGCCAAAGATACTGGTTATGGTTGATTATTGGAATCATAAGGCGTGTTGTTAATAAGCAAGTAAGAATTCAAAAGGTAATAAGAGTTAAGCATGGTCAGAGTAGTAGACTCTGGATGGTTCTAAAGAGTCAAAATGAAGCGTCAGGGTTTTCAATTTCAAGAGATGTTGGAATTGAAGGGTTATTGAATTATTTAAATAGCGAAAATATAAACTACGTGGTACTAAGATTTTATCAAAAATTACCACAACTATATAGAAAAGGAGGGGATTTAGATCTTCTTGTTTCCGACGAAGACCAAGGTCGTGTCAAAAATTTTGTTAAAAAAAAATCAGGAAGTATACGCATCGATATTTGGAGTGTTTCAGAACCATCATTTAATGGGATATCATGCTATCTTCCAAGATTAGCTGAACAAATTTTAATGAATTCAGTTGCGGGCCCTGCTAATTCTAGAATTCCAAACAAGAAGGATTCAATGCTTAGTCTTATATATCATGCTCTTTATCATAAAGGTATAAACTCAGGAATTCCATCAACTACAAAAAAAATTGAATCAATAAAATTACCAAAAAATGACTATATTGCAGAAATACAGAAAATGGCTAAAGAGCTCAATATTGAAATAGGGTCAACAATGGAGGAGCTTGATGAGTATTTATATAAAGAAGGGTGGCGCCCAAAAATTGATACACTTTCTAAAATCGCACAATGGAATGAATGGGTTAAAGTTAGATTTTTTTCAGATATTAACAAAAGAAAATTTCCGATTTCAATTTTTATTTTACGTCAGAAAGTGATTAGTACCAAAAGTCTAGATACAATCAAAAAATTCATTAAGGATAATGAATTTGATATATTGAAATCCACCCTACTAACAGGTGCTACAAGGGAAAATGCAATATTACACCTTAGAGGAGGAACATGGAAAGATGCGATGTTCACTGAAGAAACAGTAGAATTTGAACCTGCATACGCGATGATTGTTGTTGATAATCATTCAAATAGTCATATCAGATTTGTAAATTTGAAAAATAAAATAAGAGACAAGTTTGATAACAGTCCCGGCCCAAGCGTGGTTCATTCTACGGATGAAGAGGTGGAATTTTGGGATTATGTTAGCAATTGCTTTCCAGATGAAATAGATAAGGTTGAAGATGTAGTAAAGGAAGCTCTCGAGAATAGAAAGAAAGATGCAATGCATCTTATAATATTTAATTTTATTAAGCTTTTGCCCTACTACAAATATACGGCTGAGGCCAAGATTAAAAAGTATATCATTAAAATTGTAACCACATAGTTTTGAAAAATAATACATTATGTATTGAATTTGTTGGTATATGGGGATCGGGGAAGACAACATTAATAAATAAAATTTCGACACTCCTTATTGAGGATGGTCTGAATATTGCAAAGCTTTCAGATTTTTCAGACTATGGTAGAAGTGCTCGATATGCTCTAATTTTATTATTGTTTTTATCTAATCCATTGTATTTTTATAGGTGGCTTTTATTTTCAGTAAAAATATTTTTTATACTGAAACCAGCTGGGAAAATCGAATCAGATATATATAAGACTTTAATAAAAACACATATAATAAAAAATGTTTTATTGAGATTAAAAAGGCCAGATGTTCTTTTGTGGGAGGGAGGGTACCACCTTCTGCCGATGTTTCACAATATGAACAAATTAACAGATAAGGAGTTACTATTTTCAGTTGCTACATTATATGACTGTTCTAAACCTTATGCGGCATTTATTGAGTTAAGAATGGAAACTGCATACAAAAGAGTGATAAAAGACCATGAAAATGGCTTCTGTCGCTTTAGCAGTGATGAATTGAGCGATTTAAAAAGTAGATATATTTGCATGATAGAAAATCAGAACAAAATTAAAGAGATATTGCAAAATAAGTTCGTTATAAATATAGATGGTGAGGAGAGTGTCGACACTAAATCAAGCTATTTATATAGATTGATATTGGAATTGTTTAACTCCAAGATATGACGAAGGGTTAATGATGATTTATTTTATTGTTTTGTACATTATCCTAGGGTTAATTAGTACTTATTTAGTTACAAAAAAGCCCTCTAGGTATTTAACAATATTTTTAATTTCTATAATTATTGGCTCTGGACCAATGGTCATGGGCTATCCGGTTGTAGATGAATATATGGTGTTAATGCTCTTTCTGGGAATTATTCTTAGAGCTAATATAGTTACAAATAATGGGGCGATAAAAGTAACAAAAGAAAATCATTTAAATTTTCACAATTTAGTCTTTTATGTTTTAATTTGGTATTTGTTGTTTCAGAGCTTTCGTGGAATGATATGGCTAGAAGACTTAAGAATGATACGCTGGATTATTTTTTTTGTTATTGTTGGGTATGGCTCTTTCTTAATTTCTAACTATAGATATCCAATTGACAGGCGGCAGGTTGTAAAAGTAATATTCTATTCATCAAGTATTTATTTTTTTATTTACCTTATAGTTGGGTTTCTTTTTGAGATCTTTTTTGACGGAGATAGATATGACTTACAGGGGTTCATTTGGACTGGCACATCAGGAGCGCATTTCCCAATACCTTTGTACCTTATATCTGTATTGGTTTTTTTTAATGAGTTCAAAAATAAGAAAGCAGTAAGACATATATTTCTTAGTTTGGCTGTGGTTTCAACATGTTCAGTATATTATAGCTCTCGTGCCGCTCTTTTTTTTATACTTGTGGCCATAATTTATTATTCATTAATACTATTTAGGGAGAGGTTTGCTTTATTTTTAAAGTTATTGTTATTTGGGTTTATTATTGTAATGCTAGATTCTTCAACAAACCAAATTATAAAAAATTATCTACCTTTTGATTTTGATACAAAAAATATAACTATCCCAGATGCGATTAATCTTGACACTAGAGATTATGGTAGGGTTTTGCATAATGTGGCTGCTTATGAAGCGATAAATGATAGTGTTGCAACCTTATTTCTGGGACATGGATGGTATATGGCTAGGTATGAAATGAAGAAGAGTATTATAAAAGTTAGATCACGAGAGGGGCTGGACATATCTCATATTAGCTCGGATACCTCGTATCAACCATCTGGCGCTGCTGCAATGCTTGTAGATACTGGAATTATTGGAGTTTTATTATATCTATATAGTATGTTATTAAGTGCAGTTAAAATTTACAAGTCTAATTGTAGGAATAAATTTTTCATATCCACAATTTATCTGTCTATAATTTTATGGTTTTTTATTGGGAATATTACCCCCATATTACTGACATTTTTCTTAGTAATGCCAAACAACCCTATTTATATGATGTTGAATACTAACCAGGCTAAAAATATGCAGTTTCTTAACTCTAAATAAATTTTTTATGAAAATTTCAATTATTATTCCAACATACAACAGAGAAAAACATTTAAAAAACTGCTTAATTTCTATTTTAAATCAAAAAAAAGTACCACATGAAGTTCTAGTTGTGGACAATGCAAATCATTATAAAGCTAAAGATATTACTGATAGCATCAAGCAAGACTTTAGTGATAAAGATATCAACCTTACCTATTTAAGAAATAAAGAGAATAGTGGTGCGATAGCTAGAAATTTAGGAGCTTTAAAGGCCACAGGGGATTTGATTGCGTTTCTTGATGACGATGTTATTCTTGATGATAATTATTATTATGAGATAGAGAGAGTATTCCTAGGTAATCCCGGTGCATTAGGAGTTCAGGGCTGCGATAAATCAATGTATCGATTTGATCAGAAAATGGAAAATAGTTTTTTTCATCGATTAGTTTATCAATTTGAAAAATTTTTTATGATTTCAAGTTTTTTTGAAAGTGAGCGTTCAAGAGTGCTACCTTCACTATGTGTAACAAGTCCTTATCCGGGTTTTGACTCAATAGTTCAAAGTGAATGGATTTCAACTTGTGCCGGAGTGTTCTCTAAAGAAGTATTTAATGAGTTTAAGTTTGATAGTCAGTTTAAGAAGTATTCCTGGAATGAATATGTAGATTTTTCATACTCTATTTTTCTTGAAAATCCAAAATCTTTATTTGTAACTCCAAAAGCAACATATACTGATGTTCAGACGAGTAGTGGGAGGCTGCAACCGAAAGAATTGATTTATATGTCTGAGGTCTATGATATGTATATATTTTTAAAAATATTTGACATGACATTAAAAAATATATTACTTTATATTTGGAGTAAATTTGGGCGGACAACATATAATATTATTAGAATTATAGTGCGCCAACCAAAACAAATAATAATGATTTTTTACTGTTTGCATGCCCCAATATATGTATTGTTTAATTTGTCTAAAATAAAAAAAGGTAATTTAGATTTTTTCAATAAGACACTCTTATAGGTTGTAATATATGAGAATATGTTTTTTAGCATCAGCTGCCTCTATACACAGCCATAAATGGATTAATTACTTTAATAAACTAGGTTATGAAGTCACATGGATATCCATAGACAAAAGTTCGTACAAAGTTTCAAGTGAAATTGATTATGTAGAGATTGTATCAAATAATAAATTTATCGCCTCTTTAAAAGCAATAAAAACCCTTAAAAGGAAGTTGATTGAAAATGACATAGATTTGATTCATGTTCATTATTTGGGCTTCTATGGATTAATATCTTTATTTACAAATGTACGAATTATTTCTACAGCTTGGGGGGATGATATTTTAATCAATGGTAAGAATTTTTTTATAAAATATCTAGTTTTAAAGATGCTTAAAAAGTCTGAAACGATCACCTGTGATGCTTATCATTTGAAAAATATTTTGATAAGTTGGGGGGTGCCAAAAGATAAAGTCCATATAATTAATTTTGGTATCGATACCAACTTGTTTTGTAAAAAACCTTATAACAAAAAGTTAAGTGATAAGTTAGGGGTTGGCGGCAGAATGACTGTTGTTTCTACAAGAAATTTTGATGAAATTTATGACATACCAACGCTTATCAGGTCAATACCAATTGTCATAAAAGAATTACCAGAGACTGTATTTGTCCTTCTAGGTAAGGGCCCACTTAAGAGTAACTATAAAAAATTAATAGATAAATTGAATGTAGATGACAATGTAATCTTTGCAGGACAGGTTCCAAACAGTAACCTACCTGAATTGTTATCCAATATGGATATATATGTTTCAACATCATTATCAGATGCGGGAATTTCTGCTGGAACAGCCGAAGCAATGGCATGTGAAACAATTGCAGTTATAAGTGATTCTGCGGAAAATGATAGATGGATTAATAATAAAGAGAACGGCTTTTTGTTCTCATGTGGTGATCATTTACAATTATCCAAAATTTTAATAAAGCTATTAAAGAAACGAGATGACTTTAAAGATATCGCACATAAGGGGCGTGAGGTTATTGTTAAAAATAATGGCTATGTAAATGAAATGAATAAAATAAAAAAAATATACGATTTAATGATTAATAAATAATATAGATATTATGTGTGGAATCGCTGGATACATAGGTGGAAATCAAAAAAATATAGAAATGATGTGTAAATCTATAATGCATAGAGGGCCCGACAACATTTCTTCTGTTCATATCAAAACGGGGAAATATTGCATTGCTTTAGGACATACTAGATTGTCAATTATCGACCTCTCGTCATCAGCAAACCAGCCTTTTGTATCAGAGGATGGGATGTATTATATGGTTTATAACGGCGAGTTATATAATTATATTGAAATTCGAAAAGAGCTTGAAGAGCTGGGTATTTCTTTTGACACTAAGTCTGATACAGAAGTTGTTTTTCGATCCCTAATATATTGGGGCGAGGGTGCATTTAATAAATTTAATGGAATGTGGGCATTGGCTTTTGTTAATAAAATTGACCATACTATGATTTTATCAAGAGATAGGTTTGGTGAAAAGCCGCTGTATTATTTTAGAAATGAAAATGAAATTTATTTCGCATCTGAGATTAAGGCAATACTAGAGATGACTGAAAAACACTCCATTAATTATTCAACGTTAAACACTTTTTTACTAGATGGCAGTCGAGATTCCAACAATGAAACTTTCTATGAGTCAATCTTTAAGGTTCCAGCATCAAGCTACTGCAAAATAGATTTAATTTCTAATATTTCACAGTTGGATTTTATTGAATACTGGGATATTCAAGAATATGTTGAAAATTCAAGTACTGTAAATAGCTCTCAAATTAATGAATTTAAAGACCTTCTTTCTGATGCTGTGAAATTAAGACTTAGAAGTGATGTGGATATAGGTGTTCTTTTATCTGGAGGATTGGATTCATCGGTATTAACATATGAAATGAGTAAACAATTAGAGAAGTTGAATATTTTTTCATCAGTCTCTTCAAGGGCTGAGTTTAGTGAAGAGAAGCATATAGACATAGTGGCAAATTATATAAAAGAAACACCAGAAAAGTTGAATCTAGACGGTAAGGTGGTCGGGGCGTTAGAATTGATGAAAAAGGTAATTTGGTTTAATGACGAACCTATTGGTAGTTATTCTACGGTTGCTCTTTATTTATTAATGGAAAAAACTAAAAACAAAGGTGTTAAGGTTGTTTTAAGTGGTCAGGGTGCAGATGAAATTTTATGTGGATATCAAAAATATTATATTTATTATATTCTAGAGTTGCTTGTTAAATTTAAATTTATTGGCTTCATAAGGGAATTGTTTAATTATGTATTCAAGAGTGGATTATCAAGTCAGTTTGCGTTTAAAGATGCAAACAGATATTTACCATCCTTTATGAAAAAGAATCAATACAGGCTAGATTGTAGAACAGATAAACTAAAAAGACTTGGTAAGAGAGATGATTCTTTAAATAAATTTACATCAGTAAAAGAAAGACAAATTCTAGATATAAAAAAATTTTCAGTTCCAGGAATTAATCACACTGAGGATAGAATGTCTATGGCGTTTTCTAGGGAAATGAGACTCCCATTTTTAGACCATCGTCTAGTTGAGTTTATGTTGAAAAGTTCCAATAGTTCCAAATTAAGAGGAGGGTGGACAAAGTGGATTATGAGAAAGGCTTATGATAAAAAACTACCTGATTCAATTATTTGGCGTAAGGATAAGCAGGGGTTTATCACGCCAGAAGAGGCTTGGTTTAAAGGCGACTTGAAGGCTGAAATAACAAAATTCTTTTCAGAGGATTTACTAGTGGAACAGCTTCAGTTGATGGATAAATCCAAAATTCAATTGATGTATGCTGAATTTTTAAATCAAAAAGGTGTGTTTTACAAAGAAATATTTAATATAATCTCTGTTGAATTATGGTTAAGAAATAATAAAAAATATATAAATGGCCTTGTAAGCTAGAGTGGGTATGATTAATAAAATATTAGTAGCTAAGTATGATTTTTTTGTGCACATGGAAAAAGTACATCAGCCTTATCATCTAGACCTTGAAAAGCAACAATGATAAAAGTATCAACAGGTTCTATTGATATCAGATACCCTGGTGAAATGATTGCTTCAGGCCATTCTAGTGATAAATCACTACGTAATAATTATGATGGCAGTGTTGAGGTTAACTTTATAGTTTTAATATCAGAAGATATAGATATTTATTTAATTCAAATTGACACATTATATGTTGATAACCTTTTAAAAAATAACCTGCAGAAAAGATTTAAAAGGTCTGGAGTTCCAGTAGAACTGATATGTGTATCATCTCATTCTCATAGCCTTCCTGGTATTGATCCAAGCAAAAAATTATTGGGTGATTATTATGAAAAATACCTTAATTTTATTGAGCAAAAAATTATTAATGAAATAAATATTCATTTAAAAAATCTAAAGGCTGAGGATGTATTTTTTTCAAATTATAAAACTTTTAGTCAATTATCAATTGGAAGAAGAGGCTCTAAATCTAAGAAAAATTTTTCACTATTTAATCTTAGAAATACAGTTCCAGATTTTTCAGAATTAGGTGCAAATATTGAGTTAACTTGTTTTTTTGGTGAGCATTGTAAAGACATAATTGCCATTATTTGGACGTTTCCAGCACACCCTGTTCTTTATCCTAATAATGACAAATTTAGTGCAGATTTCCCTGGGCATGTTCGAAAATTATTAAGAAGAGATTTGGGTAATGATCAAATACCAATACTATATTTACCAGGCTGTACTGGAGATAGGAGGCCAATGCTTCAATCAAAAATAAGACAAAAAAATATATTGGACTTAATTGTTGGCCAACCTTTTGAAGAATGGAGTATTGAAGAATACTTAAAATATTGTGAAAGTTTAAAATCTGAAATATATAAGATGATTGTTGATAATAAAAACAGACATAAAACACAATTAGTATCCGCTAGTTATAAAAGTGTAAAAATACCTCTTGAGGATATAGGCATTACTAACCAATTTGAAGATAGTTTAATAGTTGAGCTATTGAGTTTTAATACATATTTAAAATATGCGTTTTTAAATTGTGAACCATCTTATAAATATCATAACTTATTTGGTAAAGAATGCACAGTAACAGGTTACTCGAGTGGAGTTTTTGGTTATTTACCAACAGATACTCAAGTTTCAGAAGGAGGCTATGAAGTGGATGGGTTTATGTCATTTTTTCATACTTCTGGTAAGTTTTATAAGCCTTTAGAAAAGACAATAAATGACAGAGTTAGAAATGAACATACTATTAACAAATCCTAATTACAAGCACACTTGGATCCTGGCATTGCATTTATATCGAAGCGGGCATTGTGTTTATTGCTTATCAAAGTCAAAGGTTAATTTTTTGTATTTTTCTAGATTTGTTAAGAAAATTATTATTGTAAATAGCTTCTCTAAAAATGATTATAAAGCCGCGTGTAAAAAATATTTAATTGACCTTGTAATACCAGTAGGTTTTGAAGAAAATTTAAATATTTCAAGATATTCTGATGATCAACAGCTTCATCAAATCACAAATACTCCTGGACTGGAAAAAATTATTTTAGCTTCTGATAAATATAAAATTACAACATATGTTTCTAATATTGGAGCTCTAGTTCCAAAAACTTTCAGAGTTAATGATATAGCTTTTGATAAGGATAATATTTTTGAAAATAAAACTTTTTTTATAAAACCATCTAAAGAAGGACTAATAAAAAAATATTTCATTATAAGAAACCATAATGATCTTAATAATGCAAAAAAATTTTTCTCAAATCTAAACTATTCAGATAATGATTTAATTCTTCAAGAGTTTATAGAGGGTCAGAGTGTAGGCTATTTTGCTATTTGTGAAAATGGAGAGCCACTTGCTGAATATTCTCATAAAAGAATTAGGGAGTGGCCAAAAAAAGGAGGTTACAGTACTGCTTGCAAAATTTACAATAATTCTGAATTAAGCTTAATATCAAGAAAAATTATAAAATCTTTAAACTGGCACGGACCAATTATGATTGAATTTAAAAGGGATGTTATTAATGGTAATTTTTACTTTATTGAAATAAACCCTAAACTTTGGGGGTCTCTTGAACTTGGTTTTGTAAGTGGTATAAATATTTTGCCTGCTTTATTTTCCTTGTCTGGGTTGAATTTTTCAAATGAAAATTTAAACTCTAAATTAAAGGTCTATACTTCTATTGCTTGGCCATTTGAAGGCGATGCATTTCATTACTTATCGCACCCTAATATAATGTTTAGTTTATTCAAAAAAAATCTAATTATATCAACTGGGTTATTAAGAGATCCATTATATGGATTGCTAAAGTTAGCCTACTTTCCAATTAAATTTATTAGAGAATATAGATTATGAAAGCGGTTATTCATAGCCATACAAATTTTTCTTATGATAGTTCAATTAATATTGATTCAATTTTAGATTTTTGTGTGGAGTATGATGTGGGTTTATTAATTTTGACAGATCATGATACTGTTAAAGGTTCTATAGATGCAGCTAATAAAATTAGTGAAAAAGATCTAAGCATTATTTGTCCTCCAGCAGCAGAGTATAAAACTGAGTTTGGAGACGTTATATTGGTTGGCTTACCTTATGATTTGATAAGTCATAGTTTTGAGGATTTAGTTAAAATTTCTTCTGAAAAAAATTGTAAATTATTATTTCCGCATCCTTTTCATGATCATACCAACATAGACTTCATAGCTAATAAAGTTGATTTTATAGAGGTTTTTAATTCAAGATGCAGCCCAATCGAAAATAATAAAGCTTTGGAGCTTGCTAAATTAACAAAAAAAAGTACTTATGCGTCGCCAGATGCTCATTTGCTTTCTGAATACAAGAACTGCATTGTTGAATATGATGTAAATGATAATTCTATTTGGTATGAAATAATGAGACATGAATGGATTTACACTACAAAAGTGAGAACTACTTTTTTCAATATCTATATATCGGCACTAACCAAATCTATAAAGAGGAGGTCTTTAGTAAATTTTATAAAGGCATTAATAAAAGTTTGTTATTTTTACCTTTTTAGAAAAAAGGATGTGTAGGTAAGTACATATGAAAGTCTGGATTTTTCAAACTGGAGAGCCGCTTCATTCAGATAGTGGAAGCCCTCGACCAATGCGCGCAATGAATCTTGCTAATAATTTGGTTAACAAGGGTCATAACGTTATTCTTTGGAGCTCTAGCTTTTATCATCAAGAAAAGAGACATAGGTCTGCAGATTTTGAAAAGATACGCGTAAATAGCCAATTAGAGATTCGACTGATACCTAGTCCAGGGTATAAGCGTAATATTAGTATTTCAAGATTGTTCGATCATTATATCTTGGCGCTAAATTTAATTAAACAGCTAGACTTGCAGGAGGAAATGCCAAATGTGGCTTTCATAGGTTATCCGCCCATTGAGAGTGCTTTTGTATTGACGCGCTGGCTTAAAAAGAAAAACATCCCCTCTATCCTGGATGTTAAGGACCAATGGCCTACAATATTGGTGAAAAGCATGCCAAAATTTATAAGACCTCTCGCTCGCGCGGCACTGTTTCCTTATTACCTAATTGCAAAAAAAACAATGCGAAATTCTACTGGAATTTGTGCAATGTCGAGTGGTTTTGTTAATTGGTCTTTAGAGTTTTCTAATCGAGCTAAAAGTGACTTTGATTTTGTTGTTCCACTTACTTCACCAAGGAAACTATTGACAGATATAGAGAAAGATATGGCCATGTCATGGTGGTCTGAAAGAGGCGTGGAGAAGAATGATAGCTATCGTATTATGTTTGTGGGTAGTTTTTCTAGAGCATTTGATTTTGATGCAATTTTTAAAGCGGCAAACGATCTTTTTGAGAAAGATATAAGCTGTGAATTTATCTTGTGTGGAGATGGGGAGTTAAGTGGCTACCTTTACAGTAAGGCTAGTCAATATAAAAATATTAAAATTATTGAGTGGATAGATCAAGCAAAAATTGTTACTTTATCAAATATATCATCAGCATTTATAGC
>Ga0075447_10001201_pt1 | contig 12392 bp, 13 predicted proteins | sample CoawatmetaG10DNA_FD_72352 | JGI IMG/M metagenome (GOLD analysis project Ga0075447, IMG submission 72352) | Marine microbial communities from the West Antarctic Peninsula - Coastal water metaG104-DNA | ecosystem: Environmental > Aquatic > Marine > Coastal | place: Atlantic Ocean: West Antarctic...
TGTCTATATATTGTGTATTGCCGAATGATTTCAAAAACTTACGGGACAATTCATCATGAATTTTAAAATGATGAACCATTAAAAAACAAAGTGCCATTAGTAACATATTAATATCATTACCTATATTATTTTTTATTATTTTTTTTATATTTTGCTATTGCATAATTAAACATTATAGTGTATAATATATATATGAATAATATAGAAGATACTCCTCTAAACTCTTTTATTAATCTAAGAGAGCTACTCTCCTACAAAGTTAATAGAGAAGCAAAGACAGACTTTCTAACTTTTGTACGCTTCATGGCACCTTTTCTGGTATCTGATTTCAGAATGGGAAAGCATATAGAGATAATCTCCAATAAATTAAAAGAACTAGAAGAAGGAACTATTAAGAGGTTGATGGTCTTTCTTCCACCCAGGTCTTCCAAGTCCGTGATATGCTCTAAACTCTTTCCTGCATGGTATATAGGGAGAAATCCAGAACATGAAATTCTTACTGTTTCTCATAGTGATCAATTGTCTTCTGACTTTGGGCGTTCTGTCAGGGATATTGTAAATACTGAAGAATTCCAGAAGATATTCACAGGAGTCCAGTTAAGAAGTGATGTCAGGGCTGCTGGTAAATGGAAGACCAATCAAAATGGTACTTACTATGCAGCAGGTGTTAGGTCTCAAATAGCAGGTCGTGGAGCGCATGTGGCAATCCTTGATGATGTAATGTCGGAAGAGGACTCCTATTCAGATGCAGGTAGAAGACATGTCAAGGAATGGTATCCAGCAGGTCTTAGAACCCGCATTATGCCTAATGGATCTATTGTGATTATCAATACCAGATATCATTATGATGATCTATGCGGATGGCTACTCAAACAGCAAGAGAACATGTCGGAGTATGAAACAACTCCTTGGGAGGTAATCAAGATACCGGCATGGCTTGATGAGGATGCAGCGGAATTACTTGATCTGCCAGTAGGATCAAGTTACTTTCCAGAGTGGAAACCAGAGAGTGTACTAAAAACAGATGAGAATGAAATTAAAGCTAGTAATGGCAGTCGGTACTGGAACGCCCTCTACATGCAAGACCCTACTCCAGAAGAAGGAGGATTAATAAAAAAGAGATGGTTAAAGTACTGGGAAGATCCTGATCCTCCTGAATGTGATTTTGTTATTCAAACCTTTGATACGGCTTTCTCTACCAGGACTACAGCAGACTTTAGTGTTATTCAGACATGGGGTATCTTCCATCTCTACGATCAAGATGAGAAGGGACATGAGAGTTATGCATCGCATTTAATTCTCCTGGGTAACGTCAAAGGTAGGTTTGAGTACCCAGAATTAAGAAAGATAGCACAGAAGCTTTATAATGAACACAAGCCTGATGTATGTATGATAGAAAAGAAAGCCAGTGGTCAGTCTCTCATACAGGATATGCGTAGGGCTGGTCTGCCGGTAATGGAATATAATCCAGACAGGGATAAGGTATCCAGAGTTTATGCAGCTTCACCTATCCTAGAAGCAGGTAGGTTGTGGATACCCAGAGGTAAGAAGTGGTCTGATGATCTCATAGAAGAACTAATAAGATTCCCCAATGCGGCTCATGATGATCAGGTAGATGCCCTGACAATGGCGGTACACTATATGAAAGAGTCCTGGCACCTTACCCATCCTGATGATCCTGAGTTTGAAGATGAGCCCAGGTCAGAAAAAAGTACATACTGGACTTTCTGATTTGCCAGATCTATGATTATGTGGTATAATATAATAGGTGAAAAGTCTTTTAGAGAGTTCGTAAGAACTTACTCACCGGGGAGATAAATTAAATGACACCAACCTCACGCCGCAGACGGCCTGATGAAACGACAGAAGAATATTCTGCTGCTATGCAAAAGTTTAAAGAGCTAGAGCAAAGGTTTTATGGTGGTGGTGATCCAAGATCTTCTTCTTCTTCTGGTGGTTTTTTGAGCAATTTATTTCAAAATCGTGACCAAGGTGGTAGTGGTTTGCAAGGTCTTTTTGGTCCTGCCACATATCCTAGATATTATGATGAGGATCATGAAAGAAAATGGAGAGAGCATTTTGGAACGGGACAAGAACGAACTAATCTAGATGCCCCTCAAACAGGTCTGTCTGCTGCACAAATTAATTTAAAGCCGGGTCCAAGAAATATCACAGGAAGACAAAATATTTCTAATTTAAGAACAAATAATCCAGCAGAAGTTGCTGGTCTTGGGAATGTTGTTAGTGATCCAGATGGAAGTATGTATGGTACTGATTCTTCTCCTGCCCTTGCTGATTATATGGCTCCTCAAGAAGATGTAGCTATTACTAAAGAAGAAGTAGTAGATATTATAGAAAATCAGAATATGTCTAATCCAAAACCTGGAAAGGGTGGTTGGTTAGGAGATAGAATGATTGTAGATGATTTTCGGCCAAAGTATTCTCAAGAATCAGGAAAACTAAATGAAAACATCTCTGGTAATATCTATGCCAAGCATGGTGGCTCTGTATTTAGAAATGCCTATGATCAGGCTTCTAATATAATGTACAGAGCCAAAGGTGGTGGTCTGGAAGGACTAAAGGAATCTATTGATATAAATGGACAGCCTCATAATCTTGCCTATATTAATCCTACCGAAGCTAATCTCCTTAAAGTTCTGGGAGGTTCTGGTCAGAAAGTAAATGGTGTTCCTGCTTATGACAGCTATGGTTGGAATGGTGATTGGAGTTGGAATGGTAATGGTAATGACAATAGTAATGGGGAGAACGGCGAGACCGGCATCGAAGGCGTTGATTGGGCTGATGTTCCCGGTAATATTTCTGCCACCCCCGGTGGCGGTGGTCCTGCAACTGGCGGCGGTGCGGGTGAGGAGGGAGCAGGTGGTGGCACACCGGAGGGCGTTAATCTAGGTGATATTCCCGGTTTCGAAGCCTATGGCGTCCCCGGCTCATATCCAGCTGGGCCTGGAGGGCCTGATTACGGCATCAACGGGGGTATGTGGGAGATTTATAATAAAGGTTTGACAAAGGAGCAATGGAACTTTTTTGATATGGTAGAAGGGAGACATCCAGGGAAGAAAGCGTATGCATTGGATGCTGTAATAAGTGGTAAAATAACTGAAGATATGACTCAAGCTCAGATTGAGGACGCATTATCTGACGAACAGTCAAATTGGACTGCCGCTGAATTTATGTACGGAAATACTGATATGTCAGATGAACAAAAATATAATTATGCAACAAAATACGGTCAAGGATATAAGGAGGGTGGTGAAGAAGGCGCTCTCTATGCACTAAAACTAGGTATAACATTTGAACAGAATAAGGATATACAAAATAAAGCTAAAGAGGACGGGAAGAAAGGAAGGGACGTTTCTATCGCTAACCTGACGAAAGCTCATGCAAAGATAGACTGGGCATTTGCTGGAGAACCTGAACTTGATATGTTTGGAAAGATTAAACAAACAACTGAAGTCTGGGATCTAGATGCTTATCTAGAGGATAATGAAGACCTTACAGAACAAGCAGAATTCGAAGCTGTATTAGGTTCATTTAGAGCTTCATTTCAAGAGGCTGGTATGAATGTCACTGTTGACTCTTTTAAGTTCAGCCGTGATGAAGGTATTCTTGGGATTGGGCCGGGAGTATTGGACTTTGCCTGGGGTCTTATGCAAGGCAAGGCTTTTAATATGGATGACTTTACAAGATCTTTAACTCATTCGCTAATAAGTCAGGCAGGGTTCGGTATGCTTGATGCGGTAGCGGCAGCAGCGCATTATGTTGGAGGTATGATAGGAGAAGCAGTTATTGGTATTGCTACTTTTCATGACACAGGTTTAATGATGAATATTCATGAATCTGGAGAGATGACGTTTCAATCTCCTGAAGACGATCCTAATTATGATCCTGCTGCCGCCCAAGAAGGAGAAGGACGCCCGCCCCGGCATGGTGGTATCGATCTTTACGAGCTTTCCGAACTGGGATCTAATTTGAAAGCCATATTAGAAGAAGGGGAAAAGGATAAAGAAGATGAAGAAGAAAAAAAAGAGACAAGATCAATAGCAGAGTTAGTTCCAAAAAAGGGTTCTTCAGCAAAAGGAACAGATTCTCTTTTAGCTCTTTATCGATCTATTTATGGACCAGATGCAAATCCGTCCAATGTAAGTACCTAATATAACAGGAATTAGAAATGGCAACTGAAAGAAATCCATACGACAAGATACCAGAAGAATTAGCTAATGTAGTTCCTATGGTTCCCGAAACAGATATAGACGCTACCTTTGAAGTTGATACTGATGGTGGTCTAATTGTAGATCTTTCGGAACAAACAGATGTTCTCATGGAACCTTCAGAAGAAATCGCTGAATGGTATGGTGATCTCTGTGAAACTCTGGAAGAACAGGATCTTTTTGATATTGCTCTGGATGTAATAGAAAACTATCAGGCTGATAAGAATTCCAGAGGTGAGTGGGAGTCTATGTTTGAACGAGGATTTGATTTACTAGGACTCAAACTTGAGCCAGGATCAGAACCTTTTGAGGGTGCTTGTACAGCAGTCCATCCTCTTCTCATTGAATCGGCTGTTAAGTTCCAGTCCAAGGCATCGCAAGAACTGTTCCCTTCTGCCGGTCCCGTAAAAGCTAACATCCTGGGTAAGATAACTCCTGAAAAAGAACTCCAGGCTAACCGTGTTCAGAACTTCATGAACTATCAGGTTACCGAACAGATGCCGGAATACTTTGATGAGTTTGAAAGAATGCTGTTCCATCTTCCCCTGATTGGATCAGCCTTTAAAAAGGTATACTATAACTCCACACTTAAAAGGCCAATGTCGGAGTTTATTCCTATTGATCAGTTTTATATATCTTACTATGCAACTGATCTAAGAAATGCAGATAGATATACACATGTTATTTATCGTAGTCCTGTTGAATTACAGAAAGATATTCAGGCAGGTGTCTATAAAGACATTACACTTCCTGAACCTAATCAAGCAAATATTACTGCCTTTACGGAGAAGATGGATACAATTCTAGGACTGTCACCTTCCTCCGATAAAGATCCTCAATACGTTCTTCTTGAACAACACTGTTATCTTGATATTGAAGGTAAAGATCAGTCTCTTCCCTATATTGTAACAGTAGAAGAACAAAGTAGAAGTGTTCTAAGTATTCGTAGAAACTATGAACAAAACGATCCGAACATGGAAAAAAGAAGTCACTTTGTCCATTATCGTTTTGTACCTGGATTTGGTTTCTATGGACTTGGCTTAATACATTTCTTGGGAAATCTGACCATGAGTGCAACAGCAGCAATGAGATCTCTTATTGATGCTGGTCAGTTTGCCAATCTTCCTGGTGGATTTAAAGCCAAGGGGCTTAGAATGGTAGGTGATAATGAACCTATCTCTCCCGGCGAGTTCAAGGAGGTTGAGGCAACTGGTATGGATTTGTCAAAGGCTATTATACCTCTCCCCTATAAAGAGCCTTCCTCTACTCTATTCCAGATGCTAAATTTCGTAGCTGCTGCTGGTCAGCGGTTTGCGGACAGCACAGAGCAGGTTATCTCTGATGCTGCCTCCTATGGACCTGTAGGAACGACTATGGCTCTCCTAGAAGCCAGTAGTAAGTTCTTCACGGCAATTCATAAGCGGGTACATAAATCACAGAAAGATGAATTCAGGATTCTTGCCAAGATTAATTATGATTATCTTCCCAATGAATATCCTTATGATGTTCCCTTTGAAGATAGAAGTATATTTAAAAAGGACTTTGATGGTCGTATAGATATAGTCCCTGTTTCAGATCCTAACATTCCCAGTAATGCCCATCGAATGATGATGGCTAATATGGCATTGCAGATGGCGCAGCAATCACCGCCAGGAATGTTTAATATGGAAGCCCTGAATCGTACTATTCTTCATGCAGCCAATATGCCAAACTTGGAAGAAATCCTTCCTCCCAAGGTAGAACCAAAACCTCTTGATCCGGTCTCTGATATCATGGCGGCAACAAAGGGAATTCCCATTGCAGCCTTTCCAGGCCAGAACCATGATGCACATATTCAGGTAAAGATGGCCTATCTTCAAGATCCAGCCAATGGGGCTAATCCCATCATGCAGAGGATACAGCCACTTATACAGGCTAACATTCAAGAGCATTCCGTTCTGAAGTATCAAGAACAGATGAATGGTATGACCGAACAGCTTATGAGTCAGGTGCCGCCCGAACAAGCTCAAGATCCTGCTGCCATAGAAATGATAATGGGACAAGCTGCCCAACAGGTTATAAATGCTAATATGGCAATGGGTCAGGCTCAGTCTCCAGAACAACAGCTTGTTTCTCTAGAACAGGCCAAGGTAGAACTTCAGAAACAGAAATTACAATCAGATACTATGGTTCAGGCGGCAGAAATGGAATTGAAGAACAAGCAGCTTGAACTGGATGAGAATGAACAGATTATTGATATTCTAAAAACAAATGCTATAGATAACTTCAAGCAAGAGAAATCTGAAAAAGATAGGGAGTCCAAGAAAGAACTCAAGGCAATGGAGTTAATGACAGATATTGAACTTTCGGATAAGAAACTAGATGTTGAACGAGAAAGAATTTTAAAAGACCTGATAGAAAAGATGCAGAAGAATGATACTAATCTTGATACAAAGGGTTTAGATGCCCTAGTCAAAATGGCTATAGAACAAACAAAGAAGGAGACTAAAGATGGAACAGACAATAAAAATTCCACAGATGAAGAAAGGTAAAGGTTATATTACCGCTGAAAAGACACGCTCTGAAAAGCCAGTAACTTATGGTGATCCTTTTAAGAGTGATTGTATTGGAAATTGGGAAATGAAAGTTGATCTTAATGAATGGGATTATGGTGAGTTTAAATTTCCAAATCCTGTAAAGGGTAAAAAGATTTAACCAATGGAAATTTGGGATGAAGTTATTATTGAAATAACTACTGAAATGGATAAATTAAGATTAATGTTAGGAAATGGTAATGCAGAAGATTATTCTCATTACCGGCAGTTAGTAGGATCAATACAAGGCTTAGAATGGGCTAGAACAAATCTTACTGATATTATTAAAAAACGAACATATGCAGATGATGAGGAATAAAATGCAACAAGTAGAAATGGGTAATGCCATTAAAAATGATTCATGGATTACTGATCCAGAAGAAATAGAAGATCCAGAAACTCTTCCTGATATTCCAGGTTTTCATGTTTTAGTACGACCTGTATCAGTTAAGAGTAAAACTAAAGGCGGTATTTTGCTTCCAGATTCAACCAGAGAAGATATGGCCTATCTAACAACTGTTGGAAAAGTTTTGGCTCTGGGTGATCTGGCATATTTTGACAAAGATAAGTTTCCTGCTGGTGCTTGGTGTGCTGTAGGAGATCATGTATGTTATGGTAAACATGCTGGTACTAAATTATTCTATAAAGGTATAAGACTTATCTTACTTTTTGATGATCAGATTACCATGAAAGTGGGAGATCCTAAAGATCTTGACCCCACTTTTAATCTTGGAATGGGATCTAATTAAAAAATATTTGTGAAATGAATATTTTTATGGTATAATATACTATACGTTAAATCGTTTGTTTCGTAAACAACGGAGGGAATAATGACTGAAAAAGAAGAGTGGAACAAAATAGAAGTTCCGAATGAAGAGAAAGAAATTGAAATAGAAATCGAAGAAGAGGAGGTAGAAACAAAACCTCCTATAGCAGAAGAGATAGAGGTTAAACAAGAAGCAGAGCCTCTAAAAGAAGAGAAGACACCTGAACTAGAAGGTATTGAAACAAAGGGTGCTGAAAAAAGAATAAGGCAACTTATTCGACAGAGAAAAGAACGTGACGAACATATTTCTACTCTCATTCAAAAAAATGAAGAGTTATCTCAAACTCTCAGAACGAAAGATAGGGAAGTATTAGACTTTAGTAAACTAACTTTAGATGCTTCTGAAAAACAATTGACTGATAAAATTGAGCTTGCCAGAACTGTTTATATGGAAGCTTTCGAAGAAGGAGAAAAAGAAAAACTATTAAAGGCGCAAGAGATGTTGAACGAAGCCCAAGCTGATTTAAAAGCTGTGTCTTCTGCAAAGCAACAGTATGAAGAAGTACCAGAGCCAGTTCAACAGCCAGAAGCTCCTCAATATACTCCTCCTCAACAAACAACTAATCCTATGGCAGAAGCATGGGCGGCTCAAAATAGCTGGTTTGGACAAGACAATATAAAGACGGCTGCTGCCCTGGCAATTGATGCTGAACTAAAAGGAGAAGGTTATAATCCTGGTGAGGAAGAGTTTTATCAGGAAATTGATAATAGAATAAATAAGGCTTTTAATATGGAAAGCCAAGACCGTGTGCAGGAAAGCTCGTCAATACCTGCTCAAGTAGTATCTGGGAGATCACGTTTATCCCAATCCAATTCTAATAAAGTTAAGTTATCAAAAGAAGATGTTAGACTTGCACAGAAATGGAATATACCGCTTGAACAATATGCTGCCGAAAAGCTTAAAGTTAGTGATGCTGATGGCAACTATACAAATGTTAGTTAAACGTGGAGGAATGAACTATGACACGAAATGAAACAGAACGTAGTAATGCTACAAGGGAAGCTACAACAAGAGAAGAAGAATATTTCTTTGAGGAGCCAGATGCCCTCACAATACCAGACCTGGTACAAGCGAGATTTGACAATGAAGAAATGTCTTTACGTTGGATTCGCATATCTGTAAAAGGTGAAGATGACATCATGAATGTTGGTAAGAAACAACAGGAAGGATGGATATTCGTAACTCCTGATGAAGTACCCGAAATGGCTATTACATCCTTCGTAAGGGACGAAGGCCGATATCTTGGAGCAGTCTGTCGTGGAGACTTAGCATTGGCTAAGAAGCCAACTGTAAAGGTAAAGGCTAGGCAAAAGTTTTATGAGAATAAGGCTAATGAACAGATGGATGCAGTCAATGCACAACTCATGAAAAATTCTGATTCTCGTATGCCTATTAGTAATACAAGTAAATCTGTAACAACCAGAGGTCGCCAACCTTCTTTTCAAGATTGACGTATCTCTAATTTAATAAGGAGATGAACAAATGTCTACTACTAAAGCATTTCGTGGCTTCATCCCTGCTCGTAAAAAAGGCGGTGCCTATAATACGAATGCGGTAACCGATATGATTACCCTTACGTCTACAGGACAGGCACAATCGCCTTCTAATAGTATTTTCACAGGTGATCCGGTTGTTATGCCGGGAGCAAACTTTGCTACTATTTCACCTTATATTGCTGCCACTCTTAAACCTTCCGGGGTTTTCATGGGTTGTCAGTATGTGGAAAACGGGGAGCAAAAGTTCTCCCGGTATTGGCCGGGTGGGACGAGCGCCACGGACGTAAAATTCTTTGTAATAACTGATCCTGATCAGGTTTATTACATTCAGTGTTCTCTTACTTTGTCTGCTGCTGAAGCTGCTATAGTTAGAAATTATACGGCAACAGTAAGTTCGACGGCTTCTTCGGGAAATACCGTTACTGGACAGTCAAGCTATTATTTGCTGGCAGCGTCTGGTGCGGAAACTGAATTGGCTTGTCGGGTTCTTGGACGGGCGAAGTTTCCTGATGAGGGCAATAACGATGCATACCCAATCGTAGAGGTCTGGTTGAATACTCACCGTGATCGCTATGTGACGGCAACGGCATCTTCGGCATAGGAGGGATGAATCATGGCTATTAATAGAGCTAGTATTAGCAAAGAACTCCTTCCGGGCCTTAATGCTATTTTCGGAATGGAGTATGGAGAAGTTAACAATGAGTTGGCTCCTCTTTATGAAATTGAAAACTCAGATCGTGCTTTTGAAGAAGAAGTTCTTTTCACCAGCTTTGGCTCTGCGCCAACGAAGGGTGAGGGGGCTGCTGTTTCTTACGACGATGCACAGGAAAGCTACACGGCACGTTATACTGCTGAAACCGTAGCTTTGGCTTTTGCGGTTACTGAAGAAGCGATGGAAGACAATCTTTATGATACGTTTGCCAAGCTTCGTGCCAAAGGTCTTGCCCGTGCAATGGCGAATACCAAACAGGTAAAAGCTGCTAATGTCTTCAACAATGGGTTCTCTGATCTCATTGGTGATGGTGTGGCTTTCTTCGCTAGTACGCATCCAACTGTAGGTGATGGTAATCAGTCCAACTTAATTACTGCGTCTGATATGTCAGAAGCTACTCTTGAAACCGCTCTTACCAATGTTCAGAAGATCAAAGATGATCGTGGTATTCTGATTGGTGCAAGTGCTGTTTCTCTGCATATCCCAGTTGACTCTTGGGCGATTGCGGATCGTATTCTTTCTAGTCCTGGTAATACTCAAACGAGTCTTGCTGCGGCTAATCCGAATATGAACGCTATCAATGCCACCCGTCATATGGGTATGCTTCCTGAAGGTTATCATATTAACCGTCGATTCACGGATACGACTTCTTGGTTTGTCAAGACTGACGTACCCAATGGCACCAAGATGTTTGTGCGTACTCCGCTACAAACTAAGATGGAGCCTGATTTCGATACCGGTAATCTACGTTTCAAAGCCCGTGAGCGTTATAGCTTCGGTGTTTCTGATTGGCGTGGATGGTTTGGTAGTCAGGGATCGTAAGTACAATTGTGAGGGAGTAGCTTCGGCTACTCTCTTACTTTTAAAAAGGAATCGCTATGACAACTAATATTAAGGTAGCTATAGCTACTGGTGATGCTGTACTTACTTTTGTAGATGATGACAGTACGGTGGGCAGTAACGGAACGGCTGATGCAAATCTTCCATCTACATCTCGTATTCTTGCTATTCATGCGGTTGCTACTGCCGCTGGATCATATTCTATTAAAGGGCAAAGACAGATTACCAATAAAACGGCTGAAGGAACTGCCATTAAATTTCAGGTAGCGGCTAATGAAGCTACAGATATTTATATTGGAGAGTTAGGTGTTCCAGTGTATGGCATTGTTAGTGTATCTGGACCGACTGATGGTTGTGTGCTTACAGCTTTTGTAGGTTAGTATGGCTGAAACCCCACCAACGGCTGGCTCATATGCATATCTAAAGGCAGATATTATTCAAACATCTGAGAATGATTCTACTGAATTTGCAAGTGCATTCTCTTATTTTGTAGATAAGAGTGAGATACGTCTCCTCAAGGATTTAGATGATGTTGGATTAAATGAATATACTACCATTACACTAACCAAGGATAATCCTGTTGTTAGTTTAAATGATAGGGTTCATATTGTTCGCAATGTCAATTATACTACCAGTGTCTCTAGTATTAAAACTAATCTTCTACAAAGAACATATGAGTATGCTATTGACTACTGGCCTTATGCCAGTGCTTCTGTGGGTACTCCTCGTTACTATTCAAGAAAAACAAACTCTTCAATTTATATAGTACCTACTCCTGCAACGACATTATCAGGAGAAGTACAGACAGTTTCAAGACCTCTTCCATTATCATCTGCTACAGGAACTAGTGTTACCACACAAAACTATTTTAGTAATTATTGTTATGATGCTCTTTTTACTGGATGTATGATTGAGGCTACTATGTTTATGAAAGACTGGAACACACTTCCAGTTTGGGAAAATCGTTATCAGGGTGCTGTAATGGCACTAAGGAATCAGGCTAGAAGGACTAGACAGGATGACATGGCAGTTGCCGCCTCTCCTGCTGGTGGTCCTGATACCATAACACAGGGAGCAAGTTAAAATGGCACTACTAGGAAAATTTTTAGGAATAGCTACAGATAGATTAATTAAAAAATTTGCGGGAGAGCATGGAAAAAAAGCTGCCATAAAAAAATTTGGAAAAGAACGTGTAGATAAAGTTAAAATATCTAAAAAGAAAATAGGAAAACCTCCTAGCGGACGTGGATATGGAGGTGGTCAAGGTGATATAATTCCTAGTAAGCCCATGACTGGAAAACCTCACTTGCTGGCAAAAGATAAATATCCTTCTGATATTTCAGGAGTCTCTCCTCATGTACCAAAGGGACAAAGAGGTATGCGTAAAAAAGGTGGTAAAGTTATTACTTATAGAATGACAGGTGGTCAGGTAGTGGCTGCTGGTTATGATAAATAAGGAATAAGATAATGAATGATTTTTCAAAACAAGATACTAAGCTTTACAGAGGTTCTGTATTTCGTAAAGGTAAAGGATTACTGACTAAACAAGTAAAAGAGAGAAAGAAAGAGGCTAAGCAAAAAAGAGATGTACAGTTAAAAAAAATAAAATCTCAAACAAATTGGAAAGGAAATAGGGCGGATAAAATTAAAGAAGTTGATAATAAATATTATGATACTTTAGATAAAATTAAGTTAGATAAAGAACAATATGAGAA
>Ga0075447_10001203_pt1 | contig 12372 bp, 11 predicted proteins | sample CoawatmetaG10DNA_FD_72352 | JGI IMG/M metagenome (GOLD analysis project Ga0075447, IMG submission 72352) | Marine microbial communities from the West Antarctic Peninsula - Coastal water metaG104-DNA | ecosystem: Environmental > Aquatic > Marine > Coastal | place: Atlantic Ocean: West Antarctic...
GCCATGCCAAGGGGCCGGGCGTGCCGTGGTTCGTGGTTGGGTTCTTCGTGTTGGCGGGGATCAATTCCTTCGGGGTGATCCCGGCGGTGGTCGCGACCGGTGCCGAGCGGATCGCGGCGGCGATGCTGGCGGCGGCGGTGACGGCGACCGCGATCCGCTCGCCATTGTCGCAACTGCTCGAGGCGGGCCCCAAGCCGTTGCTGGTAATCCTGGCATCGACGCTGGTGGCGTTCGGGCTGGCGCTGGTTGCGGCGTTGGTGCTGATCGGGTGATCGTTTTGCCCGTGGGTAGGCCAGGGGGCTGATGTTCTCCCCTCCCTGGAAGGGAGGGGTAGGGGGTGGGTGGGCCCGTAGTCGGGCGAAACGCTCGCCATCAGCCGACCCACCCCCGGCCCCTCCCTTCCAGGGAGGGGAGAAAAAATCGGGCTTACAACCCTGTCACCGACCCGGTCGATTCACGCACGATCAGCTCATAGGCCACTTCGCGGCGCTCGATAGCGGCGTGCGCAGGGGCGAGTAGCAGGTCGGCGGCCTGATACGCCATTTTGCGGGTTGGCTGACGGATCGTGGTAAGCGGCGGCCAGACAAAGCCGGCCAGCGCGGTGTCGTCGAATCCGGCGACCGACAGCTGGCCCGGCACCGACAGGCCGCGCCGGTGCGCCGCCGTCAGCGCACCCGCCGCCATGTCGTCGCTTGACGCGAACACCGCCGTTGGTGGCTGCGGCAGCGCGAGCAGCGCCTCGGCCGCCGCTGCGCCCGAGGCGAAATCATAGCTGCCCTCGCGCACCAGTGCGGGATCGAAGGCGATGCCCTGCTGCCCGAGCGCCGAGGCATAGCCCTGCAAGCGCTGGCCGCTGGTCGCATAGCTCGGATGCCCGGCGATGAAGCCGATCCGCCGGTGGCCGAGCGACAATAAATGGGCGGTCATCGTCGCGGCGGCGGCGGCATTGTCGATGAAGGTCGAAGATGCGAGCTCGAGCGCGCTGCCCGGCGAAACGCGCACGAAGCGCACCCCGCGTCGCTGCAGCAGATCGAGCACTTGCGGATAGTCCGACACCGGCGGCGTCAGGATCAAGCCATCGACATGCGTCGCGTCGACCAGATTTTCGATATCGTCGAGCAAGGTGGTCGAGTTGCGATCATAGGGCTGGGCGATCATCCGCACGCCGTCCGCCACGCAGCGATCGCGAATGCCCGATTGCATTTCGTAGACATAATAAGGGCTGGGATTGTCGCAGATCAGCGCGATCTGAAAACTGCGCTTTCCCGCCAGCGAGCGCGCTGCGGCATTCGGGCGGAAGTTCAACGCGGCAACCGCCGCCTCAACCTTTGCGCGCGTTTCCTCGCCGACATAGCGCTCCTTGTTGAGGACGCGCGACACGGTTTTGATCGATACCCCCGAAACGCGAGATACGTCCTTGATCGTTACGCGCAAAGTCGCCGCTCCCGAATGCCCCGCTGGTGTGGCGCACGGGTGTGCCGCACCAGCGGGGTCTCGGCAACCGTCATGCCATGGTGTTGCGCCCGCGCTGGATCGTGGCGGTGTGGCCGATGCTGGCGGCGGGGGTGTGCGTCTTGATCGTGTCGACCATGATCCAGTCGTTGCTGGCGCTGCTTGGCGTCAACGTCATCGCCATATAGCCGCGGCGCGACGTGTCGCACCATTTGAGTTCGGAATTGGCGCGGACGAGCGTCGCGGCGATCAGCTTGGGGTCGGTCTTGGTGGCGGCTTCATAGCCCGGCGAAGTGACCGAATGGCCGGCAAATTCGACGCCGGCGGGCTTGCCGTCCTGCGCCAGATCATAGGCCCAGGCATTGTGGCTGTCGCCCGACAGTACGATGAGGTTGGCCCCTTGCGCCTGCGCGCCCTTCAGGAAGCGCGCGCGCGCGGCGGGGTAGCCGCCCCAATTGTCGTAATTGAACGGCAAGCCAAGTTTGGCCGCCGCAACGCCCGCCAGAATATAGTTTTTGGCGCGCGCCGGAGCATCGGGGGCGACCCAGCTCAGCGCATCCTGCGGCATCACCGTTGCGCCCATGATCGTGCCGAAGCCGACGACTTGCCAGCGCTGGCCCTGGCGGACCGATTGCGTGAGCGCGTGGTTGAGCCAGCTTTCCTGCTGCGAGCCCATCATCGTCACCGCCGGGTCCATCCACGCGCCGTCGCGGAAGGTCTTCAGCGCCGCGATCGGATCGGCCGCCTTGAACAGCGCTGCGACATCGGGTTGCTTGGTGCGCGCGAGCAGGCGCGTTTCGGTGCGGAACAGCGTGGCAAGCGTGCCGATCTCATAGGCCTTCCACGGTTCGTCCGACACCGGCATCCATTCGCGATAGGCCTGGATCGCGGCGGCGCGGCGGGCATTCCAATCGCCTTCGTCGGGCTGGTGGTTTTCGGCACCGCCTTCCCAGCTGTCGTTTGACGATTCGTGATCGTCCCATTGCACGATCATCGGCAGCTTAGCGTGCAGCGCCATCAGATCGGGGTCGCTGCGATAGCTGGCGTAACGGATGCGGTAATCGGCGAGATGCAACAATTCGGTGGCGGGAAGCGGCACGCGCCCGGCGACCTGATCCTTCTGCGCGGGATAGTCGCCGGTCCGATATTCATAAAAATAGTCGCCGAGATGGATCGTCAAATCGAGATCGTCGCGCGCGGCCGCGTGGGCATAAGCGTTGAAATAGCCATAAGGCATGTTCGAGCAGGAGAAGGTCGCGACGCGGAAGCGATCGACCGGGCCGACCGGCAGCGTCTTGGTGGTGCCGACCGGCGAGAAGCTGCCATCGGGCGCGATGAAGCGGTAATGATAGACGCGGCCCGGAGCGAGGCCATCGACGGTGATCTTCGCCGTGAAATCGCGCCACACACCCGTGATTTGCGATCCCCCCGCCACGACATGCGCGAAATCGGGCGTTTCGGACAGTTCGACGCGGACTTCGGCGGTGTCGCCGGTGGCGGGGACATAGCGGGTCCATAGCAGCATCGAGTCGCTGGCGGGTTCACCGCTGGCGACCGAATGGGTGAAGCCTCGCGCACTCGCAACCGTGTTGCTTTGCGCAAAGCCCGGCACCGCGAACGCGCCGAGCCCGAACGAACCGGTGAGCAGGAAGGAGCGGCGATCGATACGAAGGGTCATGGGAACATCTCCAGCTTATGCCGAGCCCCTGCGCCCTCGATATGGCGTCTGCGTGACAGTGCGATCGGCCTTGGCTAAAGCCGCTCGATGGACGAGCGAACGACCGATCCGGTGCTATTTCCCTGGCGTTACGGCGCGGGTGTCTTGGTATTTTTCACGCTCTGCGCGCTGATCCGCTCGGTCGACCATGACGAGAGCCAATATGTCGCGGCGGCCGTGCTCACCGCGCACGGATATCTGCCCTTTCGTGACTTTGCCTATTTGCAGACGCCGTTGCAGCCGTTCCTGTTTGCGCCCGTCGCGTGGCTGGCCGGGCCGTGGGTGTGGCCCGCGCTGCGGCTGGTCAATGCTACGCTCGGCGCGGTGCTGGTCGGCTGTGTCTGGCGCGCGGCGCGCGAGGCCGGGGCCTCCGCGCGCGCCGCGCTGATCGCGGCGGGGTTGCTCGCGCTGAGCGATATCCTGCTGTTCAGCATCGCCACTGCCCGCAACGACGCCTTGCCTGCCGCCTTGCTCGCTGCTGCGCTGGTGCCGATCGTGCGGGCACAGCAGGGGCGCGGCAGCGCGGGACAGGCGGTGCTGATCGGGCTGTTGCTGGCCGCAGCCGCAGCGGCGAAAGTGTCCTACGCGCTGCCTGCGGCGGCTTACGGGGTGTATGCGCTCATCGATCGACGGCACCGCCCGCTCGCGGTGCTGGCCGGAGCGATGCCGATGGTGGCGTTTGTCGCCTGGACCTGGGCGATGGCACCCGACGCCTTTGTGTTCGGCACGCTGCGCTTCCCGGCGCTGGCTCCGGCGGAATATTACACGCCGGGATCGTGGAAGATGTCCTATCTCGCCAAGGCGGTCGATGCGCTGAAGTTCTTCGCGCTCGGGCCTGCTTTGCTCGCGCTGGTGCTGGTGCGCCGCCGTTTGACGCGGCCCGGCGTGGTCGAGTGGCTGGTGCTGGCCGGTTTGGTCGCCGCGCTGCTGCCGTTCCCCACCTGGCGGCAATATCTGCTGCCGGTTCTGCCGCCGCTGTTCGTCGTGCTGGCATTGGTGTGGGACCGGGCACCGCCGGGGCGGGGGCTGCGGATCTTTACCGTGGTGACGATCTTCGCTGGCCTCGCGCCGAGCGTGGCGGCGGCGGTCCAGGCGCTGGACGGGTCATCGATGCTGGTGCCTTGCGCGAAGGACGGGCGATCCGCGCCGCGCTCGACTCGGCTGGCGTACAGAGCCCGGTGGCGACGTTGTCGCCGCAGTTTCTCGGCGGGACCGGGCGTTTGCCCGACCGGCGTTTTGCGGCGGGCCCGTTTTACTATCGCACCCACCAACTCGCCGAACCGGTGATCGAGCCGCGCTTCCATGTCGTGTCTGCCGATCGCCCGGCGGACCTCGATCGCAGCCCGCCCGCTGCTGTCCTGATCGGCGGCGAGGCCCCGTGGACGGCGGGTGACAGCGACACCGATGCCCTGCTCGAACACTGGGCGATCGCGCGAGGGTATAGGACGGTGGCGATCAACGGCACGCGTTTCCGCTTGTACGTCAGGCGACCTTGAGCATCGCTCCATTGCGCTTGGCGTCGACCAGCCCCTGATAATAGTCCATCAGTTCGACGGCATGGTCGCGGTCGCTGCGCACCTTGGTGGCCGCCACCAGCACGGCACGGCGCAGCACGCGCTGGTCGCGCGCGAACAGCCGGTGGATCGCCGCCGCCGCGCTTTGCGCGTCGCGCGCGGTGTAGAATTCGGACGCATGGCGGTCGGCAACCTCTGCGCATCCCCCGGTATCAGGCACGATCAGCGGCAAACCGCCCGCCATCGCTTCGGATGCGACCAGGCCGAAGGGCTCGGCTTCGGACCCGTGGATCAACGCGTCGCAGCTCGCGACGATGCGCGCGAGGCGTTCGCGGTCATAGACCGGGCGGAACATGCGGATATGGGGGGATCCGGCGATGCGCGCCTCGATCTGGCGGCTTTCGACGCCGGTGCCGAGTAGGATCAACCCGACCGGCAAATCCGAACCGGCGCGTTCGACCGCGTCGATCACCAGCCGCCAGCGTTTTTCGGGATGATGGCGGCCAAGCCCCAGCAACAAATGCCCGCTAGGCGGCAGGGCGCATTGCGCGAGCAAGGCGGCGCGCAAGCGATCGTCGCGCAGATCGGGGGAGAAATGGCCGCGTTCGATCCCCAGTGGCATCGCTGCATCGATCCGCACACCGCGCGCCTTCAAGCGCTTTTCGAGCGCGGGGCCGTTGGTCACGACCGCGTCGAAATGCTGGAGGAAGCCGCTCATATAGCGGCTGTACCAGGAGAAAGCGCGCTCGATCCGCTCTTGCGGCGCGAGGCCTTCAAACCAGCGGAGCGCATACGCCGCCATATTGTCATTGTGCATGAAGAAGCTCTTCACTGCACCGCCCTCATATTTCGGCTGCCACTTGCCGATCACCCAGGGCAAGCGCCACGGCGAGGAGGTTTCGACGACATTGGGCTGCAATTGGTCGAGCAGCTTCAGGATCGGGGCCGATTCCCAGAACAGCCCGTAATTCTGGTCGAGCGGCAAATGCCCGGTCTGGATCCAGATCACCTTGCCGCCGCCGGGACGCTCCTCGACCGCATTCTCGCGACCGGGCGCGAGCACGATCAGTTCATGCCCGAGATCGGACATGATGCCCATCTTGCGATCGATATAGGTGCGCACACCCCCGCCGGTCGGCGAGTAGAATTCGTTGACGTCGACGATCCGCATGGCGTCTATTCGTCCTTGAGCGGCCCGAACCCCCCGAGCCCGCGCAGATATTGCGCCCGAATCTCGGTGGATACCACCCCCTGCGGCACGACGATCCGCGCCATGGCAAGCTTGGGGCGCGACCGGCCGAGCCGCGCGTTGGTCGGGAAGCCCGCGCCATCCTGCCACAGGTTGAACTTGTTCTTGCCGTCGCGATTGTGCGTGAACAGCAAGGCATAAGGGCCAGGCGTCGGCACGCGGATGCACAGCACGATCGGGCCGCTGGCCGGGGTGGGCAGGCGCACGCGGCGGAAGAACTTGCCTTCCTTGATCAGATCGCGATCGTCCTTCAGGAAATCGGCATCGTTGGCGGGGAACAGTTCGAGCTTCAATTCGCCGGTGCGATCCTTCAGCCCGTCGACGGTCACGCGAATCGCGGGCCCGCCCGAGGTGCAGGCTGCGGCGTCGCTGCCCAGAATCTGCGCGGCGCTAGCCGTGACGGGCAGAATCGCTGCGCCGGTGATTGCCGCCGCCATCAAAACCTTGCGCACCATTTTCAACTCTTTCTCACCAAGTCGGCCAGCCCGAACATCGCGACGAGCACAACATGGACCAGCAACGGCAGCGCCGCGGTGACCGCGATCAGCACCGACAAGGCTGCATCCTGACCGATCAATAGGGTGGCGAAGGTGGCGAAAAGAAGGTCTTTGTTCGGCACAAGTGGCAGCCGCCCGACGATCAGCCGCGCCGCCGACAGCAGCAGCCACATGCCAAGCGAGACGCTCGGCAGGCCATAATGCCAGGCAAAGGCGATCAGCACCGATCCCGCGATCAAGCGCAGGCAATGCACGCCGAAGATCCACCACAAGGTCGCGCGCGGCAGCGAGAAGACGCGCTTGGAAAAGATCAGGAAGGGCAGCGACATTGCGAACACCACGACCACCGACCAGATCGCATTGTGCAATTGCTGTTCGGTCAGCAGCCCCACGCCGAGCGGCATTGCCACCGCGATCATGGCGAGCGTGACCATGTTGCCGGCAATCGCCGACAGGATGCTGACGTCTTTTACAGCACCGAACGGGGCCGCGACCATTGACGAGCGTTGCCGCGCCCAGGCGTAGAAATACGCCTCGCCCGAATAATTGAGCACATCGTTGGCGATGCGTTTTTTGGTCAGCGCGACGAAGCCCGCCGCCGGAATCCCCCACAATTTGCGGAAGATGATGAAGTCGCCGGTAACGGGGGAGATATAGAGCAGGCCAAAGAAGAGGTAGAAAAGCGGGTTGCTCGGCAGCGCCGAAACCAGATTGTCCACGCCGAGCGCGCGCAGCTTCAGCGCCAGCCACACGATCATCACGACGGTGACGGCGGCCCCCAGATAGGACGGCCAGCGTCGCGTCAGCGGTGCCATCGGCTCCAGACCGGCAAGATCGGGCACCCCGGACAGGCCAGGCATTGGCGGCAAGGTCATATGCGCGGTCACGCTCTGCGTCGAAACGCCGATAGTCGGCCCAGTCGTAATGTTATCCACGTGGCGCGTTTGTCCGCTTTTTGACCGGTTCCGGCGGCTCCATTGCCGCGCATTAGCGGCATAAGTGTGGCGCGGCAAACGCCAAGAAAAGGGGCGGAGCCATCATTCCATCCAATATGATGAGGAGAGCGCGCTGGCGCGACGGGTTTAACGCGACCAGCGCGCGAAGATGGCGGTGGGCAGCAACAGCCCGCGCGCTTCCTCGCGCACCGCCATTTCGCCGACTTCGACCGTGCCGCCGAGATCGGCAAGTGCCTGACGCACCACCTCACCGATCGCCAGTGCCGACATCCGCACGGCATAGACGGTCAGTACCAGGAACTTGCTGTCCTGGTCGAGCAAACGTCGGCAATCGGCGATCAGGCCGGGCAGGCCCTCTTCCAGCCGCCACACTTCGCCATCCGGCCCGCGCCCGAATTTGGGCGGATCGAGGAAGATGCCGTCGTACCGCTTCCCGCGCCGCACTTCGCGCGCGGCGAATTTGGCGGCGTCGTCGACCATCCAGCGAATCGGGCGATCGGCCATGTCCGACAGGAAGGCGTTGGCCTTGCCCGCCTCGACGGATTTCTTGGAGGCATCGACATGCGTCATCGCCGCGCCCTTGGCGGCGAGCGCCAGCGTGCCGACCCCGGTATAGCCGAACAGGTTGAGCACTTGATCGCCCTCGGCGACGCGCCCGCGCATCCACTGCCATTGCGGGGCCATGTCGGGGAAGAAAGCGAGATGGCGGAAAGGGGTGTTCTGCGCGAGGAACAGCACTTCCTCCCAGCGCACATGCCAGCCGCCGCGCGGCACATCGCGCGACAAATGCCAGCGCCCGCCGCCCTCTTCGTCCGACGCGCCGATGAAATCGCCATCGGCTTCCCAACTGTCCGACGCGGGGGCCCACATCGCCTGCGGTTCGGGGCGGATGAAGCGAAAGCGGCCATAGCGCTCGAGCTTGCGGCCGTGGCCGGAGTCGACGAGGCCGTAATCGGGCCAGGGTTCGGTGACGAGGGTGATGAGATTGGTCATGGCTTCTTGCTCCCCTCCCTGGAAGGGAGGGGCTGGGGGTGGGTAGGTCTAGGGCAGGCGGCGTGCTCTCCACGGGCCGACCCACCCCCGACCCCTCCCTTCCAGGGAGGGGAGGAGGGCGTGACCACGCTCACCGCGCGCTCGCGCGGTCGGCGATATAGGCGGTGACCGCGTCGAACGTGCCCGGCAGCGAGGCATAGCGTTCTTCGCGGTCCATCAGATCGCCGATGCGGGCGGGAAGCGCGGGGCGCTGTCCGGTGGCGCGTTCGACCGCGTCGCCGAATTTGGCCGGATGGGCGGTTGCCAGGGTCACCACCGGCACATCGACCGGAAGCCCGGCGCGGCGCGCGGCGGCGAGGCCGATCGCGGTGTGCGGATCGATGACTTGCGCGCTCGCTTCATACGCCCAGCGCATCGCCAGCGCCATGTCGTCGAGATCGACGCGGTCGCTGCCGAACAAAGCGGCGGCACCTTCGCGCTGCGCATTGGTCAGCCGCATCGCCTTGGTCGATTCGAAGCCGCGCATCTGCTCGGCCAAAGCGGGGCCATCGCGCCCGCCGAGATCGAACAGCAGCCGCTCGAAATTGCTCGACACCTGAATGTCCATCGACGGGCTTGGCGTCGGCACGACGGTACCCTGCGAATAATCGCCCGCGCTGAGCGCACGGTGAAGGATGTCGTTGACGTTGGTGGCGACGATCAATTTGGCGACGGGCAGGCCCATTTTGGCCGCGACATAGCCAGCGAAGACATCGCCGAAATTGCCGGTCGGCACCGAGAAGGCGACGGGGCGCTCGGGCGCGCCCAAACGGACGGCGGCGTAGAAATAATAGACCACCTGCGCCATCAGCCGCGCCCAGTTGATCGAATTGACCGCCGACAGCGCGAATTTGCCTGAGAAAGCCTCGTCGTTGAACATCGCCTTCACCAGCGCCTGCGCATCGTCGAAGCTGGCATCTTCCAGCGCGATATTGTGGATGTTGGGCGCGATGACGGTGGTCATCTGGCGGCGCTGCACTTCGGACACGCGGCCCTTGGGGTGGAGCATGAACACATCGACCCCGGCGCGGCCGGCCAGCGCATCGATCGCGGCGGACCCGGTATCGCCCGAGGTCGCGCCGATCACGGTGACTTGCTGGCTGCTGCCGGTAAGGAAGCGCTCAAACAACAGCCCGAGCAATTGCAGCGCGACATCCTTGAAGGCGAGCGTTGGGCCGTGGAACAGCTCCAGCAGCCAGTTTTGCGGATCGAGCTGGACCAGCGGCACCACGGCGGCATGGGCGAAGCGGCCATAGGCCTGGGTGCAGAGGTCGCGCAGATCGTCTTCGCTGAGCGTGCCCTCGACGAAGGGCAGCATCACTGCGACGGCGGTGTCGACATAGGACAGGCCGCGCAACGCCGCGATCTGCTCGGTCGAGAAGCTCGGCCAGCTTTCGGGCAGATAGAGTCCGCCGTCTTTGGCCAGGCCCGCGAGCGTGACGTCGCGGAAATCGAGGGTGGGCGCGGAGCCGCGCGTGCTTGTGTAGCGCATGACCCCTGCGGTTAGCGAGGTGGAGCCGCCGGGGCAACCGTCCGCCGCCGCAGCGCCAGCGCATAGATGATGGCGGCGAGTCCGGCGAAGATGAACCATTGCACCGCATAAGCGAGGTGATTGTTGGGCACCGCCGACAGATCGGGCGCGGGATTGGGGTCGAGCCCGGCGGCGGGGGGATCGGCGACGAGCATCAGCATCTTGGGCGTAGTGCCAAAAGCGGAGGCGATCAGCGGGGCGTGGCCGGGGACGTGCGAGATATAGCCGCGCGCTGCGCCGCCCTTCCAACTGGGCTTGGCATGGGGATCGCGACCGAAGCCGATCTGTACGGTGAAGCCCGGCCCTTCCGCGCCGGTGCGGCACTCGGCGATCTGCCGCCAGCCGGTGCCGCCGCGCGCATTGCGTCCGCCTTCGATGCGAAAGCTGACCGGCTCCAGGCAGAAGGCGCTGGCGCGGCGGAACAGCAGGCTGCCATCCTCATCGACCGGGATGCGCGGGAAGGCGATTGGCGGCAGCCTGATGTTGCGGGCGTACTGGACGAGCTGCGCTTCCTTCTCGGCGCGGCGCTGCAATTGCCAGACGCCGAGCGCGATCATCGCGGCGATGGCGAGACCGACGAGCAGGGTCGCCAGGACGGGAATGCGCTTCATGGTTTCGGTTCGATGGGCGTTATGCGCCCCTCGCGCGCTGCGGTGCGATATTCCGAACCGAGCAACGCCGCCTTGGCGACACGGAGTGCACCGATGACGGCGGCGATGGTTACCGGCACCCAGAGGATGAGTTGCAGCCAGATCGGCGGGGCGAGGGTCAATTGGATGGCGATCGCCGCGCCCACCACGATCGCGCCGAGCAGCAGGACCAGCAGCGCGGCGGGCCCGTCCCCGACATTGAAGCGGGTGTAATCGAGCCCGCACGCGCCGCAGCGATCGGCGAAAGCGAGCCAGCCCTTGAACAAACCCGGCGCGCCGCAGCGTGGGCACAGGCCCTTGAACGCGGCGGGCAGTGGGGCCGGTTCGGGCGTCGGCGTTACGGCCTCGGCCCGCACTTCGGTCATCGGATGGCGATCAGCCGGCGTGGATGGGCGCGCCCCAGCCACCCCAGACATAGATGGAGACGAACAGGAACAGCCACACCACGTCGACGAAATGCCAATACCAGGCGGCGGCTTCGAAGCCGAAATGCTGCTGCGGGGTGAAGTCGCCACGATAGACGCGGATCTGGCAGACGATCAGGAAGATGGTGCCGATCATCACGTGAAAGCCGTGGAACCCGGTCGCCATGAAGAAGGACGCGCCATAGTTCAGGCCCTTAAAGGGGAAGGGCGCGTCGGCATATTCATAGGCCTGGATCGAGCTGAACAGCAGGCCGAGGATGATCGTAACCCACAGTCCCTTCTTCAGGCCGTCACGGTCGCCATGGATGAGCGCGTGGTGCGCCCAGGTGATGGTGGTGCCGCTGGTCAGCAGGATTAGCGTGTTGAGCAGCGGGAAGCGGAAGGCGTCGATGACTTCCAGCCCCTTGGGCGGCCATTGCGCCGCGACATCGGCGGCGACCGAAGCGGTCTTGGTCACCGAATCATAGACGATGTGCGCGGGGAACAGCGAAAAATCGAAGAAGGCCCAGAACCAGCCGACGAAGAACATCACTTCGGAGGCGATGAACAGGATCATGCCGTAGCGCAGGTGCAATTGCACGACCGGGGTATGGTCGCCCGCATGCGCCTCGATGATGACCTGACGCCACCAGCCGTACATCACCGCCAGCACGCCTGCGACGCCAGCGAAGAAGACCGCGCCGCCCCCGGCCGCCGAATGCATCCACATGATGCCGCCCGATGCCATGGCGAGCGCCGCCATCGCCCCGGCCAAGGGCCAGATGCTGGGGGGAAGGATGTGGTAATCGTGGTTCTTGGCGCCGGCCATCTGTCCCTCGTCCTCTTTTGTCGTTCGGTTCTAGCTCTTGGCTTTGGTGGAATCCACCGGGTAAAAAGTGTAACTGAGCGTAATCGTCTGCACGTCGTTGGCGTCCGGATCGGCGAGGATCTTCGGGTCGACGAAGAAGATAACCGGCATGCGCGCGGTTTCGCCCGGTTTCAGCGTCTGCTGGGTGAAGCAGAAGCACTGGATTTTGGTGAAATATTTGCCCGCTTGCGCCGGGGTGACGTTGTAGGTCGCGGTGCCCGTGATCGGATGGTCTGATGTGTTGGTCGCGGTGAAGAACGCCATGTCGCGCCCGCCAATATCGACGGTTTCGGACGGATGCTCGGGCGCGAACTTCCACGGCATGTGCGGCGCGACATTGGTGTCGAAATCGATGCGGATCTGCCGGTTGACCGCGCCCGGCGCGACCAGCCCGCGCTGCGTGGTGCCGTTGAGGCCGGTCGCCTGGCAGAACAGGCGATAGAGCGGGATGCTCGCCCAGCCGAGCCCGCTCATGAAGCAAATGCCCGCGACCGCGAACAAC
>Ga0075447_10001207_pt1 | contig 12361 bp, 11 predicted proteins | sample CoawatmetaG10DNA_FD_72352 | JGI IMG/M metagenome (GOLD analysis project Ga0075447, IMG submission 72352) | Marine microbial communities from the West Antarctic Peninsula - Coastal water metaG104-DNA | ecosystem: Environmental > Aquatic > Marine > Coastal | place: Atlantic Ocean: West Antarctic...
GGGTAATACAATTCTATTTTAAAAGTTCGTTAGTATGGTAAAAAGATTCTAATTACTTTAATTTAAAGAGTTGAAAAAATTGATTAATAAATGTCTATTTCCAGCCGCAGGATATGGCACTCGTTTTCTTCCAGCTACTAAAGCCATTCCAAAAGAAATGTTGCCAATCCTTAACAAGCCATTGTTACAGTATGGGGTTGAAGAAGCACTTTCTTCAGGAATAAAAAATATGGCCATTGTTACTGGAAGAGGTAAAAGAGCTATCGAAGATCATTTTGATAACTCATTCGAACTTGAATCTCAGTTGCAAGGAACTTCAAAAGAATACTTACTCAATGAAATTAAAGATGTTATTGAAAAATCTACCTTTACCTATGTCCGTCAGCAAAAAATTCTTGGTTTAGGACATGCAATTCTTACAGGTGAACCGCTTATTGGAAATGAACCTTTTGCTGTTATTCTTGCTGATGATTTATGTGACACCAAAGAAACTAATGTAATTGCTCAAATGATTAAAATTTATAATAAATACAAATGCTCAATTGTTGCCATTGAAGAAATACCTATTGAAGATGCTGATAAATATGGAATTATTTATGGAGAACTAATCGATAGCTCTGATGACATCTACCGCATAACAAATATGGAAGAAAAGCCAAGTAATTCAAAAAGTAACTTAGCAATTATAGGTAGATATATTTTAACTCCTGATATTTTTGAAATCCTAAAGACGCTCAAACCAGGAATAAATAAAGAAATACAAATAACTGATGCACTTCTTGTTCAAGCTAGAAAAGGTAATGTTATTGGGTACAAATTTAAAGGAAGTCGCTTTGATTGTGGAACTGTCAAGGGCTTTTATAAAGCAATAAACCATTTTGCAAAAAAACTAGAAATTGATTAATAAAAAAAAGATTATTTTATTTATACAAAAAATCCACTATGCTGCCTTTTGGTTCAAAATCAGGCACTAACTTAATAAGTAAAATTCTAATTTTTTCATGATTACACTCTTCGGAAGCATCTTTTAGAGTATTCAATTGGGATTTTAAAATCTTCCAGTCCACGTGATCCTCTTGCGCTCTCATAATTAATTCATTTTCAGTTTGACGAGTTGCCAATCCTACTAATAACTCCTCATAAAGCTTCTCTCCAGGCCTTAACCCTGTAATAATAATTTCAATATCACCATCGGGTGTGTTTTTATCCTTCAACTTAAACCCACTTAAATGAATCATTTTTACAGCTAAATCGTAGATTAATATTGGTTTGCCCATGTCCAGTATAAATACATCACCGCCAGTACTCATAGCTCCAGCTTGGATTACTAATTCTACTGATTCTTGTATAGTCATAAAATACCTTACTATATTTACATCTGTAAGAGTTATTGGCCCTCCTTTTTTAATTTGTTTTTTAAATAAAGGGATTACTGAGCCGCTTGAATCCAGTACATTTCCAAATCTAACCATAGTAAAGCAGGTATTGTGATTTTCTTTAGCTAAGGCCTGAAGAACTAATTCTGATATTCTTTTTGAAGCACCCATTATATTTGTTGGTCTTACAGCTTTATCTGTTGAAATTAATACAAATGTCTCAACATTTTCATCTATTGCAGCCTCAGCCAAACTCAATGTTCCAAATACATTATTTAATATACCCTCTGAAGAATTATATTCTACTAATGGAACATGCTTATAAGCCGCAGCATGATATATAGTTTGAACATTATAATATCTGAGAATAATTTTTAGTCTGGCTTTATCTCTAGTTGAGGATATGATTGGATAAATTTGGATATTTTCAGCAAGCATAGCCCCCAGTTCTTGGTCGATTTGATAAAGTGCAGACTCACTAATGTCTAATAGAATTAGTTTTTCTGGGTTTAATAAAACTATTTGCCGACAAAGCTCAGAGCCAATAGAGCCTCCAGCACCAGTAACCATAACCACTTTTCCAGTAATATTGGTCTTAAGCAAACTCTCACTGGGTTTTATTTTAGTTCTTCCAAGAAGATCTTCGATACTTAATTTTTGTAAATCTTCAATTTTAATTTTCCCATCAGTGATTTTAGAGACACTTGGCAGTGATTTAACAGAAACATCATAAGGATCTAGAAATAAAATAATCTCTTTTCGTCTTCTATCAGACAAAGAAGGGATAGCTATTAATACTTCTTTGACATTATTTATAGTTATTAAATTAGATATGTTTTTTGGGTTTGATACAAGAATTCCATCAATAATCTTATTATTTATTTCGTTAGAATCATCAATAAAACTAATGGGCTTATATTCATCAGACTGTTTAAGAGCATACATCAATTGCCTACCTGCTGAACCAGCTCCATAAATAATAATATTTTTACTTTTATTAGCAATAAACTCTAATGCTATAACTCGAATTAGAATACGAAAACTAGCTAAAGTTACAATAACCAAAAACCAATTAATTAGAACTACTGAACGTATTCCATTAATCTCGAACATAAATGCTAAGATTCCCCATATTAAGGCATATAAAGACGCAGCTTTAACAATTATCCATAATGAAGAAAATCCAATAAAGCGTAATATTACCCTATAGAGCCCAAATTTAATAAAAATAGGTATTGCTATAATAGGAGAACCAAATATTATTAAAAATAAATTAGAATCAGGGAAAAAAATTACACCAAGCCTCAAGGAGAAAGATGCAAATATTGCTAAAATAATAATTAGTGAATCAAGCAAAACCAATAAAGCAGCCTTTTGGATTCGAGAGAGAACTAATATGCTTTTAAGAGTAGAAACAAACAAATTAACTTATCCCATTTAGAATAAAAATAAAAATTATGATTATAAGATTAAGTATGTAAACCAAAAATATGATACATCAAGTTTTAGATATAAAACAGAAGTATGAAGAAAAGTAAAAGATTTATATTAAATAATTATCAATTAACAAACTATTTCTTTCTAAAAATTACCCTCATAACACTTGGCTTATCTTCATTATAGATTGCAAATTTATCAGACTCTTCAAAATATAAAAGATCAAAATTTTGATTAATTATTGTAAGAACAATTTCATTTGGGTTTGAAAAACACCTATGATGATCTGTAAAATTAGTATTTTTACTGGTTTTAACTCCTTTTTGAAAAGTCTTGTCACTTATAGTTCTTGCCTCTATTGCACAAATATCACCAGACAACATTATTTTACTAAGCATTTCTATAAATTGAGATTGCTCATCATTAGTAATTGCATGAAAAGTAAAACGAGAATAATAAAAATTTGAATTTAAACCAATATAACTCTCTGGCTTTACAAAATCTGCAGAAATAAATTTTATTTTATTTTGAAGGCTGCCTGTTAAATTAGTTATATTTTTAGTATTTTTTTCAGTCACTATTTCAGACTGATCTATTCCGAGAACTTCTTTAGCGTAATTATTAACGAAGTAAAAAGAATCCCTTCCATTCCCACAACCTATATCAACAATAACTGAATCCCGAATATAATTTTGTCTCACACAATACTCGGCAAAAGGAGAGGGGAAATCTACCGACTTATTGCTACTATAATAACTTTCCCAAAATTTCTTATCCATAAAAAAATTTAAACAAGCAAGACTAAAAAGAAGTTAAAGTCTTCACTATTAATGAGTCGTTTTAAAAAAATATCATTTTGCACTGTTTTAAACAATTTTGCAGAACTAATTGAGATTTATATTTTTTTCGACTTTAATACTAAGGTAAATAGCAAAAAATGAAAGAATAATAAAATAAATAATTCCATAAATTAAGACTTGCTCCTTAAAATATTTTAGAAGGATGGCTAATATTCCTCCAATAAATCCAAAAAAATATAGCAAAATAACAGCTTGCTTATCGCTCATACCTAATTTTACAAGTGAATGTGAGGTGTGATCCTTACCACCTACATATGGTTTTTTTCCTTTGAGTAATCGATTTATTGTAACAAAAATAAAATCAACTAACTGGACAGACAGAAGTGCTAATAGAATTAAAATTAGCAGGAGGCTATCTACTACTGAATTACTACTTAAACCAAAATTAAAATTTAAATCACTTGGAATCGCAAGTGCAGCAAGAATAAAACCAATACTTAGACTTCCAGAATCACCCATGAAAATACTTGCTGGGTTATTATTAAATAGCCAAAAAGCAGAAAATGATCCTAGCATAATAATACCAAATTGAATTATCAACGGGTTATTACCTATGGAAGGAATAGAAATTAAAACTAAACTTAATATCGAAATAAACGCCACTCCAATTGCCAAGCCATCCATATTATCAAGCATATTTAGGGAGTTTATTATCACTATAAACCATAAATATGTTAATAATATATTTATGATGGCATAAGTGGTTAAGTTGAGTAAACCTCCAGTATGAATAAAAATACTCGCCGCAGCGATTTGCAATAATAATTTAATAATTGGCCCAGTGGGCCAAATATCATCTATTAATCCTAATAAGAACATCAACATAGCACCTAAGATGAGGGAGAATCCCAAAATAGGGGTTGATAAAGGCTGATTTATTAGAACCAAGAATTGAAAAAATAATATTATCGGAATAAAGCCAACTCCTCCCAGTAAAGCAGTTGGAGATTTATGCCACCTGTCAAGACTTGGAGAGCTATACCAGCTATTCTGAAGAGATAATTTCCGTATAGCCAAGACCCCAAAAAATGCCACAATAAAACTACCAAAAAAAAGAAACAAGTTCTGCAATTACTCTCCCTCTTGAATATACTTAATTGTCATTTTTATACCTTCTTCAAGTTTTGTTAAATCTCTTCCAAGCACACTCATCATTTTTGATATTTCAGGCTTTCTTCTTGTCATATCTCCCTCTTCAAGAGCTGGGAAATGCTTGATAGTTGATTTTGATTTCGTTACATTAATCACAGTTTTTGCAAGGTCTACTATTGTCATTTCATCCTCACTTCCAATATTAGCAACCTCATTAACCCAAACATTATTTGTGACTGCAGAAATTGTTGCATCAAGATTATCTTCAATAAAGCAAAATGTTCTTGTTTGTAATCCATCACCATAAATTGTTATATCTTGGTTATTAATAGCCTGCTTAATAAATTTTGTAATAACAAAATCATCGCTTTGCAAAGGGCCATAGGTATTAAAAAAACGAAATATTGTGTAATCAAGTCCAAATTCTTGCTGATATGATTTACAAAATGCCTCACCCACATTTTTTACAATAGCATAAGGAAGTCTTGAATTAAGTGGTGTAGTATCTTCACGTTGAGGAATTTCTACTGGCTCCCCATAAACTTCAGAAGAGGATGAAAATAAAACTCTTTTAACTCCAGTATTTTTAGCTAAATCTAAAATATTTTTTATTCCATCGATATCATTTAAAACAAGCTTAGGATTCTTTAATGTTCTCTCAACTCCAACTACTGCAGCATAATGAAAAATATAATCAAAAGAATGTGAACAAACAATACTAGAAATATCATCAAAATTATTAACATCTGCTTTAATAAATCTCCAATTCTTTTTACTTGAGTCTGGTAATTTTTTATGACTACCAGTAAAAAAATTATCTACAATCACCACATAATTTTCAGGATCTTGAACTAGACGCCTTGCTAAACTTCCACCTACATTCCCTGCACCTCCTGTAATTAATATTTTCATTGTTTACTCCTTGATAATTTGAAATGTATTATCCACTAGTCGAAAGTATTCGTCTACAACATACTTGTTAACAATATTGCTATCATAATTTTCTTGGGCTCTTTTAAAAGCAAAAGTGGACATAGTTTTTCTTTTTCCTTCATCTTCCAACATCTCTTCAAGTGCATTAGCTAGACTTATACTGTCTCTTACAGGCACTAAAATACCTGTTCTGTTATTCAATATTGAATCAACCAGTCCAATGACATTTGTACCTACAGTAGCTAGTCCCATTGAAGCAGCCTCGATTACAGAAGTACCAAAACCTTCTCGATGACTTGGTAAACAAAAAAGATCACCCATAGTATAAAAAATTTCAGGAGTATCACTATAGTCAAAATGATGGATATTTTTTGATGTTTTGATTTGGTTTAAAATTTTTTCAGAAATTAAATTGGACTCATTTTCAATGGGGCCTAAAAGAATAAGGTCATATTTCCTAAATCTACCTAATAATATTGTAAATGCTTGAATAAGGTCCATTATTCCCTTATCAAATGTTACTCTTCCTACAAAAATAATTTTTAAATTTGAATTATTAATATTATATTTTTTTAATAATTCTTGCTTTCTTGGTGCCCAAATCTTTGAATTAAAGCGCCTTAAATCAACACCTGACAAAGACCCATCTCCAAAAACCTTTATTTCCTTATTTGAATTTATAACACCCTCATCTTTAAGGTAAAAAACTTGTGAAAGACCATCTGCATAACAACTAGTATTTAACTTAATAGTTACCTTATCTGCAAGCTTCAAAATTATTTTTTTAATGCCTCTTGAATTCATCCAAACCTGACCTGTGAAAGTATGCAATCGAATTGGAATATGCGCTAAAAACCCAGCAATGGATACTAAAAGTCCTGCTTTTGGAGTAGTTGAATGAACAATATCAAATGAATGGATTTTAAATGCTTTATATAATTTATAAAGGGAGGCTATATCAGTGATGATACTAATTTTTCTTGAGATATTTATATTAATATAGTTAATATTGTTCTCTTTTAAAAACTTACTTAGGCTTTTTCCTTTTGATGAAATTATTGTGACTTCAAAACCAGCTCTCTTCATATCTAAAATTTGTTGCTTCAGTTGAGTTTCAACATAGAAAGAAATTGTAGAAATTCGAGCAATTTTTATTGGCAAATTTATATTTTTATTAATTTTACTCATTGATTTTTTTATTAATCCAGTAATGAGTTACATGTCGAAGACTTACCTCCAATGATTCATTAGAATTAAAGTTATGTTCAATTTTAATTTTATTTGAATTATAAATTACTTGGGATGTCAAAGCCTTTACACGAGAAACACTTAAACTAAATTTTTTATTTAAAATAACTGCTGCTAAGTCCATAATAAATGATAGTGAAAGGATTAAAAAAAAAGGGATGCGGATTTTGGGATATTTTACATTTGTTACAAAGCATACGTTTTCAACAAACTTTTCTATAGTAATTGCGTGAGATATATTATAAATATTTATTTTTTTTGGTAATGGTGAAGTAGCAACTAAACTAATAGCATCTTTAACAGTTCCAATATGCACATAATTTACAAGAGAATTCTTCTTGCCAATAAAAAAAAATCGGCCAGAATGTATAGCTTGAATCCAATTTTTTAGAGATTGGTTAGTCATTTTGATATCAAATATTGTAGATGGCCGAAGGATAACTATATCCATAACTGAAGGTTTGAGACTTATTAACCATTCATCAGCCATAATTTTACTTTTTTCATATGCATTCATTGGAGAAAGTGGGCTTTTTTCATTTATATTGCCATGTAAATTATTTCCATAAACCCCTACACTGCTTATATGAATAAACCTTCTAACTTTTGCCCTAAGAGATGCCTCTACAATTTGAATTGTTCCATAATAATTTATATTTATAAATTGCTCTTCATTATTAATTTCACCAGCGCAATGGCATACAATATCTGCATCAATAACTAAGCTGTCTAATAACTCTGAACTATCTAAATCTCCAGTAAACCATTTTAATTTATTATTTTTTGTTTTTACAATCGAGCGACTTAATGCTCGAACAGAATGCCCTTGACTTAAAAATTTCTCAATTACATTGCGACCTATTAGACCTCTTCCACCAGTAACGACTACTATCATAATAGGTTCATCAATTTTTTTCTTATTGAAATAGGAATTAGTCCATATAAAAATGAACAATATATATATAAATATTCTCTAAAGTGATTATTAGAATATTGCTTAACTTTAAATTTTAACTTTGTTGCCTCAATTAAATAATTAAGACGATTTTTCCTCTCAAAACTTTGTTTTGAGTGAATTCTTTTGAATACTAGTGGTAGGTCAATTTTAACAAACATATGTTTGTGAATAACTAACCTTACCCATAAATCGTAATCAAATAATACAGTTCTCATATCATTATAATTTTCAACCTCTTTAAGCGCTGAAAGCCTTATCATCGCACTTGAATGGCAAACTGGATTATGTTTTATAAATTCAGCAAGTTTAATTTCTTGGAATTTAAAATTTTCAGAAACTAAGTATTTTGAAATTGAACCTTGATTAACTGAGCATCTGCTTGATAAAACACTAATTTTTGAATTCTTACTCATAAAATCATATTGGGTAGATAGGCGAATTTTGGATGCCACATCATCAGCATCTAGAATTGCTATATATTCTGATCTACAATGTTTAATACCAACATTTAAAGCAATACCCCTTCCTGAATGTGGCAATGAAACAACATTAACTCTAGAGTCATTAATTTGTTCTAAGTATTTCAATGTTTGATCAGTTGAACCATCATCTACAATAATATATTCAAAATCTTGAAATGTTTGCTGCAGTATGCTTTCAACAGTTTCAGGCAAGTATTCCATACCATTATAGACCGTAGTGATAACGCTAACTTGAGGTGAGCTATTCATGAGTTTGAATTAACGAAGCCAGGTTAATATAATTGTCTTTAAAAATGAGAATCCATAATAGAAGTTAGATCCTTTTTTACTATCACCTGAAAATCTTTGAATAATCTCAACTGGAACTTCTGAAACAACAAAACCTCTTTTTATTGCATCAATCAAAAGCTCTGATGTATGATACTGATTCTGCATTAAAGTAATTTTATTTAATTTTTCAAAATTAAACGCCCTATAACCGCTTGTACAATCGGTAATTTTTACTCCAAGCAGTTGTTTGATAATATTATTAAATATCTTAATGCCTATAACCCTAATAAAAGAACCTGAATACTCACCAACTAAAAAACGAGAGCCTATAATAATATCAGCCTCATTATTAATAATTGGCTTCACTAAAGTTGAAATTTCTTTAGGTTGGTGCTGCCCATCTGCATCCATTGTAACTACTATTTTAGCATTAAGTTTATTTGCAACTTTGTAGCCCAACTTAAGAGCCGCTCCACCACCTCTATTAATTAAATGGCTTACTAGAATTACATTTGTCCTTCCTCTAGCTATTTGTATTGTGTCGTCCTGACTTCCATCGTCAACAATAACAACTCCAATAGCAATTTCATCAATTGTACGTGGAATTTCATCTAGCACTTTAGCAAGGTTTTTTTCTTCATTATAGGCAGGAATAACAACTACAATATCATAAGATAAGTCTTCAAAGTGATAGCAAGCTGAAACATTATTAATTATTAATTTATTATGAAGAAGATCAAAATTCTTATCTCTTTTAACTGACTTTTCTCTTTCGACTAATAATAGAACCCAAAATATGCATGAAATTAAAAAGATATAAGTGACGATTCGACCACCTCTTGTGTCATAAAGAGATAGCAATTGAGACGGAAAATCTAGTGCACCTGGAAATATAGATATTGTTACCAATGTTAAACTCAAATAAAATAGCAGCCAGATATTTGATCGCTTTGATTTATAAGTTCTCAACCTATAAAAAAGTGAAATAATTACTACTATTCCAATTAATAAGCCAGCTACTCTTAAAAAAGAAATATCAGTTAAATAATCACTTACCATAAGACTGAAGGCATAATTTTTTCTTTATCAATAACATTTTTATAATTTAAAACAAATGATAGCATCTCCTGCAAAACCTCATCTGTCAGAAGGTTTGGATTTAATCCTAATTGCGTTAATGTAGTATTTTTCGCATTATAGTAATGATTTTCTTGCTCTTTTCGTGGATTTTTTAAATTATCAATAGAAACTTTTAGACCCATACTATTACCAACAAGTGCGACTTTGTTCGCTAAATCCAAAACTGAAAATAACTCTGTGAATTGATTTATTATACGAAGCTCACCCTTTGGGGCTGGGTTATTGACTGCAAGTCCAATACATTGCATAACATCTTTAATATTTAAATACCCTCTAATTTGTCCACCTTTTCCATATACAGTAAGAGGAACCCCAGAAACTGCCTGCACGATAAACCTATTCAACACAGTACCAAAAATATCATCATAAAAAAAGTTAGTTAATAGCTTAGTATCATTTTGCATATCATCTGTAAGGAAACCATAGACTGGGCCTTGCATTAAATCAGTTACTCTTAACCCATAGTTTTTGGTATAGAACCATAACAAGTCTGTATCAAGAACTTTAGAAGTATGATAAAGGCTTCCACCTTGGCGTGGATATAAAAATTTATCTGTCCTACCTTTATGATTTATATCAATCCACCCCTCCTCAATATCAATGTTGGGGGTGCCATATTCGCCCATCGTGCCTAATTTTATAATATGGCAATTAGGTACATAATCTTTTATAGCCCATATTAAATTAAAAGTTGTCATTAAATTATTATTTAAAGTAAGCTCAGCCTCTTCAAATCCTTTCATTGAGAAGGCTGCTGAAGACTGCTCAGCATAATGTATCACGACATCAGGCAAAAAATCTTTTATAACTAATTTCAATTCATTGTAATTAGAACAATCACCAATAATAACTTCAATTTTTTTTTGAGATTTTTTATAAAAATATTCTGAACGCACATCCAATAATGGATTTAAAAATAAATCTTTGATATTATTTTTTGAAACTAATTGTCTTTTTATGTAATTATCCATTACACAAACATCATGGCCCATATTCGAAAGATACATAGCTGTTGGCCAACCAAGATAGCCATCCCCACCTAAAACAATAATACGCACAATATCTTAATTAGCCAGTAGTAGATTTTTTTTAAGAAAAGAACGAACCTCCTCCTTTTCTAAACTTTTTTGATTATTTGATGTATAAGGAGTAGAGATACTATCAGAAATAACATTTTTATAAACATACGATAATTTATTATATATTTTTGAAAAAGCGGGCTTTACAACATAGTAGTTCTCCAATTCAATAGTCCTCCTAACCTCCTCAGAACTCAGAAGCTCTTCGTACATTTTTTCACCTGGTTTTATACCAATCTCTTTTATTTCAACTTTTGATTCTTTAGTGGATAACTCCTCTATCATAACTTCTGCAATATCAATAATATTTATTGCAGACATTTTCATTACAAAAACCTCTCCACCACATGCAAGAAAAACACTTTCCATGACTAAATTGACTGCATCAGAAAGACTCATAATGAACCGACTCATATCAGTATGAGTTAAAGTTACTGCTTGACCAGAAGTAATTTGTTGATGAAATAATTGAATAACAGAACCATCTGATCCAAGCACATTACCAAAACGTGTTGAAAAAAACTTGGTATCTGTGCCCCAAGATTGCATTTGAGCTGCAGTTACAAGTCTCTCTGCCATTAATTTAGTCGTGCCCATAACATTGGTAGGGTTAACAGCTTTATCCGTAGACGTAAACAATACTCTTTTGACTTCGCAATCAATTGCAGCATCAATAATATTTTGAGTACCAGTAATATTACTTTGAACTGCGTCTCTTGGAGCATTCTCACACATTTCAACGTGCTTTAATGCAGCAGTATGAAGAACAATATCAATTCCATTCATAAGCTTTTTTACTTCAAAGCGATCTCTAATATCTCCCAAAACTAACTTAACATTTGAAGTATCAGTATATTTCTGATTGAGAAAAAATAATGCATTCTCATTATGGTCAAAGCCAACAACCTGAGACACATTTTTTTTCAATAATTGGTTCAGAAGCTCTTTACCAACAGTTCCACAAACACCAGTAATAAGAACCCTTTTTCCCTTCCAATTTGACATATAAAATTAATAAACAAACATAAAAAACTTAAGAAAACATTGTACACTTTATTTGCCATAAACTAAAAAATCTTTAAATGAAAATCTAATGACTTTAATTTAAAAACATAACTATTTGAAATTCAGAAATCAGAAATCAGAAATCAGAAATCAGAAATCAGAAATCAGAAATCAGAAATCAGAAATCAGAAATCAGAAATCAGAAATCAGAAATCAGAAATCAGAAATCAGAGAAAATATAATCAAGTTATTCGCTAAAATTTTCCTTTAATATTTGTAAAACATTTTTTGTATAATTTATATTTGACTTTATGTCTACATCTTTTGAATTAAGTCCTTCAATATTTTTTGAAGTAAGGCCAATATTAATGTGTAATATTTCAAATACTCTCACTAAATAAAAAACAACAATATATGGAATTTTTATAAAAACAATTTTTTTATCAAAAAAACTCCCAATATCTTTCAAAATATATTTAAG
>Ga0075447_10001211_pt1 | contig 12334 bp, 11 predicted proteins | sample CoawatmetaG10DNA_FD_72352 | JGI IMG/M metagenome (GOLD analysis project Ga0075447, IMG submission 72352) | Marine microbial communities from the West Antarctic Peninsula - Coastal water metaG104-DNA | ecosystem: Environmental > Aquatic > Marine > Coastal | place: Atlantic Ocean: West Antarctic...
AAAAAAATGAAAAAAGTATTAGTTACTGGTGGTGCTGGTTTTATAGGATCTCATATATGTGAGAGATTGACTATGAATAAAGGTTATAAAGTTTATTCTTTAGATAACTATTCTACAGGCACAACAAATAATCATGTCCCAAAAGTTACTTATATAACAGGAGAGACTAAAGATATTAGAAATTTAGTCAATTTTAAACCAGATTATATATATCACTTAGGTGAATATTCTAGAGTAGAACAAAGTTTTGAAGATATTGAAAAAGTCTGGAATTATAACAAAGAAGGAATATTTGAAGTGTTACAATTTTGTCGAAGTTCTGGTGCTAAGATTATCTATGCTGGTTCTAGCACAAAATTTGGGGACGGCGGTTTAGGTCGCTCGCAAAGCCCGTATGCTTGGACAAAGGCATCAAATACTGAGCTTATTGAGAATTATGGGCGGTGGTTCGATGTACACTATGCGATAACGTATTTTTATAACGTATACGGAGAGAGAGAAATATCAGAAGGGAAGTATGCAACTTTAATTGCTTTATTTAAAAAGAAATATTTGTGTGGTGAAAAATTAACTGTCGTATCACCCGGTGTCCAAAAACGAAATTTCACACATATAGATGACATTATTAATGGGCTAATTTTGGTTGGTGAAAATGGATATGGTGATGAATTTGGTATTGGTAGCCCAGAATCATATTCGATAATTGAAATTGCACAAATGTTTGGCACTGAGATAGAAATGTTACCTGAGAGAAAGGGGAATAGAATGACAGCTGATGTCGTCACTTCAAAAACTGAGGCTTTGGGTTGGTCATCTAAATATTCAATTAAAAATTATATAGATAATATAATTAAATAAAATATGCCATATCAACCAATAATATATATCGCTGGCCATCGAGGCATGGTTGGGTCCGCTATAATTAGAAACTTGCAAGCGCAAGGCTATACAAAATTTATAACACGGACTCATGCAGAACTTGAGCTTACTAATCAAGAGGCGGTTCGGAAGTTTTTTGAATCCGAGAAACCAGAACAAGTATATCTTGCTGCAGCTAAAGTGGGGGGGATACATGCGAACAATACCTATCCAGCTGAATTTATTTACGACAATCTGATGGTGCAAGCAAATGTGATTGATGCCGCTTTTAATAACGGGGTGAAAAAGCTTTTATTCCTTGGCTCTAGTTGTATATATCCAAAATTAGTACCTCAGCCAATGAGTGAGGATGCATTACTAACGGGTACGCTTGAACCAACGAATGAACCTTATGCCATAGCAAAGATAGCAGGCATTAAACTTTGTGAAAGCTATAACCGACAGTATGGCGAAAGTCATGGCGTGGATTATCGAAGTGTTATGCCTACAAATCTTTATGGTGCAGGTGATAATTATCATCCAGAAAACTCCCATGTGATTCCAGCGATGATTCGCCGTTTTCATGAAGCCAAAGTAAATAATTCGCCTAGTGTTACAATTTGGGGAACGGGTACACCATATCGAGAATTCCTTTGTGTTGATGATATGGCTGCTGCATCTGTGTTTGTAATGAATCTTGATAAGTCGATTTATGATGAACATACCCAACCCATGTTAAGCCACATAAACGTGGGTGTTGGTCATGAGTTAACGATTTTAGAGCTCGCTAAAACGATAGGTAAAGTAGTTGGCTACAATGGACAAATAGAATTTGATAGCACCATACCAGATGGCACACCACGAAAGCTGATGGATAGTACTCGTCTGAATAATCTAGGTTGGAAGGCAAATATCACATTAGAAGACGGGCTTACTTTTACTTATAACGATTTTCTTAAAAAAATAGCTGAAGACAAATGACTGACAAAGCAATAAAAAATAAAGTTGCACTGATTGCCGGGATTACTGGACAAGATGGTTCCTACCTAGCTGAATTCCTTCTTGAAAAAGGCTATATCGTTCATGGCATTAAAAGGCGAGCGAGTTCTCTCAATACAGAACGAGTGGATCATATTTACCAGGATCCACATCTCAATAATGCACATTTTAAACTACATTACGGTGACTTGACCGACAGTAGTAATCTTATACGTATCTTGCAAGAGACTCAGCCAGACGAAATTTATAATCTTGCAGCACAAAGCCATGTTGCGGTTAGTTTTGAAAACCCAGAATATACAACAGATGTCGTTGGAACTGGTACGCTACGGTTGCTCGAAGCAATTCGAACTTTAGGTTTAGAAAAGAAAACACGTTTTTATCAAGCGAGCACCTCTGAGCTTTATGGTCTCGTACAAGAAACGCCACAAAAAGAAACAACTCCTTTTTATCCTCGTAGTCCTTATGCGGTTGCAAAACTTTACGCTTACTGGATTGTTGTGAATTATCGCGAAGCTTATGGCATGCATGCCTGTAACGGTATTTTGTTTAATCATGAAAGCCCACGTCGTGGTGAAACCTTTGTCACGCGTAAAATTACACGTGGCCTCACCAATATTAGCCAAGGTTTAGAAGACTGCCTTTTCATGGGCAACATTGATGCCTTACGTGACTGGGGTCATGCCAAGGATTACGTTCGCATGCAGTGGATGATGTTACAGCAAGATCACCCCGATGATTTTGTCATCGCCACAGGTAAGCAGTATAGCGTACGTCAATTTATAGAAATGTCTGCTGATGAATTGGGGATTAAAATAAAATGGCAGGGCGAAGGTGTTGATGAAATAGGGTTGATTGATTCATCCTCTCCAGTTCTAAGTACAGAATCTAGAATTCTAAAAGCTAATGATATTATTTTCCGTATTGATCAACGGTACTTCCGTCCCACAGAAGTTGAAACATTACTTGGCGACCCGTCTAAAGCGAAAGAAAAGTTAGGATGGGTACCAGAAATTACATTGCAAGAAATGTGTAAAGAAATGGTTGCTTACGACCTTGAACAAGCCAAGCAGCGTGCACTTTTGAAACAACATGGCTATGCAGTGACAATTAGTAGTGAATAAAATTAGTCGAACGGATTTTAATTACATTGTAATTATATTATGAAAACGACATATTCAAAAAGCTATAATCTACTCACTCTATCCGAACGTCGTGGAGCATTGGTATTGTTTGCTCTTATGATAGTGGGAATGATCCTGGAAACATTGGGTATAGGTTTAATCATTCCTGTATTAACACTTATGATGCAAGTTGATCTTGTTAGTAAGTATCCTGCAGTGGCGTCAATCCTTAACTTTATGGGTAACCCCTCGCAAAAAGAGTTAGTCGCGGCTGCTATGCTTGGTCTTATGGGTATTTATCTCGTTAAAAACCTTTTTCTTGCATTTCTTGTCTGGAAGCAAATGCATTTTGCATGGGAAGTACAAGCTAATGTTTCTCAACGGTTGTTTACAATTTATTTACAACAGCCATATATGTTTCATTTACAACGAAATTCGGCACAACTTGTTCGAAATGTGACTGGCGAAGTGTACATTTTCAAGGATGTGTTGAGCAGTACGCTTATGCTGTTCGCTGAACTTTTGGTTCTTACTGGTATTACTACTCTACTATTTTTAGTCGAACCAATAGGTGCGTTGATTGTGATTGTGATACTTGCGGGTGTGGCCTGGAGCTTCCATCGCGTGACGCGTGAACGTATATCCCGATGGGGTGTTGAGCGCCAGCATCATGATGGCTTACGTATTCAGCATTTACAACAAGGATTGGGTGGTGCCAAAGATGTTAAGTTGCTCGGACGCGAGAGTGACTTTTTGATGCAGTTTCATACGCACAATATTAAAAGTGCTCGTGTATCGAAGCTTCAAGCTACAATTCAGAGCTTTCCGCGGCTGATATTTGAGTTGATTGCTGTTACTGGCTTGGTAATTCTGGTATTTGTTATGCTTATGCAAGGGAGAGATATGACAAGTATCATTCCTACAGTTGGGCTATTTGCTGCTGCCGCCTTCCGTCTGATGCCTTCAATAAATCGTGTGCTGAATTCAGTTCAGACTTTGCGTTATAGTTTGCCAGTGGTCAACACGCTTTATGAAGAAATAAATCTGACTGCACCAGAGCCAGCCAACCAACAAACCCATAATTCAGAAGTTTTCAACAATGAACTGAGTCTAACGAATATCACATATCATTATCCTGAAGGCACCACATTGCCTGCACTTGATGGTATTTCGATTAAAATACGAAAAGGTGAGTCTGTTGGTTTCATCGGTTCAAGTGGTTCGGGTAAAAGTACTTTGATTGATGTAATTTTAGGTCTTCTTACCCCAAGTGCTGGACATGTTAAAGTAGATGGCCATGATATTCAGCTGGCCTTGCGTCAATGGCAGGATCAAATAGGGTATATCTCACAGACTATTTATCTGACTGATGATACATTTCGGCGCAATATCGCTTTTGGTTTGTCCGATGAAGAAATCGATGATAGGGCTGTTAAGCTTGCCATTCAGGCTGCGCAATTGGAGGATTTTGTTTCCAGTCTACCTGCTGGAATTGAAACTATTGTGGGTGAACGAGGTATTCGAATTTCCGGTGGGCAACGTCAACGAATTGGTATAGCCAGAGCCCTGTATCACGATCCTGATGTACTAGTATTGGATGAAGCTACCAGCGCACTTGATACCGCAACTGAAAATTATGTAATGCAGGCTGTTATGGCACTGCATGGCAAAAAGACAATTATTATTGTGGCACATAGGCTTTCAACAGTAGAACATTGCGACAGATTGTATCGTTTGGATCAAGGCAGGATTGTCGAAGAAGGTGCTCCCGCTGAAATAATCTCATCTATAAAAAGTGCTTCATCAAATTAATATGCATAATACACAAAACAATGAATTAACCAAGGACAAAATATGTTAACAAATTCATCCATTCTTATTACTGGTGGTACAGGGTCATTTGGACATGCCTTTGTTCCTATGGCTCTTGAAAAATATAATCCTCGTCGTTTAGTAATATATTCTCGCGATGAAATGAAGCAATGGGAAATGGCTAAGCTTTTTGAAGGCGATGACCGAGTACGCTTTTTTATTGGTGATGTGAGAGATAAAGATCGTCTTGTTAGAGCGCTTAAGGGTATTGATTATGTTGTGCATGCTGCTGCAACGAAAATTGTACCCACTGCAGAATACAACCCATTTGAATGCGTAAAAACAAATGTGTTTGGTGCAATGAATCTTATCGATGCATGTATTGATCAAGGTGTTAAACGAGTTGTTGCCCTTTCTACGGATAAAGCAAGTAGCCCCTCAAATTTGTATGGTGCAACTAAATTAACTTCAGATAAACTATTTATTGCCGGTAATTCATACTCGGGCGATAGTTGTACTCATTTTTCGGTTGTTCGGTACGGAAATGTAATGGGCTCACGAGGTTCAGTAATTCCATTTTTTATGACTCTTTTGGATAAAGGTGTATTGCCCATAACTGATGAAAAAATGACTCGGTTTATGATTACTTTAGAAGATGGTATTAAGCTTGTATGGCACGCATTTGAAGATATGGTAGGTGGAGAAATTTACGTAAAGAAGATTCCATCCATGAAAGTAACCGATGTTGCTTTAGCGGTTGATCCTAAAGCCAAGCATGAGATTGTAGGGATACGTCCAGGTGAAAAACTTCACGAGCAAATGATTGGAGAAGAAGATACCATGCATACATATGAGTATCCCGAGTACTATAAGATTTTACCTGCAATTAATAATTGGAGTAGTGATCCTTGTCGAATAAAGGAAGGAGTTAAAGTGGCAAAAGATTTTAATTATAGCTCAGATAATAATTCAGATTGGATGAGTATCGATGACTTACGTTCATGGATAGATGCGAATAGAAATAAAATAGGGAAAATTTAATAGCAATGATTCCTTATGGTCGCCAAGATATTAATCAGGATGAAATTGATGCTGTAATTAGTGTTTTAAAACCTTCTGCGTGGGTAGTAATTTTAGATTTTTATAAAAAAAATCACACCTCAAATTCATATGCTCATCTTGATGGTGTATTTAGTTTCAAAATGGACTATTCCTCAATGTTTACTTGGCATCCTGATTATTTTTTAATGCTACAAAAAATTGTTGACCATAGTGATTCAAATAAACTTACTGATTTAGAAAATGACATGATGGGCTTTCATCTTCTGAGAAAAAAGAGTGAATAGGTTATCAATTGGGACAGTGCAATTTGGATTAGACTATGGGATTGCAAATAACTCAGGAAAAGTGGCATATGATGAAGTGCAAAAAATTCTTGAAGAAGCACAACTAAACCAGATTGATACCATAGATACGGCCGCCGCATATGGTGATAGTGAAGAAGTGTTAGGTAAAAGTGGTGTAAATAAATTCCAGATAATTACTAAGTTGCCAGAAATTCCTGCAGATTTAAAAAATATTACTGAATATATTGAAGAATCTTTTTTCAGTTCCCTTAGACGATTAAACGTAGAGCATGTTTATGGTTATCTCCTCCACCGTCCATCTCAACTGTTAACAAATTCTGGTTTTGAAATATATCAAGCTATTTCAAACTTAAAAGCACAAGGTTATATAAAAAAAATTGGCGCATCTATTTATCAACCAGACGAACTCGATGAAATATTTAAAGGATATGACCTCGATCTTATACAAGTACCCTTTAATATTTTTGATCGTCGTTTGATTGAAACGGGTTGGTTGTCACTATTACAAAAAAAAGGTGTTGAAATACATATTAGATCCGTATTTCTTCAAGGATTGTTATTGATGAATGAAAAACAACGGCCTAAAAAATTTAACCGTTGGAATATGTTGTGGGAAAAGTGGGATGGCTGGTTAGAGAATAATAATCTAACCCCTCTTGAGGCATCTATTCGGTATGTGCTTTCACTTTCTGAAATTTCAAAAGTTGTAATAGGATTAGATTCTAATACGCAATTAAAAGAAATAATTGCTGCAGCGAAGGGTGAACTGCCAGAAATTCCAAACGATTTATATACTAATGATGTGAATTTATTGAATCCTGCAAATTGGAGTGATTTGTGAGAGTTGTAGCATTAATTCAAGCAAGAATGGGATCTACTCGCCTACCAAATAAAGTGATGAAAGAAATTACTGGTAAGCCCATGATTCAGTTATTGCTGGAACGATTATCTCAATCAAAGGAAATTAATGAGATTGTAATAGCATCTTCCATAGATAAAAAAAATGACACATTAGATACATTTGTTAGTGATTTGGGATATGTATGTTCGAGAGGAAGTGAAAATGATGTGTTAAGTCGTTTTTATTCTGCGGCTAAAGAAAGTTGTGCCAACGTGGTGGTTCGGATTACGGGAGATTGTCCTTTAGTAGACTCGAACTTAGTAGATCAAGTAATACAAAAATACAAATCTGCTAACGTTGACTATGTTAGTAATATATCGCCACCGACATTTCCTGATGGTTTGGATATAGAAGTCTTTTCGTTCGAAGCATTAACTAAAGCTCAAAATGAAACCATATCAAAATTTGATAGAGAACATGTTACTCCTTATCTAAGGAATTCAAATGTTTTCACTCAAGCATCAATAAGTTATACGCAAGATTTATCTTCGCTACGATGGACAGTGGATGAACCAAGAGACTTAGATGTCATTAAGACAGTTTTTGAACACTTTCATCCAAAAGTCGATTTTTCATGGTTGGAAGTTTTGGAACTACAAAAACAACAACCTGAAATATTCGAAAGAAATAAAAACATTATAAGAAATGAGGGAGCTAAAATGGGAAGTGGGCAGAAATTATATAAAAGAGCAAAGCAGCTTATTCCTGGGGGTACGATGCTTTTATCTAAACGACCAGAAATGTTTCTTCCTGAACAATGGCCCTCGTATTTTTCTAAATCAAAAGGCTGCACCGTCTGGGATTTAGATAATAATAAATATATTGATATGTCTATTATGGGAATTGGAACCAACATATTAGGTTATGGTCACCCCGAAGTCGACGAAGCAGTCATTGAAACAGTTAAAAATGGAAATATGTCGACTTTTTCTTGTCCCGAGGAAGTTTATTTAGCTGAGAAATTAATTGATATTCATCCATGGGCAGATATGGTCAGGTTTGCTCGTGCAGGAGGCGAAATTAATTCCATCGCAATTCGTATTGCACGAGCTGCTACTGGTAAAGATAAGATTGCTATATGTGGTTATCATGGTTGGCACGATTGGTATTTATCAACAAACTTAAATGATGATAAAAATCTCGATGGACATTTACTTCCTGGACTTGAGCCAAATGGAGTACCTCGTGGCTTAACAGGAACAACATTACCCTTTAACTACAATGATATTGAACAGTTAGAAAATCTTATTAATGATAATGCAGGACAAATTGCTGCAATAAAAATGGAAGTATCAAGAAATGAAGGGCCAGAAAAAAATTACCTTCAAAAAGTTAGAGAAATCGCTACTAAAAATAACATTGTATTGATTTTTGATGAGTGTACATCTGGGTTTAGAGAAACCTTTGGTGGTTTACATAAAAAGTATGGAGTGGAACCCGATATGGCTATATTTGCAAAAGCGCTTGGGAATGGCTACGCAATTTCAGCATGTATAGGTAGAAAAGAATTTATGCAAGCGACTCAAAATACATTTATTAGTAGTACTTTTTGGACTGAACGCGTTGGGCCAACAGCAGCATTAAAAACGCTAGAAGTGATGGAAAGAGAAAAATCATGGGAAACGATTTCTAAAACAGGTTTGATAATTGCAGAAAGATGGAAAGAACTAGCAAATAAGTATGAATTAGATATTACAACATGGGGCTTACCAGCATTATCAGGTTTTAGTTTTCAAAGTGAAAGTGCGCTTGCATATAAAACCTTAATTACTCAAGAAATGTTGTCTAAAGGTTATCTCGCTTCAAATAGTGTTTATGTTTGTACTGAACATACTGATGATATTGTAAATGGTTATTTTGAACATATTGACCCTATCTTTTCTTTAATTAAAGAATGTGAAGATGGTCGAGATGTTATGAGTTTATTGAAGGGGCCTATTTGTCATGCTGGCTTTAAACGTTTGAATTAATATAGTGAAAATCGTTATTCGTGTAGATGCTTCAATTGAAATAGGTATAGGTCATATTATGCGTTGCTTAACATTAGCCGACGCATTACTAAAACAAGCTGCTGAAGTTAGTTTTATTTGTAGAGTTCATGAAGGAAATTTAATTCAATATATAAAAAATAAAGGGTATGTTGTTTACTCTTTAGCACTTTCTTTAAGCGAGGAAAATTTATTACCTTACAATGATGGAAATCCTTTAGCTCATCAACATTGGTTAGGTACAACACAATATAATGATGCAAAAGTCTGCGAACCTATCTTGGAAGAACTATGTCCAGATTGGTTGTTAGTTGATCACTATGCGCTAGATTATCATTGGCAAAATCAACTTAAAGATAAATATAAAAAGTTAATGGTTATCGACGATCTTGCAGATCGTAAACATGAGTGTGATTTACTATTAGATCAAACGTTTGGCAGAAAAAAATATAGTTATAAAGAGCTCGTACCTCATTCCTGTGAATTGTTACTGGGTTCACAATATGCATTATTAAGACCAGAGTTTTCTCAATGGCGAGAATATAGCTTGCAACGCAGAATTGCTCCAGAATTAAAAAACATCTTAGTCAGCATGGGAGGGGTAGATCAAAATAATGTAACTAGCCAAATATTGCAAATATTAAAAACTTGCGACCTTCCTGAAGAATTAACCATTACAATTGTTCTTGGAATTTCTTCTCCAAACATAGAAATAGTTAAACAAATCGCGGTGACCATGCCAAATACAACTGAAGTAAAAGTAGATGTAGATAACATGGCTGAATTGATGGCCAATGCAGATGTATCTATTGGGGCCGCAGGAGCTACAACATGGGAAAGGTGTTGTTTGGGTGTGCCGAGTATTTTGATTGTGTTGGCAGATAATCAAAAAATTATTGCACAACATATAGCTGAAAATAATATAGGTGTTGTGCTAAAAGTTAATCAACTGAATACATTATGTGATTCATTAGTCTATGTAAAAAACCACTTGAAAAACTTTTCTTTAAATAGTGCAGAAGTGATTAATGGTAAGGGAACATCTCATACAATAGGCTCTATTATATGAAAATAACTATACTTAACTCTTCAGAAGATCATCCTGTTAATGCTTGGTTAGATCAGTGGACAAAAATAAATCGAGTGAATCATGATATTGACCTAGTTCGCTCAAGGAATGACCTTGCTGGGGGAGATATCCTTTTTTGATTACTTGTGTTGATATTATTTCAAAACAAGACCGTGGTAACTATAAAAAGACGTTAGTACTTCATGCTAGTGATTTACCTAAAGGTCGAGGTTGGAGCCCACATATTTGGGTGATTGTTAATGGAGCAGAAGAAATCACACTTACTCTTTTGGAAGCTGAGAACGAAGTAGATTCCGGTGACGTGTGGAAAATAATCACTGTCAAGGTGCCCAAAAACACCTTATATGATGAGATCAATGAGTTGGTTTTTGATGCTGAGATTAAACTAATGGACTACGCAATAGAAAATTTTAATAGTGTTGTTCCTTCTAAACAGTCCAGTGAAGATATTACATATTGGCCCAAAAGAACGCCTGAAGATAGTGATGTTAATATACAAAAATCAATATTAGAGCAATTTGATTTAATAAGGACTTGTGATCCAAATCGTTTTCCTGCATTTTTTTATAAAGATGGAAGAAAATTTATTTTAAAGGTTGAGGTTGTTGATGAATAAGTCAATCATAATTAATGGTCAGAAAATAGGCTCGGATTATTCACCATACGTCATTGCAGAGATGTCGGCTAATCATAATGGTGACATTGAAAATGCATACAAAATTATTGATATGGCAATAGCAGCAGGTGCTGATGCAATAAAAATGCAAACCTATACTGCAGATACTTTAACCATTGATTCTGATTTACCCGATTTTAATTTAACTGAAGGTCTCTGGGCGGGGAAAACGCTTTATCAACTCTATCAAGAAGCTTATACACCATGGGACTGGCATAAACCATTATTCGATTATGCAAGAAAAATTGGTATTACAATGTTTAGCTCACCATTTGATACGACAGCAGTTGATTTACTAGAAAAGCTAAATTCACCCGCCTATAAAATCGCATCATTCGAAGCTATAGATTTGCCCTTGATCAAATATGTTGCAAGCACGGGTAAGCCAATGATTATTTCAACAGGTATGGCAGATGTGGATGAAATACAAGAAGCAATAGATGCGGCTAGAGAAGGTGGTTGTAAAGAGTTAGCAATTTTACATTGTGTTAGCGGTTATCCTGCACCTAGTGAAGATTATAATTTAAGAACTTTGCCAGATATGCAACAACGATATGGATTAGTGACAGGACTTTCTGATCATACACTGGATAACACTACTGCGATAACAAGCGTTGCATTAGGTGCTTCAATTATAGAGAAACACGTAACATTAGATCGTAATGGAGGCGGACCTGATGATAGTTTTTCATTAGAGCCAGCGGATCTTGTTGCGCTCTGCCACGGCGCCCGCACCGCGTGGGAGGCTCTGGGACAAGTTGATTATGGCCGTAAATCTAGCGAAAAAGCCAACGTTAAATTTCGTAGATCCTTGTACTTCATCAAAGATTTAAAAGCGGGCGATGTCATTACGGCTGATGCGGTAAGGAGCGTTAGGCCTGGGTTTGGATTGGCGCCTAAGCGCTTGGAGATGGTGATTGGCATGTGTGCCAAACATGATATCAAGATAAATACACCTGTCAGCTTTGAAATGCTTACTAATTAATGACTGAACAATATATTCTTTTAGGAAATAAAGTATGAAAATTGTTGCAACCATAGAAGCCAGAATGACCTCTAGTCGCTTGCCGGGTAAGGTTCTTATGTCCGTAGCAGGCATAACAATGTTAGGGCACCTCGTTCGTCGATTAAAGGCAGTAAAGTCAATTGATTGCATTGTTTTAGCCACCACTGTTAATAAAGACGATGATCCACTGGTTGACCTTGCGAAAAAATTGGAAATAGATGCTTTTAGGGGTGATGAGAACGATGTTATGAATCGCGTTATTGGTGCTGCAGATTTTGTTGGGGCTGATATCATCGTTGAAATTACAGGTGATTGTCCAGTTATAGATCCAGAGATCGTTGAACAAACAATACAAATGTTTAGAGCTAATAGTGCCGATTACGTCAGTAACGCACATCTACGCAGCTATCCTGATGGCATGGATACCCAAGTTTTTTGGCTTGATACGCTAAAGCGATCAGCTACAATGACGGATGATTTGTTGGATCACGAACACGTTACTCTGCATATTAG